>Ga0255776_10006307_pt1 | contig 12103 bp, 15 predicted proteins | sample 071ome_19_FD_179974 | JGI IMG/M metagenome (GOLD analysis project Ga0255776, IMG submission 179974) | Coastal salt marsh microbial communities from the Groves Creek Marsh, Skidaway Island, Georgia - 071413AT metaG (version 2) | ecosystem: Environmental > Aquatic > Marine > Intertidal zone >...
CCGCTATTTCGCGCTGACGATCTTACTTCTCGGATGGAGTTTTCTTTGTTTTTCATACCCTATTTTTTGGCGCTTTTTTTTCAAATGGCCTTCATGATTTTAAAGCAGAAAAGAAGTTAGAGGTTTCTATTAGGGCAGGGCCGATTTATCAACTTGTGACAGGCAGGAATTTTTTTGTAAAAACGTTAGGTAAAAGTTCTTGAGAAGGGTTACATTTGCAGCAAATTTTGAAACTACAACTCGAGCGACCCAATGGTAAATATCATTAAGCGAATAAATTTACTTTCATTACTGTTTTTTATTTCGTTCACTTTTGCCAAAGAAACGGAAGCTCCAAGCCAAGACCTCAAGTCAGAAATCCGTGCATACATCAAACATCACCTTGAGGACACCTACGACTTCAACTTATTAAGTTATACTGCCCAAGACGGTCACAAAGTACATATAGGCATGCCTCTCCCGGTCATTTTGTGGGATGAAGGCCTTACTATTTTTTCTTCATCAAAATTGCACCACGGCGAAACTGTAGCCCAGGTAGGAGACCGATACTATAAGCTGGATCATGGTAAAATTTACCGTACCGATGCAGCAGGAACGATTGACTATGATGAGAACCATCATGCAACCAACATTGCACCACTGGATTTTTCAATTACCAAAAACGTGTTTACGATCATCGTTACGGCACTGCTTATGTTTTTCCTTTTCAAAGGATTGGCACAGTCCTATGCAAACAACGGTATGATTGCCAAAGGCGTTGGGCGCTTTTTTGAGCCGATTATTTTGCATATCCGTGATGAAATTGCAATCCCAAATATTGGAGAGAAGCACTACAAAAAATACATGAGCTATTTGCTCACCCTGTTTTTCTTTATTTGGTTTTTAAATATTTTGGGGCTTACCCCACTCGGAATCAATGTAACAGGCAACATTGCCATCACATTTTCACTGGCCTTTTTAACATTTTTGATCACCAATTTTACAGCCAAAAAAGACTACTGGATGCACATTTTTTGGATGCCTGGTGTGCCAAAAATCATGCGCTTGGCCTTAGCACCCATTGAACTTTTGGGCGTTATTATCAAGCCCTTTTCGTTGATGATCCGTTTGTATGCAAACATATCTGCGGGTCACATTGTATTGATGAGCCTTATTGGCTTGATTTTTATATTCAAAAACTGGTTTGGCTCAACCTTGTCCTTTGGACTGGCGTTTGCCATCTCAATAATCGAAATTTTGGTAGCACTTTTACAAGCTTATATCTTCACGGTACTCTCGGCTCTATATTTTGGGTTTGCCGTCGAAGAGCATGAGCACGAAGAAGCGCATTAACAATAAATTATGTTTAATTCTTAATCAATTTAATATGGAAATTCCCGCAATCTTAGGAGCAGGTGTAGTAGTAATCGGTGTAGGTATCGGTATCGGTCAAATCGGTAAAGGTGCTATGGAGGCTATCGGTCGTCAACCCGATGCTTATGGAAAAATTCAAACCGCAATGCTTATTGCAGCGGCTCTTGTAGAAGGAATCGGTTTCGCAGCATTGTTTGCCGTTTAATACGACAACGTCTCCGCTTTTAGGTAACGTTTAACGATTAAATACCAAACAATGGAAAAATTAATCAGCGAATTTTCTTTTGGTCTGTTTTTTTGGCAGCTCTTCATCTTTGTAGGGCTTGTCTTATTGCTAAAAAAATACGCCTGGAAACCCATCTTGGACACGGTCAATGAACGTGAAACCTCGATCAAAGATGCTTTAGGTGCAGCAGCAGATGCCCGCAAAGAAATGGAAGCGCTTCAAGAAGACAACCAACGGATTCTCAAAGAAGCACGTGCCGAACGCGAAGCATTGTTAAAAGATGCACGCGCAACAGGCGCCCAGTTGGTTGAACAAGCCAAAGCAGATGCTCAAAAAGAAGCCGATCGTATCTTGACGCAAGCACAAGCCGCGCTCGAAACCGAAAAAGCAGCAGCCATAGAAGACCTTAAGCGTCAAGTGGCTGGCTTTTCACTTGAAATCGCCGAAAAAGTGCTTCAGTCCGAATTGGAAGACCACAAAAAGCAAACCGCACTGGTCGAAAAACTGCTTAAAGACGTTAACATCAAATAAAGTATGAAAACCTCTCGCGCTGCGCTTCGTTATGCAAAGGCTTTGTTAAGCCACGCTCTAGACCAAAAATCTCAAGAGCAAGTGGCCCAAGACATGCAACAAATTGTTGAACAAATAAATCAACAAAATGAGATTGCACGATTCTTGGACAATGCAATAGTGCCCGCACAAAACAAGCTCAACGCCGTTAAAGAAATTTTTGCAAGCGCACATCCGACAACGCATCAACTTTTTGATTTATTAAAACAAAATAAGCGTATCGACATCTTGCAGGCTGTAGCCGAGAATTTCCTCAAACTTTATGATGCTCACCTTGGCAAGACAAAGGCACGCGTAATTACCGCCATACCTCTAGATGAGACGACCCGTCAAAAAGTACTTGAAAAAGCGGCAACGCTTACCACAGCAAAAGTGTCTTTAGAAAACACGGTAGACCCGCAAATTTTAGGTGGTTTTATCCTTCGTGTTGGTGATCTCGAATATAACGCAAGCATCGCCTACCAATTGGAAGCTTACAAAAGAGCTCTAACGAAAACAAATTATAGCGCATAAATAAAATATTATGGCAGAAATGAAGCCCGCTGAAGTATCAGCAATCTTAAAAAATCAACTTGCCGGACTCGACTCCGCCACTGCTTTGGACGAAGTTGGAACTGTACTCGAAGTAGGAGACGGTATTGCTCGCGTTTTTGGGCTTACCAACGCACAATACGGAGAACTAGTTACCTTCGAAAACGGCATGGAAGGAATGGTACTCAACCTGGAAGAAGACAATGTCGGGATTGTACTGCTCGGCCCTTCTAAAGAAATTAAAGAAGGGAACACCGTAAAAAGAACCCAACGCATCGCCTCCATCAATGTAGGAGAAGGAATCGTTGGTCGCGTAGTTGATACACTTGGAAACCCAATCGACGGGAAAGGACCAATAGAGGGCGAAACCTTCGAAATGCCTTTGGAACGCAAAGCCCCTGGTGTCATCTTCAGACAGCCCGTAAACGAGCCCTTACAGACCGGAGTAAAAGCCATTGACGCGATGATCCCTGTAGGAAGAGGCCAACGCGAATTGGTGATCGGTGACCGTCAAACCGGAAAAACCACCGTATGTATCGATACCATTCTTAATCAGAAAGAATTCTATGATGCTGGGGAACCCGTTTATTGTATCTATGTTGCGATTGGGCAAAAAGCATCTACAGTAGCAGGAATTGCGAAAACTTTGGAAGACAAGGGCGCATTGGCCTACACAACAATTGTCGCAGCTAACGCCTCTGACCCCGCTCCGATGCAGGTATATGCACCTTTTGCGGGCGCAGCCATTGGAGAATATTTTAGAGACACTGGACGCCCTGCACTTATCATCTATGATGACCTCTCAAAACAAGCTGTAGCCTATCGAGAAGTTTCATTGTTATTGCGTCGTCCTCCAGGGCGTGAGGCCTATCCAGGGGACGTATTTTACCTCCACTCTCGTTTGCTAGAACGTGCTGCAAAGGTGATCAACGACGACACCATTGCAAAAGGGATGAACGATCTACCAGAATCTCTCAAAAAAGTGGTTAAAGGAGGAGGGTCTCTAACAGCACTTCCTATAATCGAAACCCAAGCGGGTGATGTATCAGCTTATATTCCAACCAACGTAATTTCGATTACTGACGGACAGATATTTTTGGAATCTGACCTCTTCAACTCTGGAGTACGGCCTGCAATTAACGTTGGTATCTCGGTTTCTCGTGTAGGAGGGTCTGCACAGATCAAATCCATGAAAAAGGTATCGGGGACTCTAAAGTTAGATCAAGCCCAGTTTCGTGAGCTGGAAGCGTTTGCAAAATTTGGATCAGACCTTGATGCAGCAACGCTTAATGTGATTGAAAAGGGACGTAGAAACGTAGAAATACTCAAACAAGCACAAAACGACCCATTTAAAGTCGAAGAACAAGTAGCGATTATTTATGCCGGTTCTAAAAACTTGCTTCGCAGTGTTCCTGTAGAAAAAGTTAAAGAATACGAGCAAGTTTATTTGGAAACGTTACGCAATAAACATAGTGATGTGCTGGCAATGCTTAAGCAAGGAAAACTAACCGATGAGGTTCTAGACTCCCTTAATGAAGTCGCCGCGCAAACCGCAAAGCAATACGAATAATCGATGGCAAACCTCAAGGAAATACGCAACAGGATAGCATCGGTTTCTTCGACCATGCAGATTACCAGCGCTATGAAAATGGTGTCTGCGGCAAAACTCAAAAAAGCCCAAGACGCCATCACTGCCATGCGCCCTTATGCGGATAAATTGACGGAACTAATCCAAAACCTTTCTGAAGCAACTAACGGGGGGCAAAACCCGTTCTCAGAAGTGCGTCCCGTAAAAACGGTTCTTTTAGTACCCATTACCTCCAACAGAGGGCTTTGTGGTGCTTTTAATGCCAATATCATAAAAGCAACACAGCAATTGGCACAAGAAACCTATCGTGAGAATACCGTAAAAATTCTTTCAATTGGCAAAAAAGGAAGCGACTTGCTTTCTAAAAAATTTGAAGTAGTTAGTACCCAGGACCAATTGTTTGACGACCTTGTCTTCTCAAATGTCGGCACTGTAGCACAGCACATTATGGATGGTTTTGCAGCGGGGACCTACGATGAAGTTGTGTTGGTCTATAATCAATTTAAAAACGCCGCGACTCAAATAGTAAAGCATGAAGCGTTTTTGCCCTTAATAACAGCAAAAGACCCACAAGCCACCTCTGGGACTGTAACGGATTATATTTTCGAACCGTCTCAAGAAGCCATTCTTAGTGAACTGCTGCCCAAGTCACTTAAGATGCAACTCTTTAAGGCTGTGAGAGACTCTTTTGCTAGTGAACATGGCGCTCGTATGACTGCCATGCACAAAGCCACGGATAATGCAACAGAGCTAAGAGATCAGTTGAAACTGACCTATAACAAAGCAAGACAGGCGGCCATCACCAACGAAATTTTAGAAATTGTAGGTGGCGCAGAAGCCCTTAACGGATAACCCCCCTTATGGAGGGTAATTAAAAGCGCCATCAGGCGCTTTTTTTATTCTTTTTTAAAAAATTAATAAGGCCTTGTAACCTTTCTTCAAAAATTAGCGTCTTGTATATAGAACCGCCTCAAAAAGATGAAAATAAGATCCCTTTTTAATGACGAACGGCAAATAATTCGTGCTGCTCAAAAAAATGAGGCACTTGCGCAAGAACAATTGTTTGGGATCTATGCACCAAAAATGATGGCGGTATGTAGGTGGTATCTTACAGAAAAAACGTTGGCAGAAGATGCACTACTTCAAGGTTTTTATAAAGCGTTTTCGCGGCTCGAACAACTGGAGGATCTCGAAAAATTTTTGCCCTGGCTACGTCGGATTATGGTCAATGAATCCTTGACTTTATTACGACATCAAAAAGCTAAACGTTTTGTAAATATTGAGTTGGTCGATTTTGCTTTAGAAACCTCCGAAACCATCGACAACCATCTATCACACCTTGATCTCGATCAGCTGGTAAATCAACTCCCCCAATCACAACGCTTGGTTTTTAGATTGTTTGTTGTCGAGGGATTTTCACACAAAGAAATTGCCCAAAAACTAGACATAACCCTCATCCATTCTAAAGTACTACTTGGCAGAGCCCGAAAAAATTTACAACAATACCTTAATACCGATACCCATCATGAATCTCAACGAATTTGAAGCCCTATACCGCACACAGGTCCAACAGCAAGAAGCACCCGTTCGCGCTGAGTTATGGCAGCACCTTCAGAGGCGCTTGGCGACAAAGCGTTCTTTTATGGGCTATGGACTATCGGTGGCAGTAGCAATAATAGGACTACTAATCTGGCTTCCAAAGCCGCTGGAACAACCGCCCTTAGAACCCAACACACATTCTGTTCCGGAGACAATTACCCTACAAGAAGTACCCACAGAATTGATTGATCAAAAAAGGACCACCCAAGCGGTAGTTGCTAAGCCTAATAGAGTAATACAAAACCCGATATCAATAAAAAAACATCAGGCAGGTTTATCCCAAACAGTACCAAATAGCGATCCATCTTTGAGCGCTTTTATGACCCAATATCTTAGTGATCAAAAGCTTAAATTAGAATTAGAAAAATACCGATCAATAGCACAGGCACAACTTGAAGAGGAGCGACGCACCTATGAAGCAACTCGGCTTTTATTTTATTTGGAAAACGAAATGTATTTTGAAAGTACGTTAAAAGGAAAGCTTTATAAACTCATCAAAACCACCAAGGATAAAAATCGTCTAGTGTCTAAATAATTCGTTTTCGAACATCTTAAAATCCAAACTTATGAAACTAAAACTCCGAAAGCTTATAATACTTCTAAGCCTTTCAACAAGCGTCCTTTTTGCCCAAAATCAAAGTGCAGAAATCTCCAAACAAGAAGCGCAAAAGCTTCAACAAGAGCTTAAAAGAGAAATCCAAGAAATCAACGATCAGATCGCACAAGGGCTAGACCCCAAGGTGGGAGACAGTCTTAAACTGGCCAAAACAAAAGCACGGCTTCGCGCATTTGAATCACGGATTCGCGAAGAACAAAAACAGGCTGGAGGCACACAAGAAATCTTAGACACCGACAAAGTATTGGCCGTAGAACTGCTAAATGACGATGTAGAATATACCTTTTTGAGCGATGGGTTGGTTTTGGCTTTTGGATTTAACAACGCAATCATCGAAGGAGAACGATTGCAGGACAGCCCTTACAAATACTTTGGTTCGCGGTTTTTTGAAATCGGATGGTCCTGGAAACGCCCCTTGTCTTTAAAAGACCCCCGATGGCAAATAAAATACGGAACGTCTTTTATGATCAACGGATTCAAAATTACCGACAACCGTATTTTGGTAAAAGAAAACAATCAGGTGTTTTTTGAGCCCTTTCAGTATCCGTTGACCAAATCAAAGTTGACCATTACCCAACTGGTTTTCCCCCTTCATTTGCATTTTGGCCCGACTCAAAAAGTACTTAATAAAGCCGATTTAGGCCCCGTTACCCTAAAACACTATGGCATGAAAAACAACTCGGCCCTACGATTTGGCATAGGAGGATATGTTGGATTTAACATTCGAAATGTTCATAAACTCAAATACCGAATTGATGGAAAAAGAAAAAAAGACAAATACAAGGACCATCTCAATGTTAACGATCTTGTGGTGGGTATCAGCGGATATATCAGTCTCGGGAATGATACCATGCTCTATGCCAAATACGAATTGACCCCCTTGTTTGAGGCCGATAAGAGAGCGCAACACCCTATTGGCATTGGTTGGCGATTAAATCTGGACTAAGATGCGCTATTTCTTTTTCTAAAGGTTTGTTTGATTGCAAAACCAGCACCCAACAACACAGGCAAAAACACCACAACAAGGAAATACGTGCCTAAGCCCTCTGCCAAACCCCGAGCAACCTGGATGGTTTGCCATTGGATGTATAGAAACAACAAAACGACATAGGCATTGACAATGGACATAAGCTGTTGTGCTTGGCGATACAGCGCTTTTTTATTCTTTTCAGTTACCGCAACAGGATAATTAAAATATTGTGGGTATTGATTGACTTGTTGGATGATCATAAACAAAAAACCGGCAATAATTGCCAAAACCCAGAGGGTTGATTTTTTTCCAAAGCCATCGGGTTGTCCGTTTGCGCCATAATGAATGGGTATAACTTCGGGAAGATCAGACCAAAAATAGGCCGGGAGCGCAAACAACAAAAACAATCCGATATACGAAACGGTTTTTATTAGCCGATTGGTCAATTGGTTGGACATGAATTTATTTTTAGCATGACTTTAAGATATAGATAAGCCAGAGAATATTTAACTTTTTTCTATAAAAAGACAGGGGTTTATACAGGACGGATTTTTTGTATTTTTGAAAAAAACCCATGGTTCGACTACCCGTAATCAACAACAGCCGTTTTGATCTCCCAAATTATGAAAGTACTGCCGCCGCAGGCTTGGATTTGCGCGCCAATATTGATGACCCCATTGTATTGGGGCCTTTACAACGCAGAGTGATTCCTACGGGTTTGTCCATCGCTTTGCCAGAGGGCTATGAGGTCCAAATCCGACCGCGATCGGGCTTGTCCGCCAAATTTGGGATTACCGTACTCAACGCCCCAGGTACGATAGATGCAGATTATCGGGGAGACATCGGTGTGATTCTCATCAATTTGTCTGAAGAAGAGTATACCTTACAACCTGGAGAACGAATTGCACAAATGGTAGTAGCCCCATTTACTCAAATCCAATGGAAGCCCGTCGAAACCCTATCGGAGACCACCCGAGGCGAAAAAGGTTTTGGAAGCACCGGTAAAAATTGATGATGAACCGTTTAATAAAAATACAAAGGTGAAAATAATCGTGCCTATGGCCGGTCGGGGCTCCCGACTCAGACCCCACACATTGACGGTGCCTAAGCCCCTTTTGCCCGTAGCAGGAACCCCCATTGTAGAGCAGCTGGTGGCCGAAATCGCCAAGGTGGTCGATACTCCAATTGATGAGGTCGCTTTTATTCTTGGAGACCCTGCTTTTTTTGACGAAGCCATAGAAGAAAAGCTGATCGCCTTTGCACACAGCTTAGGAGCAGAAGGGACCATCTATAGACAACTCGAGCCCCTAGGAACGGGCCATGCCATCATGACCGCTGCAAAATCACTTCAAGGTCCCGCCGTTGTGGCCTATGCTGACACCTTGATACGCGCAGACTTGTCTATTGACCCAACCGCAGACGCCATGATTTGGGTCAAAAAAGTTGAAAACCCAGAAGCTTATGGAGTCGTAAAACTTAATGAAAACGATGAAATTGTCGAACTTGTAGAAAAACCCAAAGAATGGGTGTCTGACCTGGCTGTTATTGGGATTTATTATTTTAAAGACATTTCACAACTTCGAGATAAATTAGAAAAAGTAGTCGCCAAACAATTGATGCCCGGGATGGAATATCAAATCAACGACGGCATCAAAGCATTGATGGAAGAAGGCTCAAAAATTGTCCCTGGCCAAGTCAGCAAATGGATGGACTGCGGCAACCCTCAAATCACACTGCAAACCAATACCGCAATGCTCCAACTCCTTGAAATGGAAGACACCCCGCTAATTTCGGCAGAGGCAACTTTTGACAATGCCAAAATCATTGAGCCATGCTACATCGGACCCGGCGCGATCATCAAAGACAGTACGGTGGGCCCCCATGTTTCTGTAGGGGCAGGCACAACAATCACCAACTGCCATTTAGAAGATTGTTTGATACAAAACCAGAGCACCCTCTTAAACGCAAAACTCAAAGGAGCCATGATTGGAAATCAGGTCCATTTTGATGGAAACTTTACACGTATAAATATTGGCGATTATTCAACCCTAAGCTGATGCTACATCCGATTTACAAATATTGCCGGTTTATATTCTACATCGCACTAATAACAAACCTTGTAGCCTGTAAAACCGTAGCGGTATTGCCTACAAAAGCTCCTGTTGAAAATGTCAACCTAAAAAAATTGACCCAGCAAATCGACGGGAAATACCCCAGTTTTAAAAACTTTAGATCGCGCTTGCGTGTGACCTACAACGACGGGAAAAGAGAACAACAACTGACCGTCAATCTGCGCATGCAACCGAAACAGAAAATCTGGTTGAGCGCAACCATGCTTATTCCGATTGCCAAATTGATGTTGACCCCCAAGGAAGTTCAATTTTATGAAAAGTTTCAAAAAACATTTTTTGAAGGCGATGTGCAATTTTTGAACCAACAATTCAAAACAGCGTTTACCTTCGAGGAAGTCGAAAAATTGTTTTTGGGCGCCCCAATGGCCGATCTCAAAAAAACCACATGGACCACGATCAATCATCCCAAATATTATGTCCTAACACCAAAAGAACAGCAACGCGGATTTCAGCCCACATTTTTTATAGATCCAAGCACCTTTCTTCTTGAAGAACAACGGTTTTATATTGCAGAAACAGGGGCCATTTTGAGCATTAAGTATCCCGAACACCAAAAAATCGAAAGTCAAATCTTACCCAAAATCATACAGATTTCACTTTTAGAAGGCCAGCAACTCACCACCCTTAAACTGGAGTTTATCCGATCTGATTTTCCTTCGGAGATCACCTTTCCTTTTGCCATTCCAAACGGGTATAAAAAAATTGAAATTGTAAGATGAGACGTTATTTAGTCGTTTGGTGTTTCCTTATTTTTCCGCTCCTTCTACAAGGGCAACAATCTACAAAGCGTCAAAAAGAACTCGAAACCCAGCGCGAAACGCTCAACAGAGAAATCAAGCAAATAAATCAGCTGTTATTTAAAAATACCGCCAAAAAAAAGGATGCCCTTACGGAAGTGGAAGATTTGGATGTCAAATTAGAAATCCGAAAAAAACTCATCCGTGTCAATAACGAAGAAGCCAACATCCTAACCCAACGCATTCAAGTCAACACCCGTGATATTGAAGCCCTTAGGGAAGAGCTGAAGACCCTAAAAGAGGACTATGCCGAAATGATACGCGCCTCTTACATTAGCAAATCTTCCCAAAACCGTTTGATGTTCTTGTTTTCTTCAGAAAGCGTGTTACAAGCCTACAAAAGGGTGCAATACCTCAAGCAATACACCTCGTTTAGAAAGAAACAAGGAGAAAAAATTGCCGAAAAAACCCTTACCCTTCAGGAGCTCAATCAGACGTTAATTACTCAAAAGGAAAAAAAACAAGCCTTGATCGAAGAAAATAAAAAAGAACAAGCGGCTTTGTCAAAGGAGCTTCGACAACAGGAGCGACTAGTACAAGATTTGCGAAAAAAAGAAAAAGGGCTATCACGGCAGATAACCGAAAAGGAAAAAAAGGCTGCTGCGATTGACAAAGAAATAGACCGATTGATCCGAGAAGCCATTGCGGCCTCCAACAAGGCAGCTGGCAAAAAGAGCTCCACCACATTTGCCCTTACACCCGAAGACGAACTCCTCGCCTCAAATTTTGTAGGAAATAAAGGGCGGTTGCCTTGGCCAGTTTCCAAGGGTGTAATCATCCAACGCTTTGGAACCCAACCCCACCCCGTAGTCCGTACAACCATGATCAAAAGCAACGGCGTGACGATTGCTACCGAGCCCAACGCCGTGGCTCGTGCTGTTTTTGATGGCGAAGTAATGTCTTTGTTGACTTTTAAAGGAAGCAACCCCACGGTTTTGGTAAAGCACGGCAACTACATTACGGCCTATAAAAACCTTAGCAAGGTATACGTCAAAAAAGGACAGAAAGTAAAAGCTAAAGACCCTTTGGGTGAAGTGTTTTCAAATCCTCAAACAGGTAAGACAACGCTCCAGTTCAGTGTTTTTATGAATATGAAACCACAAAATCCATCAACCTGGCTGGCGCGATTATGATGCTACTTTTCTTCGAGATACCAAGCGTCTTCTTTGAGGGTGTATTTGATAAAATACAATAATTTAATCGCCTCGCGTTTGTTGGTAAAGCGTCCGTAGGCTACACGATGCATGCCTTCGGGGTTGACGGCTGTAAAAGCAGCTTCATATCCTTGACGCTTGAGGCTATTAAGCACACGTTCGGCATTTGTAAAATCACGATAGGTACCGGCAACCACACTAAAATAGGGCTGTTCCAAAACAGTATTTGTTTTGGGAGCCGCTACGCCGATGGTTAGTGATACCGCGTCTAGTTTGCCCAAATCAAAAGTTGCAGTCGCTACAGTTTCTGATATTTTTTCTTGAGCAATTTGTTGGTTTTTAACCCGTTCATTATTGATGTATTGACCGCCAAAATAATAAGAGGCACCCGTTAGACCAAGCGCAATAATTCCGATAGCGGCATATTTGAGAAGGGGATAAGAGGCTGTTTTTTGGGCTTCATTGTCCGGTGTGAACATGAGGTTGTCTTTTTCGTTTTCTGGCATGATTGAAAAGGTTTTTGCAGGGTTGTTTCTGGGGGTTTGGGCAAGGGGTTTTCGGGTAAAT
>Ga0255776_10006317_pt1 | contig 12094 bp, 13 predicted proteins | sample 071ome_19_FD_179974 | JGI IMG/M metagenome (GOLD analysis project Ga0255776, IMG submission 179974) | Coastal salt marsh microbial communities from the Groves Creek Marsh, Skidaway Island, Georgia - 071413AT metaG (version 2) | ecosystem: Environmental > Aquatic > Marine > Intertidal zone >...
ACTGAATCAGTATAAATCTTTAGGCGTCGAGTGTCACAGACTTAACCAGTGCTATTGCTTTTGTCTAATGTGTATTTGCATCTCAAAAACTAGAAATGTATCAATTTTGGGACGACTTTACTCACTACGAAAAGGAATGGGGTAATTCCCTTTGCAAGCGGTTGAAAAAAGATATCTTGGTGAACAATTTAAATTGAAATGATTGAGAGGCGAAAAGAGCAATGCGAATAAAATTTTCTAAAGCCGATTTTTCTACTGATCATCCTCTGGTTTTAACGGTCTCTGATGGTGGAGGATTGCTCTCTGCAGCGGAAGCCCTCGATAAAAAAACAAATGGATCAATAAGTCGCGTGATTAAAAATGAGGATTTTGAAGGAACACTCGGGCAGGTATTGGTTTTAAATGCACCCAATGGACTAAAAAGTTCCAAAATAGTTCTGGTCGGGGTTGGAGACCCTAAAAGGCTGCAGGTTGGGTCAGCTCAACTAGTGGGGGGCAAAATTTACCCTCATTTAGCCCATCAAAATGCTGCCTATGTGATAGTTGACTCAATGCCGGGATCGAAGCTCTCTGCAACTGAATTTTCCGCTAATTTGGCATTTGGGGCTCTATTGCGGAGCTATCGCTTTGATAAATATCGAACAAAAGAAAAAAAGAAAGATCAGCCAAAACTGAAAAATCTCATTATTGGTGTTCGTGAATTTGCCAAAGCCAGGAAAATTTATTCGTCTTTGTCTAAGGTCGCAAACGGGGTCTTTCTTACAAGGGATTTGGTGTCAGAGCCCGCCAATATATTGTTTCCAGAGAGCTTCGTGGAGCGAGCACGTGAACTGAAAAAATTAGGAATAAAAATACAGGTGCTCGGCGAACGAGAAATGAGGAAATTGGGAATGGGTGCCTTGTTAGGGGTAGCCCAAGGTAGTGAACGGACCCCGAGATTGCTCTCTATGCGATGGGATGGTGCTCCCAATTCATCTAACAAACGCCCGATCGCCTTCATTGGAAAAGGTGTGACTTTTGATACCGGTGGCATTTCTATTAAACCTTCAGGAGGTATGGAGGATATGAAATGGGATATGGGAGGGGCTGGAGTAGTAACAGGACTGATGCGTGTCCTCGCAGAAAGAAAGGCAAAAGTGAATGCCGTCGGTGTAGCAGGGCTGGTTGAAAATATGCCATCTGGAACGGCGCAAAGGCCAGGCGATGTTGTCAAAACAATGAGTGGACAGACTATAGAGGTAATCAATACAGATGCAGAAGGCCGCCTTGTTCTGGCTGATGCCATGTGGTGGTGTCAGCAAAAGTTCAAGCCTCACACCATGATTGATCTCGCAACTCTGACTGGCGCTATTATCATATCGTTAGGTCACCATCATGCAGGAATGTTTGCGAATGATGACGAATTAGCAAATAGACTGACTAAAAGCGGTGAGGAGACGGGAGAGAGGGTTTGGCGAATGCCACTTGGTGATGACTATGACAACCAAGTGAAATCACAGATCGCAGATATGAAAAATGTTGGGGGGAGAGATGCAGGAAGTATCACGGCTGCGCAGATCCTCCAGCGATTCGTCCAAGATGGAGTAAAATGGGCACATTTGGATATAGCCGGTGTTACCTGGTCAAATACAGACTCTCCTATAGTTCCAAAGGGAGGTACCGGATTTGGTGTTCGATTACTTGACCGCCTGGTCGCTGAACACTTTGAGGAATAGGCGTTTTGTAAGGCTCTAATGACTGAAATTAGCTTTTACCATCTAACCTTAAGTAACATTGAGTCGGCACTGCCCAAACTTTTGGAGAGGGTTATTGCCTCTGGAAAACGAGCATTAGTGCGAGTGGAGAGCGAGGAAAGAGTTAGTATAATTAATTCAATACTATGGACATACGACCAATCATCTTTTTTACCTCATGGAACCATAAAGGAAGGACGGGCCGCGTCTCAGCCCATTTGGATCACAGAGAAATATGAAAACCCAAATGAGTCAGATGTGTTAGTTGTGTTGGATGGAAATGAAACTCCGGATTTAGACGACTTTGAACGTTGTTTAGAGGTGTTTAATGGAGCCGACGACGCGGCAGTTGACTTGGCTCGGGCCCGTTGGAGGCACTATACTGATAATGGATACACTATTACCTACTGGCAGCAATCTTCAGAAGGTAGGTGGGAAACAAAAAACAGTGCCTGAGTATTAAGACATTTTTTATTATCACTCTTTAAACGCTACAATAAATTATCTCAAAATAATCTTGCCGCTAGCTTCGGTAACAGCTATAAGCCGCCCCACACTTTTTAATGGATTAAAAACCAATGGCTATTGAACGAACTCTTTCGATTATCAAACCCGACGCGACAAGGCGAAATCTTACCGGAAAAATAAATGCAATGTTTGAAGACGCCGGTCTTCGGATTGTTGCTCAACGGCGGATCCAGCTTACCAGAGCGCAGGCTGAGGGGTTTTACGGAGTGCATGCAGAGAGATCTTTTTTCGAGGATTTATGTGTATTTATGATTTCTGGTCCTGTTGTTGTACAGGTCCTGGAGGGAGAAAATGCGGTCGCTCGTAATCGAGAAATCATGGGTGCGACAAACCCAGCAAATGCAGCTGAGGGGACCGTTAGAGCGTCTTTTGCAGAGTCCATAGAAGCTAACTCAGTTCATGGATCTGATTCGCTTGCAAATGCTGCAATTGAGATAGGATTTTTCTTCTCTGAATCGGATATTGTAGGTTAACGCGGTAAGAACTCAAGAAACGCTGTTGGTTTTAGAGAAGAAAAGCGGCCATCAACAGTAATATAATAACAACGCCAATCGTTCCAATAGTAGTAGCCTGACAAAAACCTTTGAAGCCGGCCTCAGACTTTTTTGCTATTTCTTCGTTAATTTCACTCATTAAAGAACCTTTCTTCTCTCAATTTTTGAGGCATTAATGTATTCAGGTCGAATATAGTCAACCCCATTTCGGCTGAACTATGACAATAATGGGTTTGTTGTGCCAGAGGCTGGTGCAGCCGAAGCGTTGATTACAACTTTGCCAGAGGAAATTTTTACATTTCCCAGAGCAATTTGAGTTAATGCAAAACAAAGGCACCTGTGCTCCTTGGCTAATACTCGTGCTGCTAACGTTTCAATTGTGTCCTTTGATTTAACAGGCACCGCTGCTTGGATTATTATTGGGCCCACGTCCATCTCTTCTCTAACAAAATGAACTGTGCAACCTACAAATTTTACACCATCTTCAAGTGCTCTTTGGTGAGTGTTCAGGCCGGGATAAGCAGGAAGTAAAGAAGGGTGGATGTTTATTACTCGGTCACTCCATCTCCCAATAAAATTGTTGGTAAGTATTCGCATGAAACCAGCAAGACAAACGAACTCCACCTGATTAGATTCCAACGAGCTATTTAACTCATTCTCAAAATCCTCTCTGTTCTTAAAATTTCTGTGATCAATCACACCGGTGGGTATATTATTCTCTCTTGCGAATTTTAGCCCAGTGGCATGGGGGTTATTGGCAATTACCAAAACAATTTCGGCAGGGGCCTCGGGCTTACAGCATTCCTCTATCAAGGCCTGCATATTGCTTCCTCGGCCCGAAATAAGAATTGCGGTTTTTAATCTAGACATATTGAATTAATGCTATCGATATTCACCGATTCTTGACCCTTCTGGGACTCTATGACTTTTCCCACAATAAAACTTTTTTGGTTATTCTGTAATAACAGTTTATTGGCTTTTTCTACGTTTTCAGGTGCAACAATCAGAATCATCCCTATGCCGCAGTTAAAGGTCTCGGCCATATCTCGGGGCGGTATGCCCCCCTCATTTGCAAGCCATCGATAAATGGGGGGCGCCGGCCATTGTTTTGCATTCAAAGAAACGCCTAAGCCAGTTGGGAGAATACGTGGTATATTCTCGATCAAGCCACCTCCTGTGATATGCGCAAAGCCTTTTGCTATACCCTCTCTGTGAAGAGCGAGACAACTTTGGACGTAAATTTTTGTAGGGTATAATAGGTTTTCTCCCAGGGTTCCCATAGCAAAAGGGCAGGGAGAATCGAGCCCGATCCCAGAACTTCGGATAACTTTTCTTACCAAGGAAAATCCATTTGAATGAAGGCCGCTTGAAGCAAGGCCAATCAATAGGTCATGAGGCTTTATAGTGTTTCCGTTTAGGATACTATTTCGTTCTGCAGCTCCCACCGCAAACCCAGCAAGATCGTAATCCTCTGCGGCATAAAAGCCTGGCATCTCAGCCGTTTCGCCTCCTATTAAGGCGCAACCGGCTTCCTGACAGCCGATAGTAATTCCAGAAATGACATCCTTCGCAACAGAAGTTATTAACTTACCAGTCGCAAGATAATCCAAAAAGAAAAGTGGTTCTGCTCCTTGGACGACTATGTCATTAACGCACATCGCGACTAAGTCGATCCCCACTGTTCCATGCTGCCCGGTCTCTAGTGCTATTTTTAATTTGGTGCCTACACCGTCAGTTGCGGCAACTAAGATAGGATCTTTAAAGCCTGCCTTGGCGAGGTCGAAGATACCTCCAAAGCCTCCGATTTCTGTATCGGCGCCGGCTCTTTGGGTTGACCGAACGTCAGCCTTTATATCCCGAATGAAATCGGCTGCCTTGTGTGTATCCACGCCTGCATCCCTGTAGCTACCGGAACTCATGTCTTCCTAACCCATGCTAATCGCGATAATGTCTTAATGATTTTGTTATGCCAGATATCAGCGAAGATAAAGGTTATTAGTGTGTTTGCAATGCTAGGTTGCTTCCATCGGATCCCGATCAAGGTTTCTTTGTTAATATCTCTCATTATGATTTTTCTCGGTGCTTTCGGGCATGTTCTAAAAGCTGAGAATGCTTATAAAATAGATTCGGTCTTTGTCGACCATACTGCTGTTTCAGCCGAACTAGCGAGGGAATTTGCGCTCAAGAAAGGTCGCCTGACGGCTTACCAGAGACTGATTGAACGAATAGTTCCAGAAAACGAAATGGAGAAGTTGCCACGAATAAGTGACGAAAAGATTGAAGAACTGGTTTCAGCTGTGCAGATTAAGGACGAAAAAAGTTCTCAAATAAGATATATAGCCTCTCTCAGTATCGTTTTTTCAAGCAAAGATGTTAGAAGATACCTTCATGATTTGGGGGTAGGATTTGCGGAGACTTTTAGCAAGCCCCTATTGGTATTGCCGATATATCGCGAACGCGAAAAACAATTGCTCTGGGAGGCTCAAAACCCTTGGCGTAAAGCTTGGGCAGCCCAGGATAAAACTTATTCTCTTCTGCCGCTAAAGTTTCCTGCGGCAGATATGGAATTTAATCGGATAATAACGGCGCGGCAGGCCATGGAGGCAGAGGAGTCAAAAATTGAGGAGGCCTGCCGGCATTTTGGCACCTCTGGGATATTTTTACTGTTTGCAGAGCCAGTCGAAAATTTCTACAAGGATGATCTAATGTTGCAATTAACCATCCGCCGCATTCGGATGGGTTTGTCGGATTATACTGAAGTGAGGAGTATCCGAGCTCCACGGAATAGTTCATTGGAGAGCGTTCTCGCTCGAGCTACTAAAAATGTTGTGCGGGATCTATCTGAAAAGTGGAAAAGACAGAACGTAATTCGTTTCCAAGATCGAGGTTCGATATCTGCAATGGTATATTATGATGGATTATCTCAATGGGTCGGTATCCAGAAGAATTTGGCCTTGATTGCGTCGATTTACCAAATAGAGATTAGTTATATTTCACAGAAAAAAGCCGGTATCAAAATTCATTTCTTTGGTAGCCCGGAGCAATTGGGCTTGAGTTTCGCTCAACAAAACCTTGATTTATCTCGAGAGGTTGAAAATTGGGGCATCTCGATTGTCAATAATATAAGACAGCCACCAGCAATGGAAAACTGAAGTGAATTTGCCAAACATTATATCACTCGCTCGCTTATTTAGTGTGCCTGTCCTAGTCTGGTTGATCCTTACCCATCGTTTTGATGCGGCGTTTTGGTTATTCATGGCTGCTGGCATATCTGATGCTTTAGACGGATTTATAGCGAAACATTGGAAAAAGAGTTCGAAACTTGGTATGTACCTCGATCCATTGGCAGATAAGGTCTTGTTGATGGGAGTTTACATAACCCTCGGTGCGATTGATCAAATTCCCTTATTGCTTGCTATCTTGGTGGTATTTAGAGACCTGCTTATTATCGGAGGGGTCTTGCTGCTGCATGTTTCTAAAGCGGAAGTCAAATTACGTACGTTGATCATAAGCAAATTCAATACAGCATTGCAGATTTTACTGATAATCTTTGTTCTTGCTGAACTCAGCTTTCAACACGGGCTAGGTGAAGTCAAACAAGTTGCAATTTACTTAATAGCAATTTCTACAATTCTCTCAGGTGGTGCTTATATCTCAAGCCTTTTCCGTGATCAAATTCCGGAAACGGGAGGAACAGCGAGATGACTTCAAGGAATATTTGCGTTGTAGGGTTTGCTTTATTTTTATTTGGATTTTTATGGGCAATCTCCGACATTCTTCTTCCTTTTATTGTCGGCCTTGTACTAGCGTATCTTCTTGATCCCGTCGCAGATGTCTTGGCATCTGCGGGATGCCCTCGTTGGCTTGGAGCCTCTATTCTTGCCTTTGGTGCAATATTTTTAGCTCTTGGAATTTTGGTATTTTTTGCGCCAATTCTTTTACAACAGCTTATTGGTTTTATAGAGCAAGCGCCGAATTACATTGAAAAAATAAGAATTGGCGTTGGCTCAGTTATTGGTAACCTTCAAGACACCTGGCCCATCTTTGATCAGGCTCTATCGGCAGAAAAAATAAGAGAAGCATACGGACCTCAGACCCTGGCATGGTTAGGTGATTTGACCCGAACTTTTTGGGTTGGTGGACTGGCAGCGCTCAATTTTCTCTCCCTAGTGATTGTAACCCCGATAGTCCTTTTTTATCTTTTACGCGATTGGGATCGCATGGTTGCATTCTTGGTTGACCTAATACCCAAACAGCACTCAAAAATTTTAAGAGATCTTTTTGGTTCGATAGATCAAGTGCTTGCCAGTTTTATACGGGGCCAGTTAATGGTTTGTTTAATACTGGTATTTTACTATTCGGCTGCTTTGATATTTCTTGGGCTGGATTTTGCCCTGGTAGCTGGGATTATAGCTGGGCTTATCTCTTTCGTGCCATATATTGGAATGCTAATCGGCCTAATAGTGTCATTAATTTTAGCATTTTTACAATTTGGTAGCTGGGATCCCTTGCTCGTAGTAGTCGCGATCTTTCTGATCGGACAGATGATAGAGGGAAATTTCATAACGCCTAAGCTGGTAGGTGATAGGATAGGGCTTCACCCTGTTTGGATGATATTTTCGTTGATGGTTGGGGGGGCGCTCTTTGGCTTCAGTGGCGTCCTCATTGCGCTCCCAGTTGCCGCGGTCTTTGGAGTTTTGATCCGTTTCGCAACGGAGGGTTATAGAAAAAAATATCTGAAAGATTCTTAGAACCGTTGAGATGATAGAAAGTTTACAAAGGCAGTACGTGTTAGATCTGCCCATCAGATCAGCGCGAGGGAGGCATGATTTTATTGTTTCTAAGTCTAACGAAGAAGCCATCTTGTGGCTCGATAGCTGGCCAGAGTGGCCAATGCATGGGTTGGTAGTCTGTGGTCCACATGGTTCTGGTAAGACCCACTTGGGGTGCCTCTGGAAAGATCAAAGTAATGCAATAGAGGTCAAAGGGTCAGAAGTCCCAGAGGTCTTGGAAATAGTCCGTGAAAACGAACGGGTTTTGACATGTTTTGTCGATGATGCCGATACAGCTAATCCCGAGCCCTTGCTTCATCTTTTCAATCATTTGTATTCCAAAGGAGGATATCTTCTTCTTACGGCTAAAAAGCCTCCGGCGGCATGGCAGCTCCCGTTGCCTGATTTAATGTCGCGGTTAAAAAGTTTACCAATCTCTGAAATAGGACTTCCAGATGATGATTTATTAAAGGGTATTTTGTTTAAAATGTTTGATGATAAGCAGGTCTTAGTGAATTCCGACTTAATAAACTTTATCGTGTCAAGAATGAACAGAAGCTATGGCTCAGCTCTGGAAATAGTTGAGCGTCTGAACGAGGAGTCATTATCGAAGAAAAGGGCCATCACAATTCCTTTTGTGCGAGATGTTTTCCGAGAATGGATTTAGACACGATGGCCAAGGTCAATTAGTTTTATGTGTTTCCCATTTGTGCCGAGTGCAAGATTTCCGTCTAACAATTTTGTCGCGTGCTTGCCGAAAATTTCATATCGCCAGCCGGAGAGAATTTCGCTTATGTCGTTATCTCGAGATATAAGTTTTTCGATCCCATCAGCGTTAATAATTAATTTTGGGGCAACCCCGTGCTGATGTGAGTTATGTTTTAGAAGTATTTTGATAAGGTCTCTGGTTGCTTCCATGGATGCATCTTTTTTAGGCCGATCAGGTAGCACTGGAGCCATGTTTTCAGGTAATTCAGCACCTCTTTTTATGGCGGCAAGTAAGGACTCCAACCTTTCTGTTTTTGGTAGGCCGCTCTTTAGCCCTCGGAGCGCCCTAAGAGCTCTCTCACTTTTTGGTGCTTGTGTCGCGATTTCTAAGATGGCCTGATCCCGAAGCACGTGTGTTCTAGGAATATTACGACGCTGAGCCTCACTTTCTCTCCATGCAGCTACTTCCCGTAGAATTAATAAATGACGGGGTCTGGAAAGTTTGTGTTTTAAACGTCTCCATGACTCATTTGGTTCCATCAAATATGTTTGAACGTTAGTTAAGACCTCTAGTTCCTGAGCAACCCAATCTGTTCGCCCGTTTTTAGCGAGCATTTGAAGCAGTCTTTTGTAGATAACCCGAAGATGGGTAACGTCTGATAATGCGTACGAGATCTGCTGTGTCGACAACGGCCTCTGTTTCCAATTAGTAAACCGAGCGGTCTTGTCAATTGTTTCTTTTGTAAGGCTCCTTACTAAGGTCTCATAGCCTACCGACTCTCCAAAACCGCAGACCATTGAAAAGATTTGGGTATCGAAAATTGGTCTTGGAATTTCTCCTATCAACCGAAAAAATATTTCTAAATCCTGTCGTGCAGCATGGAAAACCTTTGTTATGGAAACATTTCGCATCAGGTTTAGAATCGGCGAAAGATCAAGATTATTACTTAGGACATCGATAGCCGCCGCTTCCTTTTCTCCCGCTATCTGGATTAGGCAAAGCTCGGACCAGTAGGTAGTCTCTCGCATGAACTCGGTATCAACAGTTATGAAATCAGAAGTCGCTGCAACTTTTTTGCAGAAGCTAGAGAGGGTCTCGCTATCTGTGATTAAAGACATGTGCCTCGCTATACACAATTAATTTCATCTCGGATAGGGGGCGATTCCTCTTGACATCTAGGCTTAATCCGTGGCCTCTCCGTCGAAGACTGAGTTGAGAATAGGTAACGTATTTACAGATGTTGGAACCAAATATGCACGAGTATAGAACTCATCGGTGTGGTGATCTACGTATTGACCACGCTGGAGAAAAAGTAAGATTGTCAGGATGGATTCATCGCAAGCGAGATCATGGTAATTTATTGTTTGTTGATTTAAGAGACCATTACGGGATCACGCAATGCGTGCTGGACTCCAGTAGCACTATTTTTGGCGTTGTCGAAGATGCCCGTAATGAGACTGTAATATGTGTAACTGGCAAAGTCGTCCCTAGAAGTGACGAAACGATTAACTCCTCTATCCCAACGGGCGAAGTAGAACTGGTTATACAAGAAGTCGAGGTTTTAGGTCCAGCAGAACCTTTGCCTCTCCAAGTGAATAGCGATGAAGATTATGGTGAGGAGACCAGATTACGTTTTCGCTTCTTGGATTTGAGGCGAGATAGAATTCACAAAAATATTGTTTTGCGGTCTCGTGTTATTTCTGATATCCGGAGAAGGATGACGGAACAGGGTTTCGTTGAATTTCAGACACCGATTCTGACTTCAACTTCCCCTGAGGGCGCGAGGGACTTTCTAGTACCTAGCCGTCTGCACTCAGGCCAATTTTACGCTTTACCTCAGGCGCCCCAACAATTCAAACAGTTAATTATGGTCGCGGGGTTTGACCGTTACTTTCAAATAGCACCTTGTTTTCGTGATGAGGACGCTAGGGCGGATAGGTCACCGGGAGAATTTTATCAATTAGATATGGAGATGTCCTTTGTAACACAAGAGGATGTTTTCGAGGCTTTGGAGCCAGTCTTAACTGGTGTGTTTAACGAATTTGGTGGTGGAAAAACTGTCACTGAAGCGCCATTTCCCAGAATTCCATATGAAGAAGCAATCTTGAAATACGGTACGGATAAACCTGATCTTCGTAACCCTATTGTGATGTCGGATGTAACCGAGGTTTGGCGCGGAACAGATTTTAAAATTTTCGCCAATGCAATAGATAAGGGTGCAGTTGTGCGAGCCATACCGGCTCCATCAGCCGCAAATCAGCCAAGAAGTTTTTTCGATAAACTCAATGACTGGGCTCGCAAAGAAGGAGTTGGCGGTCTGGGATATATTCTTTTCCAGGATGGAGAGGCTAAAGGCCCGATTGCACGTTTTATTGACGAGGATCGCCTTTCAAAACTTCAAGATATAACTGGTTTTAAAGACGGCGATGCAGTATTTTTTGTGTGTGAGGGGGAGCAATTAGCTGCGCAATTTGGATCCTTGGCGAGAACTCGGATAGCAGACGAGTTAAAGCTGCTTGATCAGAACACGTTTAAATTCTGTTGGATAGTTGATTATCCGATGTATGAGTTAGACCCCCGAACTGGAACATTGGAATTTAGCCATAATCCCTTTTCGATGCCGCAGGGAGGATTGGAAGCGCTTGAGAGTGAGGATCCACTAAATATTAAAGCATTTCAATATGACATAGTTTGCAATGGGATTGAGCTGTCTAGCGGTGCAATTAGGAATCATCGGCCAGAAATAATGTACAAGGCTTTTGAATTGGCCGGCTATGCCGCCAGTGAGGTAGAGGCGCGTTTTGGTGGCATGCTCAACGCACTGAAATTTGGTGCGCCTCCCCATGGTGGTTCTGCTCCTGGAATTGATAGAATCGTAATGTTATTGGCAGGTGAAGAGAATATTAGAGAAGTCACGATGTTCCCGATGACCCAACAGGCTCAAGACTTGATGATGGGTGCTCCTGCGGTTGTAAGTCAATCTCATCTAGAGGAACTTCATATAAGAGTTGAGATGCCGCAAGTGAAAGACGAGTAATGTTGAAACATTAGCGCTTCAAACATGCCAATATTGGTATATTGTTTGGTAAAAACTGTTTTCAACATGGGGCTAGAGCGAAGTGAAAATTTCTGTGTTCTAAATGAATCGTTTTGATTTTTCGATCAGGAGCCGCAGACCGTAACTATTATTGGTTACAAGATCAAAAGAGATTGTTGAACTGCAATTAAGTTCTAGCTCGCCGTATCAAAACATATCGAACATAATCTTGTGTTATAGCGACCGAAGTTTAAAAGGAGAAAAAATAACCTACTAGGCCTCTGACTAATTGGGGGTTCCGGGGTTCTAAGAAGAGTAATCTATTATGAGCTGATGTATGCCCAAAACTTGGGCTATAAAAATGCAAGTTAATTACGCTGGGAATCAAAACGGTGATGATACCGCTAGCCAAAGTAGAGGATATATTTCCGCTTATTTTTTGAGACTAAATTTAACTGTCAGTAAGGTCATCCCAAAGACGGGCAGCCCCGCGTACTCCACTTGAGTCTCCGTGCACCGGCGGCTTTAAATTAACTGTGTAGCTTTTAGAAAAAATATATTTTTGTAAGTGAAACAGAATTTGGTCATAAATTCTTGGGATGTTGGAGAGACCACCCCCAAGGACAATTACCTGGGGATCAAAGATATTTATCACCGACGCTAGCGCTATGGCTGCCCGCTTTTCGAAGCGTGCAATAATTTTAGTCGCGGCGGAGTCTAGAATTTTATCGGGTGAGAAGATCTCAGAGCAAGGCGCTCTTTTACCTGTTTCTTCTAAAAACTCTTTTTCCAAGGAAGGACCTGATAAATAAGTTTCAATA
>Ga0255776_10006323_pt1 | contig 12088 bp, 9 predicted proteins | sample 071ome_19_FD_179974 | JGI IMG/M metagenome (GOLD analysis project Ga0255776, IMG submission 179974) | Coastal salt marsh microbial communities from the Groves Creek Marsh, Skidaway Island, Georgia - 071413AT metaG (version 2) | ecosystem: Environmental > Aquatic > Marine > Intertidal zone > Salt...
TGCTCGCCTCCGTTCCAATGCTTCACGGGCCGCCGGAACGGGGGCAGCCCTCGCACGACTCAGAAGGACTCGGCGTCCTTGATCTCCTGCTGGAGTTGGCCCAGCCAGTACTTGCGGGCGTTGTCCCGCGTGAGCGGGCGCTTGGTCTGGCGGACGTGTTCGAGGATGTACTGACGGAACTTCAGCGCCTTGGTTCGGTTGATGCCCTTGGGGGTCATGCCGTCCCAAAGGCGGTCGAACTGCTCAGCCTTGTCGTCGTACGCGACATCCTCCATGGGTCTCACCTGACGTCTATGGCGACCGATGGCCCATCTTTAACGCTGTTGGCCCTCATCCGGCACGCTAGATGGGGGAACATCGTCCGCAAGAACGGGCTTTCCGAGCAGCCCAAGTTCCTGCTCCTGTGCTGCCGCCACCTCGAGGTCAAGTTGAGGCACCGGCTCCGCAGGCGCAAGAAAGCGGTTCTTTTGCTCCTCTGTGCCCTCGATGGACACGTCCGCGACCATGCCCGCCAGGATGCCCCGAAGTTCCTCGTCCGCTTCCTGCTGGATCCGGTCCATTGCAAAGGCGCGGAGGTCGTCTTCGCCCATGAAGCGGGGGAGCATCTCCAAGCATGCTTTCCGCACCTCGACACGGGGGTGAGCAGTTCCAGCGACGATGATGCCCTTGGCCCGGCCGGCGTCGAGGTCGACGCGCTGCAGCACCTGCAGGGCCTTGTCGCGGACGCGCCCGTCCTCGTCGTAGAGCGTCTTTTCAGCCAGGATCACGGCCATGCGTGGGGCCGGACCGATCAACCTCGGCAAACAGGCCGCAGCGTTTCGTCGCACCTCAACGTCCTCGTCGGCCAAGGCCCAACTGACCAAGTCCCATGCTTCATGTCCGGCGCTGGCCACGACCTTTTGCAGCGTTTTCGAAGCATCCCTGCGGAGGGAGGCGTCGTCCTCAAGGAGCAAACTGTCCACGTGAACGCAGACCACGCCAGGCCACGTTTCGCCCATCGCACGCAGGCCTTTCCACGCGGCCTGAGCGCGGGGCGCATCACGGCTTCGGAGCGCGTTCACGAGGATGTTCTCCACGCCGGATGGAAACACGGGCGTCATGACCTCAAGGGCGTGGTTGGCAGCGCTTCGCACCTTGGGGTCCGGGTCATCGAGCATGACGCTGAGGTGGTCGAACAAGTCACCGGAGCGTTGCTCCGCGACTTCAGGCATCGCGCCGAGGGCAGCGATGCGGATGGACGGGTCGTCGTCCATGCACGCCTCCGTCAGCGCGTCGTGCGCTTCCTGCGCACGTCGGCCTTTGACCAGCACCAAGGCTTCCACGCCGTCCTTACGATCGAAGGACCGCCGGACGCCGTCCTGCATCATCGAGAACGAGGCGCGCCGACCTGTGGCCAATCCGAGGACCTGTTCCTGGTCGAGGCGAGCCCAGTGGCCTCGCGGACGGGCCTTGACGCGCGCGACCTTGCGGCCACCCCCGACGTTGATCGGCTTCCCCGTTCGGGGGTCACGCGCGATGTAGTCGGACATCTCACCCGACCCCGCACCGACGCGACCCCTCATCAACGTGCGTGCTTTCTCCTCCCGGGACAGGGTGAGGGAAGGCCTAAGGGACGGTCGTGGGAAATCGGAGCATGGTGCAGCAGCGGCGCTTGGCCGTGGCCCTGCTCGTCCTCCTTCTCTTCAGCAGCCTCATACCTTGGGCAGCGACGCTGCGGGAGGCAGAGGAGGGCGCTACGAGCCCCCTTCAACCAACGACAACCTCGCTCCCCGCCAGCGCGATGCAGGCAAACTTCAACGCCACGGGGTGGAGTTTCACCGGGGGTGGCTGGGATGCGGCGACCAACGAGGTGGTCATCCATCGACCGGAGCTTGCCTGGAGCGCGCCCGGCGGCGCACCGCAGTTCAGCCGGTCGTCCGCTTGCCTCTTCCCCGTCCCGGAGCGGGGTGAACTTTGGCTGGTCGGTGGCATCATCGACCCAAACCCCTCGCAATGGAACGACGAAATGGAGACCACGCTCATCGAAGTCTACGACATAGCGAATTCCACGTGGACGGTCGCGGCCGACCCGCTTCCCAACACGCAATCGTACGCGGGCTGCGCACGTCACGCTGACGAACTCGTGATGGTTGGCGACCTCCCATTCTCATCCGGCACGTCAACATCCTACAGCGGGGGCATGGTGCAACGCTACAACCTCACCACAGACACATGGTCCACGGGAACAAGCATGCCGGGAGGAAAACGCGTGGGGATGGCGGGGTACGCCGTGGACAACGGTGTCGTGTACGTGGCCGGTGGCGTCAACCGAACGGGCAACGTCAAGGGGGTCAACACCACCTTGGCCTACGATCTCAGCAACGACACGTGGGCCACGTTGGCGAACCTTACCTCGGCCCGCATCGCTCCGGGGCTTGCTGCCTACCACGGCAAACTGTACGTGATTGGTGGTGCGTTCACCACCCCCGCCACGTGGGGTGGGCTGCTCTACAACCCCACCAACACGACGGAGGTCTACGATCCCGTAGCCGGAACGTGGTCCAACCACACGGACATCGGTGCCTTCATCGCCGGGAGCAGCGTGCATGTGATCCACGACGAAATCGTGCTCCTCGGGGGCGTTGGAAGCGGAGGAGCAACGCAGTACACGTACGGTTGGCTCCCTGAGAGCGGAGCATGGAGGCAGATGGGCGACCTTGGACGGTCGGCCAGTTTCCGAGCATCCACGCTCTACAACAACCACACCTACGCCGTCGGTGGGGACGGACGGTGGCAGGTCGGAAATGCACCAAACCCGCTGACCGGCATGGACCGGTACATCAGCCCACCTCAGCACGTGGCCGTGATGCTGTCGCCGGCCTTCGATTTGCGAACGGCCGCCGATGGTCAAGCCTTCCTCCGTTGGGTTCGGCTTGCGGGCCAGGAACCATCGGGGACGGACCTCGGACTGCAGTACCGGACATCAACCCAGTCCGCACTGCTTCCCGGGGCGACGTGGATGCCACGCACCGGCGGTCTTGGTTACACCTTTGCGCCGGGCAACTACAGCATCCCGCTCCCGTCCTATTCAGGCGCGGAACCCACGTTGGTGGAACTTCAAGACCTGCACACGTGGGTCCAGTTCAGGATTGAGATGGTGACATCACGTGGCGACACGTGGACCCTCCCAACGCTCGACGCAGTGGCCTGGGGCATGGATGAAGCGGTGTTTGAGCAGGCACCAAGGACCCAGTGGCAGGCCTTTGGCCCAGACCTTGACCTGACCACACGGCTCGACCTGACGGTGCCGTGGACATCGATGACCCTCGTGCTTGATGCAGGATTTGGTCGGACGCAGGAAATCGTTGCCACGGAGGTCGGAGGCGCGTGGGAACTCTCCTCGCAAGAGGACGACCTGAACATGATCGACCTCGACAGAAGCGGGCTGACGTTGGAGGGTCAAGATCCGCATGTGCTCTCATGGGACCTCGCCCTCGGGCAAGGCGCGCCATCGCTCACCGAGGCGACCTACCATCTGGAGGTGCACAACAACAGCAAGCGCGTGTTCGCCGCCTTCCCGTCCGACGGCACCGTCGCCTGGTCCGATCGGGTCGAAGTGGACCTTGCCTCGGTCACGGCTGATGGACGCGACCTCCTCGCAACGGGGCGGCCCGTGGTGGCCGCGAACCGCACCGTCGAGGTCGACCTCGCTGTGAGCCACCCGGTCGGCACCTCGGTGCCGACCAACGGCAGCCTCGAAGCCCGCCTCCACCTCGCTGTGGAAGGACGGACGGCGGGGAGCATCGTTCCCACAACGTCGTGGTTCAACGTGACCGGGCCATGGACCACCGTCGACATGGCTGCTGCCTCGCCGCTGACCATGCTGCTGCCAAGCAACGCCTCTGGACCGGCCACGCTCCGGCTCGAAGTGCGAAGCGAGGCCAACATCTCCCTTGAGCAGCCCGTGGATACCGTCGAGTTCGTGCTGGATGCGCAGGTGCCAAGCCTCATCTCCACCTCTCCTGCCAACGGTGCCTACAGCAACATCAATCCCGCTCGAAACGTCGTCTTGAGTTTCGCGGAGGTCGGCGGCTTCGACCCGGCAGCGGTCACCGTCCTCGTGTGGGTGGAAGGGCAGGACGATGGAAGCGACGGAAGCGTGCCCGACGGGATCGCCTCGATCACCGAATACCGCGAAGCAGCGGTGGCATGGTCGTCGACGGGAACACTCTGGTCGGTCAACACCACCGTCGACGACAGCATGAATCCCGACCATGGCCGGGCCCTGATCCTTGTGATGGGCAACGACCTTGCGGGCCTCTCGATCCCAACGGCCCTCAGCGACGTTGGCCACCTCGAATGGAGCACGCGCATCCCGCGGGTCGCCACCGTCGATGCCGTGGACCCGAGCGCTGCAGGAAGCCGCTTGCTGGAACCCGAGCGACCGCTCCGCTGGTCCGTCGAGGTCAGCGACGGGAATGGACTCGACGACCTCATCGAGGTGCGTGTTGACCTCGGCGGAGACGCGGGCCTCGGTCTGCGCTGGGACGTCGCCACAGAACAATGCCAGAACCTCGACGCGCGGACCCGCGCCGGACCGTCCTGCACGGCCTCCGTGGTGGACGGGACCCTCGTCGTGGACTTCGAACTCATCCCCACGTGGGCCTTGGTCCCCGACGGTTTGGTCCAAGGGCTCGTCCGCGTGCATGCCAGGGACGCAGACGGGTCCTCGACATGGTCGGAACAAGGGGCATGGGTCAGCGCGCGCGCGATTGACTTCGCGGACGTGGCTCTGTTCGACAGCGCTGGAGAGGTGACGGGTCCCGTGGACGGTGAGCATCCAATCTCCGTCGGCGAGGACCTGCTCCTCAACGCGACCCTTGTGCACAGCGTCAGCGAAGCGCCCTACAACGGACCAGTCCGGGTCGGATGGTTCGGTCAGGTTGGAGCGTCACGCTGGGACGGTGGGATCACCACCATCGTCTCGGACGGTGCGCTGCAGGTCGTGGTCCCCTCCCCCCTGGCGGGGGGGTTGCTTCAGGCGGCCCGCATCGAGGTGTGGGACCCACAGGACACCGCCTTGCTCCACTCCTTCGACCTCCCTGAGGTGCCCGTCGATGAAGAGGCCCCACGCCTCGTGCCCATCGATACCGACCTTCGTTGGTCCCGCTACCACCTCGACCGTGTGCAGGTCGGCATCAACATCGAGGAAGACAACGCATGGACTGGACCGCTGACGGTGACGTGCCGCGTGTCGTCCACTCAGCAATCGTGGCCAGAGGCGACCGTTGACGTCCTGCCGACCGGCACCCTGCAGGACCTCGTCCTCTTCACGGCGACCTTCGATATGTCCTCGTTTGGGGACGCCACATCGCTCGACCCTGAGGCGGCCCTGTCCTGCTGGGCGTCGGGCATGGACGATTCTGGACGAGCCCTCGTGGGCGACACGGCGCTGACCGCCCTCGACCCATGGTTCACGACCACCCTCAGCAGCGAAGGTCCAGACCTCAGGATCGGCGAGGTGTCGTGGAACGGCGACCTTTCGGAGGCAGGGGCGAGCATTGAGCTGGTCATCCCGGTGTCCGCTGCGTCCGAGCGCATTGAGGCCACCTTTGTTGTGGAGGCGTACATGATGGTGGGTGAGGAAAAAATCCCGGTGGTCCGCCGCGACATCGAAGGACTCCTCGCCGACGAGGCCGTTGTTGTCCGAGGTCAATTCAACGTGCCTGAGCAATCCGCTCGTTTGTTTGTCGTCGTCGACCCGGACGACCACATCTTCGAACTTGATGAAGAGGGCAACACCTGGAGCATCGAGCTTGGTGCCGCCTCATCGAACATGGGTGCGCTCATCGCGTCCATCGGCGGTGGAGCGTTGCTCATCGCCGTCCTCCTTGGTCTCGTGCTTCGTCCGAAGCCCGAGGCTGAAGAACTCAAGACCGCGATGCACGCCGAGGCACCAACACCGGCACCCGGGCCAGCCAGAGGGCCACCTCGGGGGCCACCACGGGCCCAAGCTGCTCCTGTCGAAGCGAACACGCCCCCACAATCAGCCCCCGCACTCGGCTCGGCCAACGCCGCCCTGGACGCGCTCCTCACCGCCGAACAGACCTCCGAACCGGAGCCCCATGCCCAGCCCGTGGGTGCCATCGTGGCCGACCATACCTCGCTTCCCGGCGGAGGTGAGTACAGGTACAGCGCAGAGCAGACGCTCTACGAAGGCCCGCATGACGTGGGGCAATGGCGCCTGCTTGACGACGGACGGTTCGAGCGCATCGCATGAGCCGTCGGGTTCTTGTGCGGGGGACGGGGAACCTGAGACGTGAGCGACGACCTCCAGCGGGCCCTTGCCGTGCTGTTTCGGGACGGTCGCGCCATCGAGGCCTCGGACCTCGCTCGTGAGATGGCGTTCGTCCATGGATGGCTCAGCATCGGTGACGCGGACACCGCCGTGAACCGGATGGTTGAGCAGGGGTGGTTGACGAAGGGGGACGCAGGCCTTGCGCCCTCCGAAGCAACGAACAAGGTTCACCCCCCTCTTGGGTGGATGCCTCGGCCCTCGAACCTTCTCAACCCTGAGCCATGGCAGGCTCGAGCGCAAACAGACATCCCTGCCCCACCTTCGGAGGCACCCACGGTGGAGGCCAAACAACCGTCGATTCTGCCTGCGCCCGATGTCAGCGCAGCCACCGACCCTCGCGCGCGGGTGGAAGGACGCTTGGTCGGCTTCGTGGCCCGGTCATCCGGCCTGGAGCGGGACGAAGTCCTGCGACGCGCTCAGCGCAAGCAGCAGGCCCTCCGTCCGTGCACGTCCTGGCTCGCGCTCGCGTTGGTTGCACGAGAGCAAGGGCTTGACATGGAGGCCATCGTCGATGCCCTCAGTCCCTCTGCTTAGTCCTGAGCGTTGCGTCCCGTGGCCTCATCGGCCAGGTCCGCAAGCACCGGGAGCAGCACAAGCGACAGCAGCAAGGAGAAGCCAACCGTGACTGCCGTGATCAGGCCGAAATCCCGAATGAGCGGCATCGGGGAGGCCAAAAGCACAAGGAAGCCGAGCGATGTTGTGGCGGCGGACATCACCAAGGCTACGCCGGTGGTGGACATGGTGGACCGCATGGCGCTTCGGCGGTCACCCAACCGCTCCCGTTCGACCTCCATGCGTTGCCACATGTGGATGGAGAAATCGATTCCGATGCCGAGGGTGAGGGCGGTCACCATCACGGTGAGCACGTTCCACTTCAATCCCAAGAGCACCATCGAGCCCACAACCCAGAGCGTCGAGAAGGCGACGGGAGAGAGCACGACAAGTGCTGGGACAAGGCGCCGTGTCAAGAGCAGGAGCACGAGGAACGAGACCCCAAGGGAAATCGCCGTCGACTTTAGTTGGGAGACGCTGAGGTTCTCAAGCACCGTTTCCAAGACCACAAGGTCGCCCGTGACGTACACGACGGCATGGTCTTCGAAGTCATCGTTCAGACCGGAGGAGCCGTCGGGGCCGTCAACAAGTTCGTTGAAGCCGAGCACCACACGACGTGATTCTGCGGACGTCGAGGCTTCCACTCGGACCTCGTTTCTGAGATGGGTGACGGCGTTGCCGTCAAGCGCGACCGTTGCTTCCACCCGGTCGGCCCACGTGCGTCCCGTGAGAGGATCGGCGACGGAGGTGTTTCCAGCGAGTTCAATGAACGCAGGAGCAAAGTCCTGGCCGGGGGCGTCGTCGATCGCGTACACCTCGCCGTTGTACAGTTCCAGCCCGTGCCGTCCACCGAATCCGGCGTCTTCGAGCATGGCATCGCGCAGCACCGTGTACGGGCCATCGTAGGACGGGGCCCGAAGCGCTCCATCCGTGCCGACCACGGCGCTGTCGGACTTGAGGTCGTTGTGCAGGAAGCGCAACTCGTCGATCATCCTGCTGTCCATCGGAATGGTGCTGGCGTCGTCCACGGGCTCCATCAAGAGGTACACGACCTTCCAACCTGCTGCTTCGTAGGACGTGTCGATGTCATCCCGGACCTGCATGACGGGCAAGTCATCGTCGAGGAAATCTGCGAGGTCAAATTCGGTTTCAAGCGAAAGGGCACCGACAAGCGAAGAGAGGCTCACGAGCACGGCGACGATGAGGATGGTCAACCGTTGGCCGTGCTGAACGTCGACCAACCGCTCGCTGAACGCAGGCATACGAAGCACCACAGCCGAGGAGCGCTTGCCCCGTGCATCGACGACGACGTGCAAGGCCCCCACGACGAGGGTGGAGGCGAGGAAGGCACACACGACGCCCAAGGCCAGGGCCACACCAAAGGTCGCGATCGGAGGGAGCGGGGACACGGCATTCGCCAAGAACGCCGCGACCGTCGTCACCACGGCAAGGAGCAGGGGTGTGCTCAGTTTCCCGCAGGCGATCAACCATGCCTCGGCTGGGCTCTCATGGTCCTCTCGAATGGAGAGGTAGACCCGCTGGAGGTGGATGGAGTAGTCGATGCCGAGGCCGAGCACCAGCGGGGCGACGGCCACTTCCAGGGCGGTGAATTTGGCTCCGAAGAGGTTCAGCACGCCGTAGGTCCAGATGAGCGCAACGCTCAGTCCAGCCAATGGGAACCCAACGGCCGTGACGCTGCGGAACGCAAACGCAAGGACCACCACCACAACAAGGAGCGCGAGGCCGATCAGCATCGTGAGGCCGTCGAAGGTCGCGTCATCGATGTCGTTCGAAATCAGGTCGAGGGACACAGCGCTGTACGTCAAGGAAGACCCATCGCTGATCTCAGCAAGCGAGGCGCGGAGGGCGTCCTGAACCGCCTCACGTTCCGAAATCGGAAGGTCGGGATTGATGTCCAGGACCCACAACGTGGAGGACGTCGTTGGAACGGGCACCCCTGCGCCGTCCGAAAGCCAAGCGCACACGGGGCCAATATCGAGGTCGCTGTGAAGCATCGCGCTCGAGGCAAAGGTGGCGGCGGCGAGCAAGGCATCTTCTTGGTTCAAGGAACACGTTGTCCCTTCCTCGAGGACCAAATCCAGCAGCGTCGCCCAGTCGTCAACGTCCGCCAACGTCGTTCCGTTGGTCTGTTCCTCGAGGGCCACGTCGAGGGCGGTGACCGCCGTCGCCCACGCCACGACGTGCGAAGCGGATGAGGAGGCCATCAGGCTGTCCTGATCCTCCTTCATCGCCTTCAGATGCTCGAGGCTCAGCACGTTGGAGCCGTCATCGGCCACCACGTGAACGAACATCGGCCGGCGTTCCGATGGGAAGTGTTCGTGAATGCGGTCGTGTGCATCGATCGCATCGCTTTGCGGAGCGAACAAGTCGAGGTCCGTGTTGAACTCGGGAGGATCGGTGACCAACGTCCCAATCAACCCGAGGGTGAGCAGCACCGCCACGGCAAGGATGGGAACGGCGGCCTTGCCAAAGCCCGGGGCAGCACGGGCGGCGTAGACCTCGAGCCGCTCGCCGTCCATCGTGCCGACACCCATCGGCCCGGTTCATAAGCGAACAGGCGAACCCGGGTCGGGGCCCCCGGTCCCGAAGCATTGAAAACAGCCCGGCAGGTCGAACGGCCGGTCACATGGCAGTTAAGGTCCTCTTCCGCGAAGGCAACGAGCTGCGAATGCGCGTCACCGGCGAAGGTCACACTTCGCTTCAGATGCTTCGCGAGCGCTTGAACACGCACAGCGACATCGAGTATGCGAACTACTTCCCCGGCCACCCTGAATTGGACGAACCGGAATTCTACATCCGCACCACCGGGGCCGATCCCGCGACCGTGGTCAAGGACCTTGTTGCAGCGATTGCGGCGGAATTCAACGGTGCCCTCTGAGGAGGCGCACCGCATGGACCGCAGCACGAGCGACCATGCAGAAGCGATTGGGTTGGTCGGATTCGCCACCGGCTTGCACGGCATCGGCGGTCTGGTCAAAACCCGCGTCGAGGATTTTCGGGTCGAGGAGCAAGCAACGAACGTGAACCTCGACCAGCGAGGTCGCTTTACGGCTGCACGAATCACCTTGCGAAACTGGGAAACCAACCGCTTCATCACGCGCATGGCTGCAGCGCTTGGGATCCCCAAGGAGCGCGTCTTCTTCGCAGGTACGAAGGACAAGCGCGCCGTGACCCGCCAATTGTTCATCATCGACGCGCCTGCCAACAAGGTCGCTGGCCTTGACCTCGCCGACGTGGACGTGGATGTCCTTGGCCGAACCCATCAGAAAATCGGCTTTGGCAACCATCGAGGCAACCGATTCACCATCACCGTCCGAGGGTGTGCACACCAAGACGGCACCCCAATGACGGAGACGGAGGCGCTTGCGGAGGTCGAAGCCATTCGCACGTCCCTCGAAGCATCGCTTGGCCCTGAACGGTTTCCAAACTGGATCGGGCCACAACGTTTCGGCTCCGGTCGGCCCGTGACGCCGGTCGTTGGCCGGCACGTCATCGCCGGTGATTTCGAAGCCGCCGTGATGGCGTACCTCTCCATGCCGGGAGCGGACGAAGCAGAGGATGCTGCAACGTTTCGACAACGCATTCGCGAGGAAGGAGTGACCGAGGAGGTCATTGCGGCATGCCCCGATTGGATGGACTTTGAGCGCCGCATGGCGAGCCACCTCCTTGAGCGGCCCGAGGACCATGTCGGCGCGTTCCGAAGGTTGCCCAACAACCTGCAACTCATGACCGTTCATGCCCTTCAGTCTGTCGTCTTCAACCGAGCGCTGCACGCTCGCATCGAAGCCGGCCTGCCCCTTTCGGAACCCGTCGAAGGCGACCTTGTTGGAATCGTGGACGAGCGAGGTCAACTCGAATCCAAGGGCATCGTCGAGGTCGAAGCGCGGACGGCCAGCCGAATTGCCAGGAACTGCAGGCTTGGTCGCCTGACCGTGACCGGCCCCTTGCCTGGCCAAGACATCGGCGTTGCTGGCGGTACCCCCGGGTCCATCGAGCAGGGCGTCATCGACGCCATGGGCCTCAACGGTGTGGAATGGAGGGTCGAAGCCATCCCGCGGTTGTCGACAAAAGGTGCCCGTCGCGCCCTGGTCACAGGATTCGAGGAATTCACCTGCGAGTCCGTCCCGAAAGCCAGCGATGGCACCCTCGACGGGCGATGGAGCAAGGGGCCACGCGAAGGGGACCGATGGCACCCCGATGGCGCCTGCCTCAAATTTCGATTCACGCTCTCCAGTGGCGCCTACGCCACCACCTTGCTCAGGGAATTCATGATGGCCCCCTTGGACCATCTTGGTTGAACAGGCTGACCCACCGAACAGCCAATCCGCGGTTGCGGTTCTGAAGGGCCAACGTAGGCCAACGGGGTTGGTGCTTGATCAGATCAGGCCCATCGAAAGGACTTCGATTTCACCCACGCCGTGGATCTCGGACATCTTCGCCTCAAAGGCGTCCGGCAGACCAGGTCCATCGTTCATCTTCACGTGAACCTGAACAAATTTGAGGCCGAACGCGAGGGGCTTGATTTCCACTGCTTGGACATCGTACACGTCGTCTGCAAGGCCGAGCACCGTGGACGCAATGGCCTCTGGGTCGACGTCTTCAACTTCGGTGTGCGGGTTGACCTTGTACGTCATCACAACTTCGCCCATCATCTCACCTCAGGGTCCTTGGAAGAAGCAGGAAGGGCACTTGTAGAGCACCCCTTGGTTCCGGCTGCGGGGGCTGCGGCCAATGGCGCTGCCACAGCCGGGGCAGGGGAAACTGGTGGAGCCGCTGTCGGTGAGCGGGACGCCGGACGTCGTGCAGGTCGTGGCCCTCTCGGTCATCATTCCACCTCGGATGCCCCGGCCACGGCTCCCCCCTCTTTATGCTTGCTTAGACGGAAGGGGTCCATCGAGGACCACGAGGCGGCCATGCCGCCCCGTGCTGACGACGAGCGACCCGTCACGTTCCCGACACCAGCCTCGGAGCAGGCGAATGGACGTGCCTGGAGCAACACGATCGACGTCGTCACCCCACAAGACAAGACCGACGATACCAGTGTCGTCTCGTGCACACGCTGCAGCCATGGGACCAGTGAATTTGTCTCCAACAACCAATCGGCGTGGATACCGCCGAAGGACGATGAGGTCCAACCGGCTCACAGGGCGGTCTGCCATGAGGTCAACAACGCGCATT
>Ga0255776_10006327_pt1 | contig 12080 bp, 10 predicted proteins | sample 071ome_19_FD_179974 | JGI IMG/M metagenome (GOLD analysis project Ga0255776, IMG submission 179974) | Coastal salt marsh microbial communities from the Groves Creek Marsh, Skidaway Island, Georgia - 071413AT metaG (version 2) | ecosystem: Environmental > Aquatic > Marine > Intertidal zone >...
TCTTGCGGGCTCTGGGTGGAAGGAATATCAGCAATCTCAGTCGGTTTGTGGTGTCCCCTTGCCTTCGGGCCTTTTGGAATCCTCAGAACTTCCTGAACCCATTTTCACCCCTGCCACCAAAGCAGAGGAAGGACATGATGAAAACATCTCATTCGAGCGTGCCTCGCAAATAGTCGGCTCTGAAATTGCCGAACAGGTGCGTGCCTTGAGTTTGAGCATTTACCAGCGCGCACGCACGATGGCCGAAAAAAAAGGGATTCTTATTGCCGATACCAAGTTTGAATTCGGCCTCATGGATAATGAAATCATCTTGATCGACGAAGTCCTGACTCCCGATTCATCACGCTTTTGGCCTGCCCAATCTTACCAATCCGGGCGATCTCAACCCAGCTACGACAAGCAGTTCGTGCGTGACTACCTGGAGGGGCTGGATTGGGACAAATGCCCCCCCTCACCTCCCTTGCCTAAGGATATTGTGCGCCACACTCAGCAAAAATACATGGATGCTTTTCACCAGCTTACGGGCCGTGAGATTGAGGCAGCTCCGTTAGCTTTGGAGGAGTGAGGTTTCTTCATCGTGGTTCCATAAGCTTTCGAGGACTTCTCACCCCCTGGGTTCCGCCCTTGCCTAACCCATGAAGCCAAGTCAAAATAACCTTTCATGTCTGCCTACCAGGTCATCGCACGAAAATATCGCCCTCAGCGGTTCGAGGAAGTCGTCGGACAAGGTCACGTAACCCAAACCCTGGCCCAGGCCATTGAAAAAGATCGTATTGCTCACGCTTACCTTTTCTGTGGGCCTCGGGGAACGGGTAAAACCACGCTCGCACGTATTTTTGCCAAGTGCTTGAATTGCAGCAATGGTCCGCGTTCTGATTTCAATCTAGACGACCCTCGGTGTCAGGAAATCGCACAAGGTCGATGCCTGGATGTCATGGAAATCGACGGGGCAAGTAATCGCGGTATTGAGGAAATCAGAGACCTGAGAGAGACCATCCATTACGCTCCTGCAGCGGCCCCCTTCAAGATCTACATCATTGACGAAGTCCACATGCTTACCAAGGAGGCTTTCAACGCACTACTGAAAACACTCGAAGAGCCTCCTTCGCACGTCAAGTTCATGTTCGCCACCACAGAACCTGACAAGGTCCTTCCAACGATTCTGTCCCGTTGTCAGCGTTTTGATCTTAGACGGATTCCGGACGCCCTCATCGTGGAACAACTCAAAAAGATTGCTCATCAGGAGGGTGTTGAAATTGAATTCGAAGCTCTCCAAGCTATCGCCCGGGGAGCCGATGGTGGCATGCGCGATGCCCAATCCACTTTGGATCAGCTGATCAGCTTCTGCGGCGAGAGCGTTGCCGAATCCGATGTCCTTTCCATGTTTGGGCTCACCTCAAGGGATCAAATCCTGAGCCTTTCGCGCGCCATGGTCGCTCAGGACAAGCCGTCCATTCTCCAAACGCTGGATGATCTGATCGGCCAGGGGAAAGAGCTGAATCGATTAATGGCTGATTTACAGGATCATTTTCGTCACCTCCTTCTTCACAAGGTGTCCTCCTCCAGCACGCAGCTGGAAGGGCTCTCGGAAAGCGCCAGGACGATGCTCCAATCTCAAGGATCTTCCTTGACTGAATCGCAGATTCTCAGGCTCTTGGAAGGGCTCAACCAGACGGAGTATCGGCTGAAAGAAGCCTCAGCCAAACGCATCGCAGTCGAGGTTGGCCTCATCAGGGCCGCAGAATCTCTCAGTCATCGCGGCCTCGACGATATCATCCAGGCACTAAAAAAACTCAAGAATGCCCCGAGCTCTACGGAACGGCCCCCCGAAGACCCACTCCCAGTCACAGAACCACCACAAAAGGGCAGTCCTGAAGCCTTGCCCCCATCCACGCCCAGGCGATCTGTAGCCGAAGCCGGCGCCCAAAAAACGGCCGAACCTACCGAGAAGACCGTTTTGGGTGCAGAAAAAGCATGGGAAGCCTTGCTTCACGTGGTGTCCAAGGAATCTCCCTTTCTCCACAGCTACCTTTTAGAAGCCCAGGCCCTGGAGCTATCTGGGAACGTTCTGACGGCAGGTTTCCCTGCCGCGATGAGCAATCACATGGAAATGGTGGATCAACGCAAACACCATCACACTTTGGAAGCATGCCTGGCTCAACTGGGACATGAAGGCGTTGGTATAAAGTTCATCCTTTCAAAACAAGTGAAGGCCAAGGCAAAACCGGCAGCCCAGGCTCCTGACTCGGAAGTTCCACCATCTTCTTTGCCTCAAACAGGCACCCCTTCTGAACCGTCCGGAGCAAGCTCCGATGCCACCGCTCCACCAGACCCAAAAGCCTTTTTGGAGGATCCGCTGATCCAGAAGGCACTTGAAACATTCAAAGGGCGACTCATCAACGTCGAATCCTCCACTTGAAAAATCCCAAGCTGGCTTCTAGTATCCTCAGACTATGTCGAGCATCGGTAAATTGATGAAACAAGCAGGCCGTATCCAAAGGCAAATGGAGCAGGCCCAGGCAGATTTGGCGGAACGCACGGTCGAGACCACCAGTGGAGGCGGAGCTGTGAAAGTGACGGCAAAGTGCGACGGGAGGCTAAAAGCTATTGCCATCAATCCCGAATCGATCGACAAAGAGGATATTTCACTTCTCGAAGATCTCGTCCTGAGTGCTGTCAACAGTGCTCTAGACCAAGCCAAGGAGATTTCCGATGAAGAAATGGGGAAACTTACCCAAGGACTCAGCATTCCTGGTTTGATCTGATTGCCTGAATCCATCAGGGGGAAGTCTTGGACCCACAGCTTCTCACATGGATTCAAGAGGGATCCTGAAATCATGTCGGCACTTCCTCATTCGCTCATTGAGCTCAAGGCTGCCCTGAACCGTATGCCAGGGGTCGGCCCTCGGTCGGCTGAGCGCATGGCCCTTTACCTGGTTCAAAGCCCTGATGAGGTTTGCTCACAATTAGTCGACTCGATTCGAAAGGCCGCCGATTCGGTAAAAAGTTGCGAATCCTGCGGTGCACTGACTGAATCTCAACCCTGCCGCATTTGCTCCGATCCCCAAAGACAACAGGACCTCATCTGCATTGTCGTCAAGGCCACAGACATCCTCAGTCTCGAAAAATCCGGGGCCTACAAAGGGTTGTATCATGTCCTGGGAGGACAGCTGTCTCCCCTGAACGGAGTGGGCCCGGAAGATCTAAACATTCATGCGCTGGAAGGACGGCTCCATGAACTTGAGGTCAAGGAAATCATTCTGGCACTCGGGTCTGATGTGGAAGGAGATGCCACTTCCTATTATTTAGCTGAGCGTCTGAATCAAGAAGGAAGACGGATCACGAAAATCGCACAAGGATTACCAGCCGGCAGTGACCTGGACTTTGCGGATGATTTGACCCTTCATAGGGCCCTTCAAGGCAGGGTTGCTCTGGAACATGAACACTGAAAGGCGCTGGGTCATTTTTGATCTTGGCAAGGTCCTCCTGGATTTTGACTTCGCCATTGCAGCCAAAGAACTGGCTCGATACAGCCCACAGGAAGAAGAGCAGATTCTAGAATCCATCAACCAATCTCCATTACTTCATACCTTTGAGCGCGGTGACTGGAGTGAGGCTCAATTCTTTCAAAAGTTGAGTGTTGAGTGCCGGCTGGAAGCCAGCCTTGAGGAACTCAAAAAAGGTTTCGCGGAAATCTTTACACCCGTGCCTTCCATGGTTGGATTCATGGAATCTCTCAAAGAGCGCGGCATACCGGTGATGGTTTTTTCAAATACCAACGTCACTGCTGTGGATTACATTCGGGCCGCTTTTCCATTTTTTGAGCGCTTTGATGCCTACTGTCTTTCTTACGAACATGGCTGCATGAAACCAGATAGGACGCTTTATGACGTGGCACAATCGATGATAAGATGCAGGCCCGAAAATCTGCTGTTCCTTGATGACCGAGCTGAAAACGTGCATGCCGCCTGGCAAATGGGTTGGCACGCCATTCACCATCAAGCTCCAGAAGAGACTATCCAAGGCGTCAACCAATGGCTGCTTGCCTGACCTGGCCCCGCAAGGCATCAGCGAAAGAATCAGGGAGGGGGGGCGATTTTGAAGAACAACACGCTAAAAGTTTACAAACCCTTCAGTGAATCGTCCAAGATTCCCAGCAGCGTATCGATGGATTCCTGCGTCTCATCGCCCATGTTGCTCAATCGAAATGTCTTGCCTTTGATCTTCCCATAACCTCCATCAATGGTCACACCCGCTTCCTTGGCCCTTTTTTGAAGAGTGGGCACATCAATGGTACGTCCGCTGGGTTTGGCGCCGTTGTTGATGCAAGTCAAAGCCCTTGATTCGTAGCCAGCATCTGGAAAAAGGGTGAATCCCTGTTCCGTCGCCCAATGCCTGACACGCTCCGAAAGGGTGGCATGTCGCTCAAATCGCGCCTCCATTCCCTCTGAGAAAATATCTTCCAGCTTGGATTCCAAAGCATAGATATGACTGATCGAAGGGGTACTGGGAGTCATGTTTTTTTCGCCATTTTTCTGAAATTCAAGGAAATCAAAATAATAACCTCGATCAGGAATCGTCGCGGCTCGTTCAAGGGCCGCCGGGGAAACGGTAAATAGAGCAAGGCCAGGCGGCATTGCCAAGGCCTTCTGGGAGCCTGTTAGCAGCACATCGATTCCCAGCTGATCAAATGGAATGTCCACGACGGAAAAGCTGCTGACCGTATCGACAATGAACATGACTTCGGGGTATTTTGCCTTGAGTGAGGCAATGTCCCTTAAAGGGTTCAAAACCCCGGTGGAGGTTTCATTATGGACAAGAGTCAAAGTGTCGAATCCCCCAGTCGATAATTTTTCATCAATCATTTCTGGCAAGACAGGGGATCCCCATGCCACTTCCAGCCCTTCAGCCTCCTTTCCACAGCGCCTTGAGACATCCAGCCATTTGTCAGAGAAGGCACCACACATGCAGTTGAGCACTTTCTTTTGTACACAATTTCGAACAGCGCCCTCCATTACCCCCCAGGCAGAGGAGGTACTGAGGAAAACCAGCTGGTTGGTTTGAAACAAACTCTGCAGCGATGGCTGAATGCGCCCGTAAAGTTCCTGAAAATCCGAGCTACGATGCCCGACCATAGGAGTGGTCATCGCGCGAAACGTTTTTTCGCTTACTTCCACAGGACCTGGAATATGCAATTTGGAATGGGTCATAATCGATTGGATGACTGTTGCAATAATTGATCAACAAAATGAAGTTCTTGACTACGGAAGGCCCGCCATCTCGAAGCTTTAAGCCCATTAAGTCCGATATCCCCAACACGGAGTCTGAACAAACGAACCACTTTACCACCGCTGGCGTGAACCATACGCCTTATCTCCCTATATTTACCCTCGGTAAGAATGATTTCAAGTTGGGTCAGGCCCTTTTGTTGACTAATTAAGGATACCTTTTTGGCCCTGAGAAGATCGCCTCCTTCACGAATACCGCTGACGGCATCACGGTAAAAAGCAGCATGAGAGGACAGACCTCGTACCCAAACGTGGTAATGTTTTTCGATACAAAAACCGGGATGGGTCAATCGCTGTTTGAATGCTCCATCATTGGTGAGAATCAACAGTCCTTCACTCAGGTAATCAAGTCGCCCAGCATAAAAAAGATGTTGAAGTTGGTCTGGTAGGTCATCGTAGAGGGTTCGTCTGCCGTGAGTGTCTTTTCGGGAGCAAACGACCTTTGGGGGCTTGTGATAAATCACATACTGTTGTTCTTTGGTGTCAACAGCCTTTCCGTCTACAAAAACACGATCAATGCCGGGAACAATAGAGTCGCCTATTTGTGCGATACGACCACTTTGGGTCGAAACTCGCCCGGCTTTGATGAGTTCTTCGGCAGCTCGTCGGGAGCAAATACCTGCTTGAGCAATATATTTTTGCAATCTCAAGCGCATGCAAAACGCGGAATCAGGCCTCGGGCTTGGTCTTGCGAAGACCTACCACACGATCGCCTTCTTTCCACAATCCGCGCTTCTTAAGGAGCTCAACACGTTCAAAACGCTTCAATACGCTTCTTTTGGAAGACATACCACCCGATGCTCTTAAACTACGATGTTGTGACATAATATTACCTTCTCTTAAAAAAAAAGCCGAACCCATGAGTTCGGCCTTTGAAAAAAATTTGGCGGCAACCTACTCTCGCACAAGCTATACAAGCACTACCATCGGCAATACTGCGTTTGACGGCCGAGTTCGGGATGGGATCGGGTCGGACCACAGCTTTATAACCACCAAAAAACCGTTGAGAATCAAGTTCTCTGAAAACTACATACAGGGAAAACCAATAGACCTACATTCGCTTTTGAAAATCGCTTTATCACCCGAAAGTGAAAAAAAAGCGATCAAGCCGAACGACCAATTAGTATCAGTCCGCTAAATATGTTACCACACTTACACGCCTGACCTATCAACCAGGTAGTCTACCTGGGGTCTTCAGGGAAACCTTATCTTGGGAAGAGCTTGGCACTTAGATGCTTTCAGCGCTTATCTCGTCCGCACATGGCTACGCAGCGCTGCCCCTGACGGAACAACTGCCACACCAGAAGTGCGTCATTCCCGGTCCTCTCGTACTAAGGAATGAACCCCTCAAGTTTCCTACGCCCACGGTGGATAAGGACCGAACTGTCTCACGACGTTCTGAACCCAGCTCGCGTGCCGCTTTAACCGGCGAACAGCCGGACCCTTGGGACCTTCTCCAGCCCCAGGATGCGACGAGCCGACATCGAGGTGCCAAACCGCGCCGTCGATATGAACTCTTGGGCGCGATCAGCCTGTTATCCCTAGCGTACCTTTTGTCCGTTGAGCGACGGCAATTCCACATTCAACCGCCGGATCACTTGGGCCTGCTTTCGCATCTGCTCGACCTGTAAGTCTCACAGTTAAGCACTCATCTACCCATACGCTCGACGCATGGTTGCCAACCATGCTGAGAGTACCATAGCGCTCCTCCGTTACTCTTTGGGAGGAAACCGCCCCAGTCAAACTGACCCGCAAGCACTGTCCCCCGCCCGGCTTCACGGGATCGGGGTTAGAATCCTAATTAAGGAAGAGTGGTGTTTCACATTGCGACTCCACAGCCCCCTAAAGGGCCGCTTCAACGTCTCCCACCTACGCTACGCATCCGTAACCAGAACCCAATACCAGCTTACAGTAAAGGTGCAAAGGGTCTTTCCGTCCTACTGCGGGTAGGCGGCATCTTCACCGCCGTTACAACTTCGCCAAGAACCTCTCCGAGACAGCGGTCCGGTCGTTACACGTTTCGTGCAGGTCGGAACTTACCCGACAAGGAATTTCGCTACCTTAGGACCGTTATAGTTACGGCCGACATTCACGGGGACTTGGGCTCGGAGCTTGCACACCTCACCTTGATCTTTCCGCATTGGTCACGTGTCACACCCTATACGTTGTCTTAACGACTTAGCAGAGTGCTGTGTTTTTGTTAAACAGTCGCCAGACCCCATTTACTGTGACTCACATAAGTGAGCACCCCTTCTTCCGAAGTTACGGGGCTATTTTGCCGAGTTCCTTAGAGAGGTTTATCTTGCGCGCCTTAGTCTATTCGACTCACCCACCTGTGTCGGTTTAGGGTACGGGCCACTGGGAGAACGGATGGAACCTTTTCTAGGCCCCCAATCCTGTGCTGCGCTTCGCTCAAAGAGCTAGGCTCGGTCATTTCGGTGACTTGGGCACTTTCATGGGCACGTCAGTTCCAGCCTTAACCCCAGCGGGTGCAGGAATATTAGCCTGCTGTGCATCGACTACGCCTTACGGCCTCGCCTTAGCTCCCGACTAACCCCGGGCGGACGAACCTTGCCCGGGAAACCTTGGGTTTACGGCGACAGGGATTCTCACCCTGTTTATCGCTACTCATGTCTGCATTCTCACTAATCAGCGCTCCACCTTCCCTTACAGTCCGGCTTCACTGCACTGATTACGCTCTCCTACCAATCTTTCGATTCCGCGGCTTCGGTATACCGTTTGATCGCCAATCATTTTCGGCGCAACATCGCTCGATGAGTCAGCTATTACGCATTGTTTAAATGGTGGCTGCCTCTAAGCCAACATCCTCACTGTCTTAGCAACGTCACATCCTTTCCACTTAACGGTATTTTGGCACCTTAGCCGGCGGGCTGGGGTGTTTCCCTTTCGCCGATGGAGCTTATCCCCCATCGACTAACTGCCGGTATAATGGGATCCCGGGCATTCGGAGTTTGATTGGTTTTGGTACCCTGGTATGGGCCCTAAGCCATTCAGTGCTCTACCTCCCGGGAGTACTTAACCGACGCCAGCCCTCAAGCTGTTTCGGAGAGAACCAGCTATCACGGGGTTTGATTAGCCTTTCACTCCTACCCACAGGTCATCCGAGCACTTTTCAACGTACACCGGTTCGGTCCTTCACTGCGTGTTACCGCAGCTTCAACCTGCCCATGGGTAGATCACCTCCGCTTCGGGTCTATCGCCAGCAACTCAATCGCGCATTTCACACTCGCTTTCGCTTCGCCTCCATCCCAGAGGGACTTAGGCTTGCCACTGACAATAACTCGCAGACTCATTATGCAAAAGGCACGCGGTCACGCCACAAGGACGCTCCCACACTTTGTAGGCAAATGGTTGCAGGATCTATTTCACTGCCCTAACAGGGGTTCTTTTCGCCTTTCCCTCACGGTACTAGTTCACTATCGGTCACCAGGGAGTATTTAGCCTTATCAGGTGGTCCTGACAGATTCATGCAGAGTTTCACGTACACCGCATTACTCGGGATACCCTCGGGTTGTCTTTGACTTCGCTTACTCGACTGTCACGATCTATGGTCGGATTTTCCAAACCGTTCAGCTCGCCTCTGACATACCCTGGTGAGGGTCCCACAACCCCGGGGAAACAAGTTTCCCCGGTTTGGGCTGTTCCGCTTTCGCTCGCCACTACTTACGGAATCACGTTTTGTTTTCTTCTCCTGGGGTTACTGAGATGTTTCACTTCACCCCGTCTCGCCTCGCTGGCCTATACATTCAACCAGCGATGGTTCCGCATTACCGGAACCGGGTTTCCCCATTCGGAAATCCACGGATCAATGCCTGCTTGTGGCTCCCCGTGGCTTATCGCAACTTGCTACGTCCTTCATCGCCTCCTGGTACCAAGGCATTCACCATTTGCCCTTAGTAGCTTGATCACAAAATACTTCTCTTTTTTCACCACAAGATCCCCGAAGGAACCTCATGGCCAAAGATCTCTTGGATCGAATTTGTAATTTACCACATTCGGTTATCTTTACTTGCTTTCCTACATGTGCAGTTGTCAAAGAACACCCGGAGCCCTCAAATCCTGCTCCGGTAAAATCAAAATCGCGCCGTTTTATTGACCTGCCCTCTCTCGTCAAGGCCACCTTTCCTTTTCCTTTTGTGAATGGTGGGCCTGACTGGGTTCGAACCAGTGACCCCGCGCTTATCAAGCGCGTGCTCTAACCAACTGAGCTACAGGCCCTTTCCCTTGGAAAAAGATGGTGGAGCTGAGGAGAGTCGAACTCCTGACAGCCTGCTTGCAAAGCAGGTGCTCTACCAACTGAGCTACAGCCCCAAAAGACACTGGGTTCCAATCAGCTTCTTACGGCGTCTTACTTCAATTCTTGTGCTGGCAAAGAACGGTCTTCTCAAGCCGTCCCCTGAAGACTGAATTGTGCGATAATCAAAGCTTGCCTCTGCCGAAGCAAAGGCACCGACCTAGTAAGTCGCTTATCAACATCCTTACTGACTGTTGTATAACGCTTACGTGATCTCCTTAGAAAGGAGGTGATCCAGCCGCAGGTTCCCCTACGGCTACCTTGTTACGACTTCATCCCAATTACCAGCCGTTCCTTCGGCACCTGCCTCCCTTGCGGGTTGGCTCAGCGACTTCGGGATCAGCCGGCTTTCATGATGTGACGGGCGGTGTGTACAAGGCCTGGGAACGTATTCACGGCGCCGTAGCTGATGCGCCATTACTAGCGATTCCGGCTTCATGTAGTCGAGTTGCAGACTACAATCCGAACTGGGCCTGGCTTTACGAGATTGGCTCCACCTCGCGGTATTGCTTCCCTCTGTACCAGGCATTGTAGTACGTGTGCAGCCCTGGGCGTAAGGGCCATACTGACTTGACGTCATCCCCACCTTCCTCCCGGTTGAAACCGGGCAGTCTGTCCAGAGTGCTTCCAATTAAGGAGTGGCAACAGGACACAAGGGTTGCGCTCGTTGCGGGACTTAACCCAACATCTCACGACACGAGCTGACGACAGCCATGCAGCACCTGTGTAAACTGCTCCGAAGAGCTCGACTGCTTTCACAGCCTTAGGGATACATGTCAAACCCAGGTAAGGTTCTTCGCGTTGCATCGAATTAAGCCACATACTCCACCGCTTGTGCAGGCCCCCGTCAATTTCTTTGAGTTTTAATCTTGCGACCGTACTCCCCAGGCGGTGCACTTAATGCGTTAGCTCCGCCACAGGCGGGGTCGAATCCGCCTACAGCAAGTGCACACCGTTTACTGCTAGGACTACCAGGGTATCTAATCCTGTTTGCTCCCCTAGCCTTCGTGCCTCAGTGTCAGGAATCGTCCAGAGTCTCGCCTTCGCCACTGGTGTTCCTCCAGATATCTACGCATTTCACTGCTACACCTGGAATTCCAGACTCCCCTCCGATCCTCTAGCCAGGCAGTTTCCAATGCAATTTCCGGGTTGAGCCCGGAGCTTTCACATCAGACTTGCCTAGCCACCTACGCACCCTTTACGCCCAGTAAATCCGAACAACGCTTGGGACCCCTGTATTACCGCGGCTGCTGGCACAGAGTTAGCCGTCCCTTCCTCTTCTACTACTAGCAATTTTCCAGGCTATTGACCCGGAAACCTTGTTCACAGATGACAGGGGTTTACAATCCGAAGACCTTCATCCCCCACGCGGCGTCGCACCGTCAGGCTTTCGCCCATTGCGAATGATTCTCGACTGCTGCCACCCGTAGGTGTCTGGACCGTGTCTCAGTTCCAGTGTGGCCGACCATCCTCTCAGACCGGCTACCCGTCGCTGCCTTGGTGAGCCGTTACCTCACCAACAAGCTGATAGGACGCGGGCTTATCATGAAGCGGCAGGTCCGAAGATCCCCACCTTTAAAACAAAAGGGATGTCCCTCTTGCTTCGCATCCGGTATTAGCTTCGATTTCTCGGAGTTATCCCAAACTTCACGGCAAATTACCCACGTGTTACGCACCCGTTTGCCACTAGGAACAGAAGATGTTGCCACCCGCTGTTCCCCGTTCGACTTGCATGTCTTATCCACGCCGCCAGCGTTCGTTCTGAGCCAGAATCAAACTCTCCGTTGAATTTCTGATCAGTTTGAATTCCTGTCTGATCTCTCGATCAATACAGGCGCTAGATTATTTTACTCTCTTGCCATGCCCCTAATCAAAAGACATGGCTCGAGGGCTTTGACTTATCGCACAATTCAATTTTCAAGGAACAACCGGATCCAGTTGTCAACCCCTCGGGGCTTCCCACCGGATCCGCAAAATTTTTTCTCCACCCACCGGGCGAAGGAGCCGAAGAAGAAACCAAATTCAACTCGACCAGTCAACCTCTTTGACAATCTTTTTTCGGCAGTCTCCTGCTCCCATCCGCTGTCTTCTCTCGAGGTCGCCCTCTCCAACCTCATCCCCTTTCAGGGTCCCTGTTGGCGAAGGGGCGCGAAACCTAGTCAATCAACCCCACCAACTCAACCCCTTTTTTAACCTTTTTTTCGTTCACTCCGAAGAGCATTTCCGAACAGGGATTCTCCCCCAGCCAGGGAAGCATTTCGACCCGTGTTCCATGGGCGAATTCACGGATCATCTCCGCATTCGAATCAACGGATTCGTCACCTACCACAGGCGTGTTCAGGATCACGCCACGGCACTCGAGCGAACGGCGTTTGAGTTCGCTCAGGACAAGCAACACCTCGCTGATCACTCCCAGTCGGTTCAAGGCGACCAACACGCACGACATCTTCAGTTCCACCGCAAGGTCAAGGTTGTTG
>Ga0255776_10006329_pt1 | contig 12078 bp, 15 predicted proteins | sample 071ome_19_FD_179974 | JGI IMG/M metagenome (GOLD analysis project Ga0255776, IMG submission 179974) | Coastal salt marsh microbial communities from the Groves Creek Marsh, Skidaway Island, Georgia - 071413AT metaG (version 2) | ecosystem: Environmental > Aquatic > Marine > Intertidal zone >...
TGATAGACCATTGACCGACCTCGGAAACGCAATAGCTTCGGGCGGTAACGAATCGAATTCATCCCTAAACCTATCTATGTAAGAAATGAGATCTTCTTCAGTATTTGTCATCATAATTGTCAGGGCTTCCTTAATTGCCTTGCGACAAGGGGCAGGAGTGGATGACTTCACTGCCTCAATACCCATCATTTTCAGTTTAGGTTCCTTATAGCGGACACCTTCACTATCCCACACGTTGAGAATGTATCGCTTCTTGGCAGTCCAGATGCCACGGTCAGCGATGTTCTCACGCTTCATCTTCATTTTTTGTTCATATGCCGAAACATAATCCGCAAGTTCCTGATAAGAGGATTCGATGAATGGTTCCAACTTTTCTTGACAGATCTTGTCAAGTATCCCCACAATTGCTGCTTTGTCGCCAGACTTAGCACCAAAAAATTTATCAACAAGAGGTCCAAGGTTAAGATAGATTGAGTCAGTGTCAGATGCAATGACATAATCAACCTCCTCCGTTTGCAAAAGTTTATTTAGATACTGATTGACTTTGTTTTCAATCCAACGTATAGAAACTTGACCAGAAAGGGTGATTGCCTCAGCATTTCGTAAGTCATAATACCTAAAATACTGGTTACCAATGGCACCATAAGCACTGTTCAGTTGGATCTTACGTGCCATCTGGATGTTGTTGTACTTACTGATTGCCTTGGTCAACTCCTGGGATGGATTCTTTTCATACTCCTGCTTTGCCATCAGCATGAGTTTCTTGGACTGCACACGTTCATCGTAGATCTTCTGCATCATCTCAGGCAGGAAACCGTGGATGTCCTTACGGTATTGTGAACCGTTGGCACAGGTTGCATACTGTGGATTGATGGTCAGTTCTTTGTTGAGGATCCTTTCAACAGATGCGCTGGGATGTCTTTTCTCACAGAGGGTCTCTGGTGAGATATTGTACTGCATAATGAGGTGAGGATAAAGACTATTAAGGTCAAAAGACACAACCCAGTCATACCTTCCAGGAATCGGTTCCTTGACGTAGGCTCCTGCGTATTTTTCATTCTTGCTACTTCTCTTTGCTGGGGGAACAACGAGATTACGATCTCTGAGGAAATTATAGATCAAAGTATCCCACATGCGTACCTGAAAGTACACATCCTTCATATTAACCTTGGCGTCATATGCAAGAGCAATGGCAAGATCGATGAGTTTCATCTTCTCTTCAAGGCGTAGAACAAGTTCCACGTCAACGATGTTGTAGTCGATGAACTTCTGCCAGTCACGAGTGTAGAACTCCTTGAAGTTCTCGAACTCACTGTGATCCAACTTGTTCTGCCCCAGTTCCACAAAGGCAATGTGGTCAAGGCGATAGGATTCTTGGTTGGTGTACGTGAACTTCTTGTAGAGATCAAGATAATCCAGGACATTGATGCCAAACATGTTGTACACAATGTTTGTGCGACCCTTGATCTCGATCTCCTCGCGGTGGACGATGCCCCAGGGAGACATCATCTTCATCTCCCTGTCGCCAAACAGGCGCTCCAGACGACCGCAGATGTACGGTACGTCATACAGTTCTACATTCCACCCCGTAAGAACATCTGGGAAAGAATTAACCCAATGGTCAAGAAAACTACGAAGCAGATGTTCTTCATCGTCGCATAAGATATACTCAACGTCTTTGCGATCCGTGTCATAGGGTCGAGTGCCCCATACTTTAATCCGTTTTGTAGCATAGTCCTGGATTGTAATGCTGAGAAGAGGTTCCGCGCATTCCTGCACGTTAGGGAAGCCATTCTCACATGCCACCTCAATATCAAGAGATGTAATCTTAAGACTTTTAAGGTCATAGTCAACCTCACCAGGAAACTCTTCCGAGATGAACTGGTAGAGGTAACGGTCATATCCATGGACATCGAACCCTTCTACGTCACGATACTTATCGATGAACCCTCGTGCCTCACGAACAGATTCAAACTTGACAGGTTTTGCATACCGACCATCCAAGGTCTTGTACTGGGTCTCCTTGTCGGTGACGACAAAAAGGGTCGGAGAGAACTTGAACTTACGTTGGATACGCTCCAGAAGACCTCCAGGACCCTCCTCGTAACCGATGTAGAGCAAGTTGTCACCGACCAGTTGGACGTTGGTATAAAAACTCATTTAGTCACAGATTCATACTTAGCACGGATCTCCTCCGTGGGTTCCACAATTGTAGCAAGCGTCTCGGAATAAAGCAAGATGTCCGTGTCCACTGTATGAAGTGGCCAAGGTTGCAAGGTGCCATCATCTTTGACCAGATAGGGGTCCTGCAGGTGGCAGGACGGTTCTGCATCTAACTGCTCAACTTTGCTGATCAGGGTCATCCCCGTTCTCAGAATCACCAAACATACTTCCATCATCATCCTCCAAAATTTTCTCTGCTTCTGCAAATAATGTATCTAAATCAAGTTCTTCTTCACATGCACCAGCAATCATTTCTTCATGCCTCTTGAAGTTCTCTTCGTAGAACTCTTCTTTGATTGCACTTAGATATTGCTCTGCAATAGAATCCAACGGGTCATATGCAGTGAGTACATGGTGACCTGGGAGAAAGAAGTCTTTCTCTTTACTCAGCGGTGCCCAAGGGAACCAAGAAACTTGATATCCCTTCTCCCTATCAATCACAATACCACCATCAACATTGGATACAATATCCAATCGAAATGGTTTGTGTAGATGGAATCCAATCGGTTGCTTAGTATCTGGATCCATCATCTCCTGCACTTCGCAGATGACTTCCTCACCAGATTTCAATAGCAAAAGTTTTACACTCATTCAACGTCACCGCCCATCTTACGAACATTATCAATGTATGTATCACGAAGACTGGGGACGGGTTCGAGAATGGTGACAACATAGTCGGTGCTTACTGCCATACGAACATCGGAAGTCAAAGCATTCCAGGGTTCATAGTTGACCCTAACTTCAGGATCTGTTACCAAACCAGTCCCGTCAAGTTCAGGTTTTGTGTAAGTAACTTTGTATGGATAATTGAAGACATATGCCTTACGCTCGTTGGTATCCTTATCGACTGCTTCCTGCAGATCGGTCAGAATGCTTTCACCAGTCATGGTGACAATAACTTTAATTCTGTCAGCGTTTACCATAGTAGAAATTAGTTTTATAAAGATTATAAAAGAGGGACTGACAGATGTCAATCCCTCCTATTCTAGCACGTAATCTTACAGGTAGTCCTTACGTGCGTGGTGCTCAGGGACGTGCTTTCTGAGTGTAACTGACAGAAGACCATCCTCAAAGACAACATCATCAACCTTCCAGTCCTCAGTGATCGTCCAGGATCTAGTGAAGCTGCGTTGAGCTACACCCTTGTGACTGTACTTGGTTTCAGTTTCTTTGTCTTCCTTCTGTCCTTCTACAAACAGTTTGCCGTATTCGGTATAGACAAGAACTTCCTTCTTCTTGAATCCCGCAAGAGCGATTTCAAGTCTTGTCTCTACGTTACTTACCTGAGCAACATTGTAGGGTGGATAGTTGGCAGTTGTAGAATGTAGTGTGTTAATTCTATCAAACCAATCATCATACCCAATAGCATTTCGAGCAATCTTGTCCATCAAACCAGACAGATCACCCGCAGTCCAGCGTGTGACTTCCATATGTGGTACTCCTTTAAAAGCGAGTTTACGTTGTAAGGATCCTTTCGGCATCCACTACTATTTAAACACAAAGACATAAAAAAAGGAAGGGGGAAAACCCTTCCTCTTTGTTCGGTTATCAGGACTCTTCTTCGTCCTCGGTATTATCTTTAGGACCACCGTGGATAGGATCTTCCTTCCACTTCTTCCATTGAGAATTGTCTTTCTCCATACCGATAGATGGATAGCTAAGCATCTTCATCTTACACAAAATATTGTAGTTGTCGATAATGTTTTGAAGGATCAAAACATCCATTTGAGGACCAGCAGTCTTTAGAATGTAATCAGCAACTGTAAGATTGGGAAGAAGCTCATTCAGATAGTAAAGGAATCCTTCACGCTTCTTACCATCTCCCACATAGTTATCAACGAAGTGGTAGGTTGCAGCAAGACCAAGGATCATGCCACCATTAAGAGGCGAATTCCAACTGTTGTCATCTGCTGCATTGTGAACTTTGTACAGATCAATTGCAGTCTTCGTGAGAGTATTGCCGTACTTGGTGATAGAAACTTTCAGCTTGTCATAACCATGGACGGCGTTGCTGCCATCATCGGGAGCACCGATACCCTCAACATGAACATTGAGACTTTGGAAACTCTCTTCGATGTCGAGAGCATACTTCGCGCCTTGAGCGATGTCAGAACGCAACTTTGCGACTGCACTTACAGTGTTCCTCAAAGAGTTGAAACGCTTGAAGTATGCCGCTTCTGCTTTCTCGCACTGAGCAATGGTGAAGTCAGAGGGGTGGTATTGAATCTGACAAGGCAGTTCAAAGTTCTCTGGATCCTCAACATAGGTTGCTGCGAGGACTGTGGTGTGTTGTCCATCGACAACCATCTTGTCACCGTTTGGACGTTGGAAGACCGAGAGAGGCTTAACAAGAAGGGGATCAAACTCCTTCGCTTTCTTGATAAACCCAAGGTTGATCAACCTCTGATACTTGGGATCAACGTTAAGGTCTTTGATGGGAACGTATACAACTTCCAAGAACTGTTTACGTTCAACTTTCTTTCTTACTCCTGAAATACCCTGTGCGATAAATCCAGCAACAAGGGACAGGACATTCATAACCGCTTCAAGCGGCTTAGTCAGTTTAGCCATGGGATTTCTCCGTAGTGTTTTTGCAGTTCCTAGCGGTGTTTCACGCCTTACGGAACTGATATATTTATAGCACAAAAAAAGACCCCTGTCAAGGGGTCTGTAGGGTGTTCCGACTTGTAGAGTGACCGCACGAAAGGTCACATGTCTATTTATGCTGCGGTGGTCGGTTTCTTACCGATGTTGTACTTGCTTTCCAACGTCCACTCACCCTTCTCTTTGTACGAAAGAACTTTGATCTGACTAAGTGGTGCAACATCAGCAACACTTTCCTTCACTGTGATAGTGATCAGACCCCAGTCCGAAAGCAACTGCACAATGCGATTGCGACGCTGAACATCATTGATGCTCAGGTTTGCTTTCTTACCATCAAGAGCAAACAACTCTTTGAAGTGAACGATATAGTAACGACCCTGCTTGTGTAGGATGTGGCAGGATTGATACAGTTTCTTTTCTTTACGGGAGGCAACTCCGATTCTAGTTAGTGTCTCACGAACCTTCAGGAAATCATCTGGTTCTTTGAGACTCACCTCCACCATGCTGTCAGCGGTCCATTTGACCTCTTCAGAGATCGCAGTCATCTTTTTCCTCCCATGTCATATTTGTTTCTAAGGATTTCAAGTTGGGTTTTGGTAAGAAGATTAAGGGCGATCTTTGCTTTCTCGTTACTATAACCATAGTGCCGTTTAACTAGATCCAGATCTGCGATCTGTTCTTTCTTCAACCAAGGCGAGAAACGTTTACGTTTTCTCAACGTATTTATATAGAATTGATACTGCATGTCCTTGTCGAGATGAGCGTTGAGGTTCATCTCGTTTGCAAACAGGATGGCATCAATCTGTCCAGACAGACATCTATTGACGATGTAGGGAGGGTAGGAGGAGATACAGTCAGGATCCTCCTCCAAGTAGTTTTCTTTTGTGTGGTTAACAGAGTTGAGCCAGTCTTTAAGTTCTTTCTTCATAAGAATGTTCTGATCGGACCAGTAACTCCAGTTCTGTTGCTGTTGATTCTGTAGATGCATACAGAACCATTCTTCAATGTCACATGCACTTCATCACCATTGATGATTGCTGTCTGAGAGTTTGGGCAGAACGTTGCCATTCCCCCACGTCTCGTGTGATACAGTTGACAGTACCCGCTAGGGAGTACACGAACCCCTAAACTTCCCATAATTAGTTAAAATCAATTCACGACGTTGTTTCTGATCCGACATGTATGTGCCTGTGGATCTCATAGTATAAGTGTGCTCGTAATCATACTGACACCATTCAAGGAACCTCTCGATGATATCGGGGTGATCGTTGTAGGAGATCATGACGTTGCATAGACATGCGTCCATCACGTCAGCGAAGCGAGCATGGTCAAACCCTTTGTGCATCTGACCTTTGTTTCCGTAGAGAACATCCTTGATGTTGTACGGAGGATCTGCATAGATGAAAGTTAACTTCTCATCAGCAGCAAGTTCTTGGTAGTCAAGGTTAGTGATCTTCCAGTTCCGAATTAGATACGAGTAATCCTTCAGTTTGAGGATCCCTCGCATTGTGAAGTTATTGTCGGAGGCTTGTTTGGAGAAGGAGGAAGATTCAGTAAGACCAGAGAAACTGCACTTATTAAGAACATAAAAAGCAATAGCTCTATCCGTGTTACTTTGCGTTCCGTCATTGATTACATCCTTTGCTTGAAGGAATAGACCGTGGGCAGAACCTTGATCTGGAAATCTAGACTTCAGTTCTTGTAGTTTGCGTTGCAGTTCGTCAGGGTTATCCCGAAGAACTATCCAAAAATTATACAGTGGTTCATATAGATCATTGACCCAGATAGGAACATCCTTGGGAAGACGCTTGGTCATCTCAAGGGCGACGCTACCACCACCGAGGAACATCTCTCGATACTCTGTGATCTCCCTGCTGGGGAGATACTTGAGAAGTTTGGTCAATGCCCTAGACTTTCCTCCAGGGTATCTTAGCGGGGTCTTTAGAGATTTCATTTGAATTGACACTCAACCATAATTTCAGTGAGTGCTGCCAAGAGATTGATTTCACGATCAGCAACAAAGGCAGACTGGTATTGATACTTACCAATGATCAGAACTGCTTGGGGAATGCTCTGAGGAACGAGACAATCGTATAGAGAATCATACACGGTCCTAAGGATCACATTCGGGTCATTGTCAAGATTAGAAACAATCCACTTGCGAACAACAGAGAACTCTTTGTTCTTAAGTGCCTTGACAAGTTCACCAAGTCGAACTTCACTCAGCGCCGCCAGAATGCCAGTGTCAATTGTCCCCGAGGAGGAGTAGCGTTGGAGTTCGTTGAGAACCCTTCGGAAGTCTGGGAAGTGCTTTTGAATAACTTCTGCTGCAACTTTCGGGTCATACGAAATGCCCTCGCTCTCAAGTATAGTCCTGACACGGTTGAAAAATTCTCCTGCCAGTTGTACTTTTGCCTTACCCTTGATGCCGAAGTCGATGACTGAGCACCGAGAGTGGAGGGGAGCAATGATTTTGTTCTTGTAATTACAGGTGAAGATGAACCTGCAGTTGCCAGCAAATTCCTCAATAGACGCCCGTAAGAGGAGTTGTACGTCGTGGGTCGTATTATCTGCTTCGTCAATGATGATGACTTTGTGTTTAGCAGTTGACGTAAGCGATACGGTCGAAGCGAATTGTTTCGCATGGTTTCTAACAGTATCAAGGAATCGACCTTCGTCGGATCCATTAATGACATAGTAATCTACTCCAAGTTCATGACAAAGTGCTTTGGCAACAGTGGTCTTACCAATACCAGCGGTGCCACAAAGAAGAAGGTTGGGGATCTCCCCACCATTAACAAAGTTTTGGAATACATCTTTGGTCTCTTGAGGCAAGATGCATTCCTCAATAGTTTGTGGGCGGTACTTTTCCACCCACAGAAAATCATCCTTCATACTTAGAATCAGGTTCAAGTGCGATCAAATATTCAAGGTCCAGGGTTTGGTGCCTGAACAGAGAAGCGTTATGCTTACTCACAATAACAGAGTATCCGCCAGGAAGCAACTTCAGATTCTCAACTTTGAAGTTGAAACAGAAGGAGACATCGGTTTCACCAACGCTCACTGCATAACTGTTGGATGTATCATTCTTCTTGTCGCGGACAACAAGATCAATCTTCTCACCGTCACCAACAACGGAGAGGTCTTCGATTTGATAAACACTCGCTGCCTTGATGATGTTAGAAATATCATTAGCAGACACCAGGAAGCAAACATCTTGACTAGGAAGTTCTACTTTCTTTTCGGGTGGAGTAACAATGGTCGAAGGATCAGCAAAGAAATACCGAGAGGTGTTCCTGCTATCTTTGATAGTCACATAGTTGGGGTGACTAAAGTCAAACTCAGGGTCATTGAAAAGGGAAAGACCAGAGAGAAACTCACTCAGATCATAGATCGCAAAGTCACGAGGGAACTCTTCTTTGATCTGAGAACGACCCAGAATGTTTTTCTGGATCGAAAGCGTGGAGAGTTCGGTTCCTTTCTTGAAGCAGATCGACTGATTGATCGAAGAGAAGTTTCTCAGAATGTCGAGAGTGCTTTTAGAAAGTTTCATAGGATTCACGTACTGCGTTTTTGTCGTTGAAGTGGAGGAGAAGAACTGCGTAGTGCAGGATCTTCATAATATCACGGCGGGCGGTGCCCTTCTTATCATAGCGCGAAGCGTACTTCAGGATATTACTCCGACAGAATGCTTCACCATCTCCACAGGATTCAATCAGATCCAGAGTTTGAATGCCACCACTGGAGTAGTGTTGGTTGTAGGTGTTGTTGATGTACTCCAGAAGTTCTTTTACAATTTGATCTTCGTCGTACTTGTACTTGCTGGTGTTGATAGTGATGTTGTCTTCTCCAATTTTTACACTGTAGTAACTGTCGTAATCAACGACAGGATCGCGGTCATAGTTCAAAACAATTTTGTCGTCTTCCATAGCATCATAAAGTAAGGACCAGGCGTTAACCATAACAGAAAAGGAAATCGTTTACAAGAGATTCTGCTTTTTCTTTCCCGAAGGTGCTAGATAGATATCCCCCAACGGGATCTAGTCTAGTCATGTATTTGTCAAAGTCAGAATAGACGGTTGTGTCTGTGCCTCTTGGCATTTTACATTCTAACATATCCTTGTAGATGGTCAAGTATTTTTTGAACATCTCAAGATGATTGTTGACCTCAGACATCGTACACTTAGCAACGTAGATGTTCTCAGAGAAGTGGTTGCCAGGTTCAAAGAACCGATACTCACCCTCTGCCTTAGGGAGATCTGGATGAGAGAACAGATAGTTCTCTACTGGGTGTTGGAAGTCAAACACCAAGATGACTTTCTTATCAAAGAAACCCATCAGATCCATTCCGAAACAGGGTAAATTCTCACCCGTCTTGGGATAGATGATGTTGTTATAGATGCAGGACTTCTCGTTCCAGATGTTGACTTCCCTAGACTTGAGAATGCATTCGTTGCTGTAGATCTTGGCGGAAAGGGAGGTGCCTTTGTCCTCCCAGTCTGCCCAGTCACAGATGTTCTCAAGGTCAGGGAAGGTTTCCCACACTACCTTCCTGTACTCCAGCCACAGATCCTTCATTGTTCTCTCCAAAGTTTACGTTTGCATCAACCTTATCATACAGTTCTTGAAATGCCTGCTTAGTCTCGTCGTCGAAGCGGTTGATGCAGGTGGTCACTGCCTTGGCACGATCACCGAAGATCTCGTATGCCTGAACGATGTGAACCAGACGACGGGTGCTGATGATCTCATCAATACCACCATCATAGAAGGTCTTACGGATGATGTCTGCCCAGTCGCACAGGCGCTGGTTGAACTCAGAATCGCTGCAGAGGCGATCAAGGATCTTCTGCTCAGTCGCAGGGGTGGGGTAGGACTGCTCGAAGGTCACAGGGAAACGCTCAAGGAATGCTTCGTTGAGGACGTTGGTGCCCACGAAGCGACCGTCGTCAGAACCCTTACCCTTAGTGTTAGCGGTAGCAATCACAGTGAAACCAGCAGCAGGTTTGACATAGCGACCGATCTTCTTGAGGAAGACACCCTTGCCTTCTAGAATGGACTGCAGGCAAAGGATCTTGTTAGAGGCGAGGTCGATCTCGTCCAGAAGGAGCACTGCTCCACGCTCCAGTGCTTCGATGACGGGACCGTTATGCCATGCAGTGTTCCCATCAACAAGCCTAAAACCACCGATAAGGTCATCTTCATCAGTCTCAATAGTAATGTTTACACGGATCAACTCACGACCCAGTTGGGCACATGCCTGCTCAACACCAAAGGTCTTACCGTTGCCAGAGAGACCAGTGATGAAACAGGGATAGAAGATACCAGACTTGATGATCTTTTTGATATCCGAGAAATTCCCGAACGGTACAAAAGTATCGTCTTTCTGAGGAGTAAGGTCTTGAGTTTCCCGCTCGGTAACAGCGATAGGGCTCTCCTGGTAGGTCTGCTCAAGACGCTCACGCACCGTCAGATTCCAAGAACCACGCTTGACTTTGTACTGCTCAAGATGACGAGTAACCGTGGGGTAAGAGACACCACGATCACGAGCAAATGCTTTCACGTCAGCAGCGGTGATCTCGTTGCCGAACTGAGAGCGAAGTTCGTCGATGAAGTTGGAAGTCATTGGTGGTTGCCTTGATTGGTATGTATATAAGATACACGAAAAAACCCGCCTCTGGGGCGGGCGTGGACAGTTTGCAAAGTGGTCATACCCAGGACGGTTTGCGATCTGGCATACGCAGATAGTTATCCTTAACCCAAGGTTTGGATGCAATGTACATTTTGTACGCCTCGATCGTACTAATTGTACGATCTAACTTATATTCATCTGGCATGGCACGAACAAAGGGAGTAACTCTATCAAGCTTACCTTTGGGAAACAAATAGTATGCTTGTATTAGTGTGTTCTGGCATGAGTGGGTTTTATTGTACCTAAGAGTATATTCGTCACACAGATTCAATCCCCACTTGATGAGCCAGTAGGCGTTATCCACGGTGTCTGCCGCCCACTTTGTACACGGATGATTGCGGAAGGCACCCTTCTCTGTCTTATAGGGCGTCCCGTCCGCCTTTCCCAAAGTTCCGTAAGAGTGATACCAAGGAGAAGCAATAATGCTAAGCATTTGACAACACTCCAACGGCATCTTAACGATATGTTTGTCAGGAAGGCAAATCGCACTTTCAGCAGGGAATGGATGTGTTACGAATATGTTCATTCTAAAGGTCGTACAAATTCATTACAGATAATGTCCGTCGCATGGAGGACCATCTTCATATAGTCTACTGCCTTTTTGGGTTCAGTGTGGTCACCGCAAGTAAAAACGTCACACACTGCCATACCCAACTCTGGCCAAGTGTGAATGCTGATGTGACTTTCAGCAAGCATTGCCACACAAGTTACACCCTGAGGATCAAACTTGTGTGAGTTGAGAGCAAGAAGAGTTGAATTACATTGCACGGATGCGTGATAAACAACGTCTCTAATATAACTCTCATCGTCAATAAGAACTGAAGAACAACCTTTAAGTGTAAAAAGAATGTGTCTCATGCGATGCGCTCAATAAAAGAAGAAAGGATTTTTTTGTTTGTCTTTTTAGCACCCAAGGACTTCTTGAATGCAGTACGAATTTGAGACTTGGATGCGTCCTCAGCAACTTCAAAAGAAGAATCTGCAGACAGAGCATTCACATGCATCGCATACTGAATGGTGTAGTAGGAGGAGAGGCAAATGAAAGATTTGTTCTTTCTCCAATGGGCATCAGCTTTCTCGTATTCATTATAATTATACCCCAAACACTGCCGTTTGAAACGTGACCACTCTCCGTTGGACAGCAAACGGATGTTCATGAACTCACACTCAGGGAAACGATCCCGAAGTTGAGTGACAAAGACATCAGTCTGGTCATAAGATCCGTCAAACTCATAGGTCTTTCCAGTCTTACGATCCCGAAGGAAGGTGTCATTGTTGATGCGAGAACGGATGTAGGTGTAACCATTACCGTTGTAACGCTTGACCTTCTTCATGTAACAGACAGGATAACCTTCACCGTCAGTCAAGTTGATGACATGAATTTTCTGAGCACCAGTGCGTTCTTTGAACTCTGGAATCAGAGTGTTCATGGCAATCATTGCCTCATTGAGGGGAGTGCCAGAGAGGGTGAACTGGTAAGGACCACCAGGCGAATGCACGGGACCCCAGTTGCCAGCAAGACGGAACAGGTTCCGAGCATGTTCCTCATGGGCCTTGTTGTT
>Ga0255776_10006330_pt1 | contig 12077 bp, 10 predicted proteins | sample 071ome_19_FD_179974 | JGI IMG/M metagenome (GOLD analysis project Ga0255776, IMG submission 179974) | Coastal salt marsh microbial communities from the Groves Creek Marsh, Skidaway Island, Georgia - 071413AT metaG (version 2) | ecosystem: Environmental > Aquatic > Marine > Intertidal zone >...
GGCAGTCTTACCGCCAACAGAGCTGTCAACCATCGCTAAAAGGCTTGTTGGAATTTGAATAAGGTGGATGCCTCGCAAAATAGTACTCGCTGCGAAACCGGCGATATCCCCAATAACACCACCGCCGAGAGCGATTAAACATGTATCCCGATCGACTCCCAGTTTAAGAATAGATTCTAGTAACTCGCGCAATCCCGAGAATGATTTTGTTTGTTCTCCTGGCTTTAAAATAACGTCAACCGGATCGTGACCCCCATTTTCAAGAACCTTCCGCAGACTAATGAGATGATTCCTGGCGACATTTTGATCGGTAACGATAATTTTTTTCGCACCCAATCGGAGCGGAGCTATCAGCTTGTCAGCTTCGCTGATTATCTCCTCCCCAATAATAATTTGATAGGAGCGATCACCCAAATCTACGTCAACGAAATGCCTGCTCCCCGCTTTATTCATTTGGTTGGGTCTTTAACTTTGTAATTTTTTAGGGCCTGAAGAAGTTTGGTTACCGTAACTTTAGGTGCTTCGTTTCCGCTCTTCACGACCAGGTCGGCCGTTGCATATATAGGTTCCCGCTCAGTTAGAAGTCTTTGAAGAGTGTCTCTATGATTATTTCCTTTCAATAACGGTCGGTGATCGCGGCGCATCGTCCGTGAAACGAGCACCTCTAGGTCGGCCCTAATCCAAATTGAGATTGCAAACTGTCTGATAAATTCTCGGGTTTGATCGTCCATAAAAGCGCCACCACCGGTGGCAATAACTTGAACTGGTTGGATCAGAAGGCGTTTGATGACTCTCCTTTCACCCGATCGAAATTCTTTTTCCCCGTATAACTCAAAGATTTCCTGTATCGAGGAGCCCGCTGCTTTTTCGATTTCTTCATCTGCATCAACAAAAGGCAAAGATAATCGCTTGGCCAGTAATTCGCCGATGCAAGTTTTGCCCGCGCCCATCAGGCCAACAAGAACAACTGATTTTTTAAGGTTGAAGTTTACCAATGGTACCATTTAGAGTTTTGAGATTCTTGCCTGGCGAAGGCAACTCAACATTGAAAGAGATCTCGCTTACAATTAAAATATTTAGCCATTATAGCTGAGTAAACTCTAAATTTCTCTCCAAATTGCCGGTAATAGGGATAATTATTATGTCCCAGAAAATAGAAACTTTTCAAGTGGATAGGCAGGGTTTATTAATTTAGGCCAGAAAGGGTCTTTCGGCAAAAATAGGAAGCTTATGAATCGTTTGACTTTAATTGCTTTGTGCCTTTCGGCATTTTTTTTGCTGTTAGGGACAATTTTTTTATCTAGCACTAAAATACCCGCACCAACATCTTCTGTTGAAAGGCTCTTGTCCAATGACCGTTTTCCTGACTGACCTCAAGTCGGTCTCTTTCTCGGCCATATGCTGCGCTGTAGGTTTAGTGCTAGCAGTCGGCCACGCGGCTTCACAGGAGCTGATCAACGGAACCTCTGATCGGGTTGTCCCTGATGCCGAGCCCATCAGATTGGTTCCTTCGGTCGATAGTCCGATGAAAACAGAAAAAAATTCCAATAAGCCAAAAACGAAGACCGAAGCTGCCGTTAAGCTGAAAAAGCTAGATTTGGTTGATCCAGACTCCACCGGCATTCTGGATGCTGATGATGGAGGTTTCAAACCTGGCATGTGGGCGGGTTCAAGCAGGCCGTTAATTACCAATCTTCTTGGTTTGTTGCCTAAAAAAATGACTTCGTCCAGCCAAAGGCAGCTGTTTAGGCGTCTTCTGCTTACAAGGGCTGACCCCCCTGTTGGTGAACAAATAAATAAATCCTTATTGTCACTTCGGATCGCAGCCCTTTTCGATGCTGGTGATTATACGTCCGCGAACAAACTGATCGACGCGGTGGGTCATTCAAATGAGCAATACTCGAAAATAAAAACAGAGATACTTTTCCGTCGGCACGATCCGAAAAAGGCTTGTGGCATTGTTCAAGGCAAGGGGGAAGATTATAACGCGATCTACTGGAAAAAAGCAGAAGCCTATTGCCTCGCGATGGACGGTCAGAATGAAAAGGCATTGCTAATATCAGAAATTCTATCAGAACAGAGCGGTTCGGTAGAGCCAGCATTTTTAGTTGGTATCGAAGCGTTAACCGGCAGCAAGACTAGCGTGTTGACAAGAATTGAGTCATTCAATGGGTTATTAATATCTCTTTTGCAGTCTGGAAAAGTCGCTTTACCGGATACTTTGCCCCTAAGCTCTGAAATTGGAGACTTAGCTGCCCTCGCTTTTTCGGAGGCTCGGCCTCCAACGAGGCGAATCCTTGATGGAGAAATTGCAATGTTGGGCGGGGCCATTACCCCTTATCAACTTGTTGGGCTTTATAAAATCAAGAAAGCAAAAAATACAGATTTGTTGCGAGTTGGTGATGATAAGAAAATAACATGGAATGCGGAAAATCGTTCTTTCGTATTGCAGGCGGCGCTCGCGGAGGCACTGCCAGCAAAAAGGGCTAGGATTGTAGAACGGGCACTTTTATTAGCTCGCTTGCATAAAACCTTTTCTCTTACCGCGCTGGTGATGATGCCGGTCATGGATGAAATTGAACCATCCGCTGAATTATCGTGGTTTGCCCCTTGGGCTGTCCGTGCCTACGCTATCGGTGGCAACATGATAGCGGTTAGAAAGTGGCGTGATCTGATATCCAAGTCATCAGATGCTTCGGTTTTGCCCTTAACTGTGTTATCCGGTAGTTCAGCAAATGAAATTATTTCGGAAAAGACACTCCATCAATGGTATTTGTCTCGAGAGAAGGCTGATCAGGAGGAGCTTGGACACCAGGCGAGACTCTTTTATTCATTATTGCAAGCTCTCGACATCCCAGTGGCGGGGTCTTTATGGTCCGATGTCATAAATAGGGAAAGTATAGATAAGCCGCTGCCAATGATAAGCGGTGTTTTGTCGCTTTTGTCAGATGCGGCCTCGAGAGGCAGGGTGGGAGAGACTGTCGCTTTGGCAATCATTTTATTAGGCGAGGCCGGGACAGAGCGTTCTAATCAATACGCCGTGGTTCAGGTGGTGAAGGCATTAAACATGGTGGGTCAAGGCGAAATTGCTAGACAGTTGGCTCTTGAAGCAGCCGTCGCCGCTGGTCTGTAATTGGTTTTGATGGAGATAAGTTTCGCTGGGGTCATAGAAGACTTTGTCGAGATGATGTTGGTTGAACGTGGTGCGACAGGAAATACGATAGACGCTTATTCGAGAGATCTTAAAAGATTCTCTGATAGAGCTGGTGAAGCCGACTTGGGACCCAAAGATGTTACAACCAAGTTTGTTCGTGATTATCTTGCTGATCTCAGTAATGCTGGCTTTTCCTCTTCAACACAAGCTCGGCATATATCTACACTTCGGCAATTTTTCGGCTTTTTGGTAGAAGAGAAAATTCGTTTTGATGATCCTATTATAGCTATCGATACACCAAAACGAACCCATCATCTGCCAAAATTTTTGACTGAGAAAGAAGTGCAGATGATTCTTGTTTTCTGCTCAAGAGATCAAACTGCCGAAGGGCTTCGGACGAGCGCGATCATAGAGATTTTATACGGGTCTGGACTGAGAGTATCCGAACTTGTCTCCCTTCCTATGGATGGTATTTCTCTCGGAGAGAGATATATAAGGGTCAGGGGAAAAGGCGGCGTGGAAAGGTTAGTTCCCCTCAATGATTCCGCCATAAATTCCTTAAAAAGGTGGCTCGCGGTAAGAAAAAAATTTATCCCAGATGGTCAGAATTCGAAATTTTTATTTCCCGCCGTTAAATCTAAATTGGGTCACCTATCGAGGGTGTCTGTTAGCTTGATGTTGAAAAAGGCGGCATGGGCCTCTGGCATTGATCCTGCTAGAGTTTCTCCGCACGTTTTTCGTCATGCTTTTGCGAGCCATTTATTGGCAAATGACGCGGATCTTCGGTCAGTTCAGCAAATGCTGGGACATACGGATATCTCTACTACGCAAATTTATACCCACGTTTTAGAAAATAGACTAAGATCTGTCGTTGAGAAATATCACCCTTTGGCTGAGAGAAAAGATTGAGAACCAAATGCTAAGCTTTTTTGACTTTGAAAAAAATATCGCAGAATTAGAGGGACAGTTGGAAGAGTTACGGCATTTATCTGATATCGGGGATATAAAAATAGCGGATGAAGTCTTAAAACTTCAGACGCGAATTGATAAAGCACTTGGTTCCACCTATTCAAAGCTTACCGCTTGGCAGAAAGTACAGGTGGCTCGTCATCCCGAGAGACCGCACTGTATAGATTTTATCAGTGCGTTAATCGATGATTTTGTTCCTTTGGCAGGCGATCGAACCTTTTCCGAAGATACAGCCATCTTGGGAGGGATAGGTCGGTTCCGCGGGGGTTCCGTGGTGGTTATTGGGCAAGAAAAGGGAAGTGATACTGAGACAAGGATTAAGCATAGTTTTGGGATGCCAAAACCCGAAGGTTACAGAAAGGCCGTAAGACTAGTAGAGCTTGCCGATAAATTTAACTTACCTGTTATTACCTTTGTAGATACTCCTGGTGCTTATCCTGGGATTGGGGCAGAGGAAAGAGGACAATCTGAAGCTATAGCGAGGTCAATCGAGAAATTTCTTTGCGTTGGTCAGCCTGTAGTTAGTGTAGTAATTGGTGAAGGAGGATCCGGGGGTGCTATAGCGTTGGCGACCGCTAATGAAGTTATGATGATGGAACATTCGATATATTCTGTGATCTCTCCTGAGGGGTGTGCTTCAATTTTGTGGCGCAGTTCTGATCATGCAGAGCAAGCCGCCGAAGCTTTGAAATTAACAGCCCAAGACCTTCTAAAATTTGGGGTAATTGATAGGATTGTCCCGGAGCCCCTGGGAGCAGCTCATAGATCTCCTGAAAAGGCAATTCAAGCTGTGGGCGGTGCGATCGCGGAGGCCCTCCGTCAATTGATTGGCATGGACCCAAATCAATTAATTAAGGAACGACAAGAAAAGTTTTTGAGGATGGGAGATGAGGCACTCTTAGATTGAGTTTTGTTTATCGATTGCCCACTGAGTTTCCCTAAAAACACACTGCCGAGTCGTGATCTTCAAGCAGTCGTAATTAATGATTCAAGGAACTTAACTGCGGACTTTTTTGGGCCGCCGTTATAAAATTTTCCCGTGACAACGTTTGAATTTCTCGCCTGACCCGCATGGGCATGAGACATTTCGCGGAACTTTCCCCCAAGTAGATGCGTCGTCAGGGTCAATCCATTTACCAAGGGGCTCGTGAAATATCCATCCTTCTGGTGCTTGGTCCGTGTCCTTATCAGTTAAAAAATCATTTCGACTGACGTCCATAGCTTGGAGTTGGGCTGCTGGATGAACTGAATCGAGTGTAACAGAGTTTTCAGGGAATGCTGGATCTTCACGCGACTCAAATGTCGTCTCTCCCGCATAAGACATGGAACCTTCTATATTAGTATCAGAGATTTCCATGTGGCAGAGGACCATTGAAACGGTGTCCCGCAATGACTCTGTCATTTGTTCAAATAGGTTAAAGGCCTCGTGTTTGTATTCGTTCAGTGGGTCTTTTTGAGCGTATGCACGAAGGCCAATTCCTTGTCGCAAATGGTCCAAAGCAAGCAAGTGTTCTTTCCAGGTCTGGTCAAGTACTTGGAGCAGTACGCTCTTTTCGGCTAGCCGAATCAATTCCGGTCCATAATTAGCCACTTTCTGGGCCATTTTGCGATCAATAGCGTCAACTAGCCTCGAGCTGATCTCTTCATCAGCGATACCTTCTTCGGCTGCCCAATCTGATATGGGGAGATCCAAACCGGTCAAGCGAAGAATTTCGTCATGCAGTGCTTCTGTTTCCCATTGTTCCGAGTAAGCACTTTCTGGTATGTATCGCGCGACCATGTCGTCTAAAACTTCATGTCGCATGTCAATGATTGTTTGTGAAACGTCCTCTGACTTCATAAGCTCTTTACGCTGTTCGTAAATAACTTTGCGTTGATCATTCATGACATCGTCGAATTTCAGGAGATTTTTCCTGATTTCGAAGTTACGTTCCTCGACTTTACGTTGGGCTTTCTCGAGTGCTTTGTTAATCCAAGGATGGACAATCGCTTCTCCCTCCTCGAGACCTAATTTCTGTAGCATTCCGTCGAGACGATCTGAGCCAAAAATACGCATAAGGTCGTCTTCCAAAGAGAGAAAAAATTTTGAAGCCCCGGGATCGCCTTGGCGTCCCGAACGCCCCCTTAATTGATTGTCAATGCGTCGCGCCTCATGCCTTTCTGTTCCAATAATATACAGGCCGCCGGCTTCTAAAACGGTTGCCCGATGAGCGGCCACCTCTAACTCAATTTTTTCTGTTATTTCAGCCTCTTTTGATTTTTTGTCCTTTGCAGATTTAATCTTTGCCAGTTCATTTATTAAGCGCATCTCCACATTTCCGCCCAACTGAATATCTGTTCCGCGTCCTGCCATATTTGTAGCTATAGTTACTTGGCCGGGCATTCCTGCCTGAGCGATAATATAAGCTTCTTGTTCATGGTAGCGCGCATTTAACACATTGTGCGGTATTTTATCTTGTTTCAGCCGAGCAGATAATTCTTCCGATTTCTCAATGGAAACGGTTCCTACAAGAGCCGGCTGTTGTCGCTCACGGCACTCTTTGATCAGCTTTACAATGGCTGAATATTTTTCTTCAGAGGTTCGATAAACCTCATCATCCTCATCTTGTCTGCGTGTTGGTTGGTTTGTTTCTATTTCAACAACTTCTAAATTGTAAATATCACTGAATTCTCCCGCTTCAGTCATTGCCGTGCCAGTCATGCCAGCGAGTTTGGGATATAACCTGAAGTAATTTTGAAATGTTATGGATGCGAGAGTCTGATTTTCGTTTTGCACAGAAACATTTTCTTTGGCCTCTAAAGCTTGATGTAGGCCCTCTGAAAACCGTCTCCCCTCCATCATACGGCCAGTAAATTCATCAATTATGATGACCTGGTTATCTTTTACAATATAGTCTTTGTCGCGCTCAAATAAAGTGTGGGCACGAAGAGCAGAATTTACGTGGTGCACTAGTCCGATGTTTTGAATATCATAGAGGCTGGCGCCCTCGAGAAGGTTATTTTTAGAGAGAAGTTGCTCTATTTTCTCGGTTCCCGGTTCGGTCAATGACACTGAGCGCTGTTTTTCATCCTTCTCATAGTCATCTGTGGTCAATTCGTTCATTAAAGAATCGATCTGGCGATACAATTCAGAAGAGTCCTCAGTGGGGCCCGATATAATTAGGGGGGTTCGTGCCTCATCGATCAGGATAGAGTCCACTTCATCAACTATTGCGAAGTTGAATTCTCTTTGAACCATCTCTTCTAGAGAAAATTTCATGTTGTCTCTGAGATAATCAAAACCAAACTCGTTATTGGTTCCGTAAGTTATGTCAGCGGCGTATGCCTTGGTACGCTCTTCGTCAGTCAATCCATGGGTAATGCAAGCTACCGAGAGGCCAAGGAATTCGTATATCCGTCCCATCCATTCTGAGTCTCGCTTGGCCAAGTAATCATTGACGGTAACCACGTGGACACCCTTGCCCTCGAGAGCATTCAGATAGCAGGCCAAAGTGGCGACCAGCGTTTTTCCCTCGCCAGTCTTCATTTCAGCGATTGCTCCTCTGTGCAATACAATTCCGCCCATAAGTTGGACATCATAATGGCGCTGCCCTAGTGTGCGCTTTGCTGCTTCCCTCACTGTTGCAAAAGCTTCAGGAAGGATGTTTTCAAGCGTTTCCGCGCCTTTTAGACGGTCACGAAACATTTCAGTCCTGGACCTTAAGTTTAAGTCATCGAGAGCCTCGAGTTCAGCCTCCAGAGAATTGATTTGTTCTATCGTGCTTCGTAATTGTTTAAGGTATCTTGAATTGGCAGAACCAAAAAAACGACTCGCAATTTTACTGATTAACATGGACTATATTTTTCCCAAGTTTTTCGGTAGTTCGGACGAAATGTTTACCATTTGTAAAGACGGCAGTCACTAAGGCATGTAGTTCGCTTATGTCAAAGAATTATTACATAAGTGTGACCTAGATTTTATAAAAAATTACCCCTAAGACAGAAGTCTATAGCCTAGCAATTCAAAGCAGAAGCGATCAAAATGAGCCAAAAGTCACCGTTAGCTCCAAAAAGATTTCCCAAAATGCCGTCGATAGAGGGTCTGACTATGGCCTCAACGGCATGTGGATTGCGCTATCGGGGTCGTAAAGATGCTATGCTCGCAATCTTAACCCCGGGAACTACAGTCGCTGGTTGTTTTACAAAGTCATTGACCGCGTCAGCTCCTGTCGATTGGTGCAAAAGCGCTTTGAAAGGAGGCTTCGCCAGGGCGCTAATAGTGAACTCTGGTAACGCTAATGCCTTTACAGGCTTCCAGGGTGATAAAGCTGTTATTCAGACCGTCAACGGTATCGCTGAAATTCTTGGATGCGATCAAAAAAATGTCTTCGTGTCCTCAACGGGAGTTATAGGTGAACCACTTCAAGTAGATAAATTGCTCAAAGCAATACCTCGATTGGTGAAAAAGGCAAAACCTGGAGGTTGGCTAGATGCTGCTAAAGCGATTATGACCACTGATACATTCCCAAAAGGCGCAGTAGCCCAATCCAAGATTGGAGATAAACGCGTAACAATTTGTGGCATATCGAAGGGTTCGGGGATGATTGCACCCGATATGGCGACTATGCTGGGCTATATTTTTACCGATGCGAAAATAGATCAAAAAATCCTTCAGTCTTGTTTGAAGTCTGCGGTCTCAAGGTCCTTCAATTCGATCTCGGTAGATAGCGACACATCAACCAGTGACTCTGTCTTGCTTTGCGCCACTGGAGCGGCAAAAAACCGTTCACCTCAGTCAGCACGGGATCCAATTCTTAAAGGTTTTAGAAATGCATTGAATGCTGTAGCGCTCGATTTGGCACAGCAGATTGTGCGTGATGGTGAGGGCGCTACCAAATTCGTATCCATTTCAGTTACGGGAGCCTCCAATCATTCCTCCGCGAGAGTTATTGCTCTAGCAATAGCGAACTCCCCATTGGTAAAAACAGCGATTGCTGGGGGAGATGCGAATTGGGGCAGGATTGTAATGGCTGTTGGGAAGTCTGGAGAAAAGGCAAATCGTGATGCGTTAGCAATTAAGATTGGTGGTGTGCAAGTCACTAAAGATGGCTTCCGAGTACCTGGCTACGATGAGGCACCAGTCTCCCAGCACATGGCGGGTGATGAGATAGCGATAGAGGTTGATGTCGGCGTGGCGCAGGGAATTGCTAAAGTGTGGACCTGCGATCTTACTCATGAGTACATTAGAATTAATGCCGACTATAGAAGTTGAGGACCCAATTCCAATGGTTCTTGTGGTCGCGGCTGCACTCATTGACTCAGATGGTCGTGTTCTGATAGCGAGGCGTCCCTCGGGGAGAAAAATGGCAGGTCTTTGGGAATTCCCCGGAGGTAAAGTTGAGCAAGGCGAAACACCCGAAAGTGCTTTAATCCGAGAGCTCAGAGAGGAACTAGGAATTGATGTAACTGAAAATTGCTTGGCACCCTTAACTTTTGCATCGCATCCCTACCCCGAATTTCATCTTTTAATGCCTCTTTATGTGTGTCGAGTTTGGGAAGGTCAGGTCAAGGGAAACGAGAAACAAGCATTGAAATGGGTTTTCCCGAGGGATTTGAGAGATTTCCCGATGCCCGAGGCGGACAAACCTCTAATACCGACTCTACGAGATCTTCTCTAGTTAACTAAATGTAATTCCTATCTAGTCGCTCTTCTTGCCCTCATTGATTTCATGCAAAAAATTAAAGGCTAATATGTTGTCTCTTTCTCTCGGAACAGCTCAAAAATGGATTGGCCAATCATCGAATTCGCAATCGCATGGAAAGAGTTTTAATGGCTGAGGGGAAAGTAGATTATAGGGCATGGACCATCGTAGCCGTGATGTTTTTGGCTCTCGGGCTGGCGTTTACGGGTCGGGCGTCCTTGCCTGTTTTGATGACTGCTTGGGAAAATGATTTTGGTTGGACAAGGACTTTCATGGCATCAGGGGGCGCTGTGATACTCATTGTAATGGCTGTTAGCGCGCCCGTGGTTGGAAATTTACTCGATAGACATGGTCCCCGATTTATAGTGGGGGCCGGTCTTATTCTCAGCGGCCTCTCGATTTCGTTGACTGGAATGATGGAGACCAAGTGGGCTTTTCTTATTTTATTTTGTATCTCTGCAGCAATTGGGTACGGGGTGGTTAGCATCCCTATCGCGGCCGCCACGATCTCCCGAAGATTTGATCACAATCGAGGTTTTGCCAGCTCAATTGGAATGGCAGGAGTAGGAGGAGGGCAAGCAATATTTCTCCCTTTGATCGCATGGGCGATTAGCATGTATGGGTGGAGAATGGCCCTTGTTGTTTTTGGAATAGGCCTAATCGTCATTGGCTTTTTGTCCATGTTTTTCATGGATAACGAGGTTAAGGTTTCGCAGAGCCCTGCCGATCAGCAAAATATCAGTGCTGGTTTTAGAACAAAATTATATTCGGTTATTAGAAATAAAATTTTTTGGCTACTAGGCACAGCGTATATAATTTGTGGGTTTACTACGGCCGGAATTGTAAAAGTTCATTTTGTACCATTCGCAAACCTGATTTGTGGGTTTTCCCTAAATGAAAGTGCTACGGCTTACGGGGTCTTGGCCTTATTTGATGCTGTAGGTTTGTTAATCGCCGGTTATTTGTCTGACCGAGTGCATAGACCGCTCTTGCTGGGGTTAATTTATTTTCTTCGGGCTTTGACCTTTCTGATGCTGTTCTTTGTGCCAACAGAGTATTGGGTTTTGCTCGCATTTGCCGTGCTATTCGGTAGCTTAGATTTTGCAACAGTCCCTCTAAATGCAGGTCTTGTGGGTGATCATTTGGGTCTTCGAACAATGGGTCTATCGATGGGACTGATGTTCGCAGGTCATTCCTTCGGTGGTGCGCTAGGTTCTCTCTTCGGCGGAGTAGCGTATGATTATATTGCCTCATATGATTGGGTGTGGTTGGCTGGCCTGGCGCTTGCTTTTATTGCCTCAATTCTTGCTTGGTCCGTTCCTGAAGCCCGTCGAGCTCGACCTCATGTGGGGAATGCGGGCAACTAATTTGATTTTTTTAGTACTTCAGCGAGGTTTTTAAGTCCGCTACCTGGTCTTAGTGGCTGAGGCTGTGAACTATGAGGTGACCATCCAGTCAAAAAAACAATATCAAAAGTCGCACGAAGTCGTTGCTGGTGATCAGAGAAGTTTTTTCGGTATAGTCTTTTCATTTCAGAAAAAACATCTTTTCTAGAAAAATTTTTTTTCCGGTCTCTTAGAGAATTTGTCTCGCCCATTCCCCTTAAATCAAACATAAGTGAATCAACGCTCCTATACGTAACAATTATGCGGTCCTGGTCCGCGACAGGCAGTTTGAAACCAGTTCTCTGCAAAAGTGCTGCAGCATCTGCTAAGTCAACGAAAGGAGAGATCCTTGGCGATGCACCTCCCGTTAATTTGGATTCGGCCTCTATAAATGATTGACGCAGTTCTCCCAGAGTCTCTCCCCCGGGAAATGCAGCAAGGAATAACCCATTTGGTTTAAGTGCCTGGCGTATTTGAATTAAAATCCCGGGCAGATCATTCGCCCAATGGATGTTTCCGGTACATGTGATTAAATCGGCGCAGTTTCCGACAAGATCCAGTTTATCCGTTAACCCAAAAAAATCATCGTAGGCATCTATTGCGATAGGAGCATCGAAATCTTTTCGAACATCTTTTAGTCGATCTTCCAAACGGCTTTTGATTTCCTGGTGCAGAAAGTTGTGACTGCTAAACATTTGTTTTGCTCGCCGTCTGTGAGCCTTGATTGCTGATGGATCAAATATTTGCTTTGGTGGGGACATAGCGATAGCTTAACCTATGTCAGCTTCAGTGGTAAACACGACGTGAATGTTCGATCTTTCGGTCGTTATAAAAGCCGGTTTCAATTTTTAGTGGGAGCAATAAATGATCAAATCCGTGGAATCTCGG
>Ga0255776_10006331_pt1 | contig 12076 bp, 10 predicted proteins | sample 071ome_19_FD_179974 | JGI IMG/M metagenome (GOLD analysis project Ga0255776, IMG submission 179974) | Coastal salt marsh microbial communities from the Groves Creek Marsh, Skidaway Island, Georgia - 071413AT metaG (version 2) | ecosystem: Environmental > Aquatic > Marine > Intertidal zone >...
CCTTTAACACGGCAACTGGCGTTAAAATTCAGAAGGATGAAATGGATCAGTCGGTGACCTTGCCGGGCATTGGTGTGTACACCCAGTTGAATGAGCAATTTGGTGTGCTGGCCGGTGTTCACCGTGGCTTCACCGCGGCAACACCGGGCGGCAGCGGTGATGTTCAGCCGGAAGAGAGCATCAACTACGAGTTTGGTGGCCGCTATTTTGGTCGCCAGGGGGCGTACGCAGAGGTGATTGGTTTCCTGAATGATTACACCCAGTTCAGCGGTACCTGTAGCTTCTCGCAGGGCTCCTGTAACACCACCGATATTGGCAATCAGGCCAATGCCGGTAATGCTCAGGTATACGGTGTGGAAGCCAGCTGGAAGAGCGAGCACGTACTGGCCGGGCTGAATGTTCCGGTTGCGGTAACCTATACCTACAGCAAGGGTGAGTTTGGCGAAGCCTTTACCGATGGCAGTGGCGCCTTTGGTGAATCCGGACTGCAAATTGAAGACGGTTTTGAAATCGCCTACCTGCCAGAGCACCGCCTGAATGTTCAGACCGGTGTGCAGCGCGATGCCTGGAAGCTGAACCTGTCGGCGCTGTACCAGAGCGAGATGCGCAACGTGCCTGGCGTGGGCAAAATCGACGAAGCCGATAAAATTGACGCTTACACCATCTTCGACCTGTCTTCCTCTTACCAGCTGACGCAGCAACTGCAGTTGTACGGTACGGTGGATAACCTGCTGGGTGAGGAGTACGTGGTATCGGCGAAGCCTTATGGCTTCCGCCCGGGTAAGCCTCGTTCACTGAACATTGGCGCTAAGCTGCGCTTCTGACGATTCACCGCTTATGCCACATTACAAAGCCCCGCCATTGAGCGGGGTTTTTTATGCCTGTCAATTAATTGTCTGTCCTTGGTACGTTCTTTGCGTAGTTGTGCTTAACTAACAAAAAACGACAGAGAATTGGCTATGTTTGACGGGCAAAGCATTCTGATAACAGGTGGTACGGGGTCCTTCGGTAGACAATATACGCAGACCTTACTGAGTCGCTATAAGCCGAAGAAGATCATCATCTTCTCGCGTGACGAACTGAAGCAATTTGAAATGCAGCAGGAATACTCTGAGCCATGCATGCGTTACTTCATTGGGGATGTACGTGATCGCGAACGTCTGATGCAGGCAATGAACGGTGTGGATTACGTGATCCACGCTGCTGCCATGAAGCAGGTTCCCGCTGCGGAATATAATCCGATGGAATGCATCAAAACTAATATTGATGGTGCGGAGAATGTTATTCGGGCGGCTATAGAAAACGGCGTTAAAAAAGTGATTGCCTTGTCGACCGACAAGGCAGCGAATCCGGTAAATTTATATGGTGCGACTAAGCTATGCAGCGATAAGCTGTTTGTTGCAGCCAATAACATGGTTGGTGGAGACACACCAAGATTCGCCGTTGTGCGTTATGGCAATGTTGTTGGTTCAAGAGGGTCCGTTGTACCGTTTTTCCGGAAGCTACTGGCCGAAGGCAATACAACCTTACCCATCACTGATTATCGGATGACTCGTTTTTGGATCACGCTACAACAAGGTGTTGATTTTGTCATAAAAAATTTTTCACGCATGAAAGGCGGTGAGATATTCGTGCCGAAAATACCATCCGTTACCATGTTGGACTTGGCCAAGGCCATTGCGCCTGATGCTGACACGGAGGAAGTTGGTATCAGGCCAGGTGAGAAGCTCCACGAAAAAATGTGTCCCCGTGATGATAGTTATCGGACAGTAGAATTTGCAGATCACTACGTAATCTCTCCAGCCATTATTTTTCACGATAGTCATATTAACTATCTTGTTAATGAAGAAGGTGAAACTGGTCAGCCTGTTGAGCAGGGCTTTTCGTATGACTCTGGAACCAATGAATGGTTTTTATCGGTTGAGGAAATGTCAGCATTGATTAGGGAGGCGAAAGCATGATCCCCTATGGGCTGCAGGATATTAATGAGCAGGATATAGATTCTGTTGTTGGTGTATTGAAGTCCAATTTTCTAACTCAAGGGCCAAAAGTACCGTTATTTGAGAAAGTATTAATTGATTACACTAATGCTGTCTATGCGGTTGCTGTTAACAGTGCGACTTCGGCGTTGCATCTTGCTTGTCTGGCACTGGATGTTGGCCCTGGGGACTATGTCTGGACATCACCGGTTACCTTTGTTGCTTCGGCCAACTGTGCTTTATATTGCGGCGCTCAGGTTGATTTCGTCGATATCGATGAAAAAACATACAACCTGTGTCCGATCGCGCTTGAACAGAAACTGATTCAGGCAGAGCAAAAGGGCATGCTGCCCAAAGTAGTAGTGGCTGTTCACCTCTGTGGTCAACCCTGTGATATGGTTGCAATAAGCCGACTGGCTGAAAGTTATGGCTTCCGTGTGATTGAGGATGCTTCCCATGCAATTGGTGGGCAATACCAGAATCAGCCAATCGGCAGTTGCCGTTACAGTGATATTACGGTTTTCAGTTTCCATCCGGTAAAAATAATCACAACCGCAGAAGGCGGTGCCGCGCTGACCAATTCATCTGTACTGGCAGAAAAATTAATGCTGCTGCGCAGCCACGGTATTACCCGTGATCCGGCGCACATGACCAGAGAGCCGGATGGTCCCTGGTATTATCAGCAGATAGCACTCGGTTTTAACTATCGTATGACTGAGTTACAGGCTGCTCTGGGAATCAGTCAAATGCAGCGGCTTGACCAGTTTGTTGCACGCCGGCACGACCTGGCACATCGTTACAACAAATTATTGGCTGATCTGCCGCTAACAACGCCCTGGCAAAACCCCGACGGTTATTCCGGGCTGCACCTGTACGTGATCCGATTGCAGTTGGAAAATATTAAAAAGACTCATCGACAGATATTTGAAGAACTGCGCGAGCAGGGTATAGGAGTGAACCTTCACTATATACCGGTTCATTTGCAGCCATTTTATAAGGACATGGGTTTTTGCAATGGAGATTTTCCGCAGGCGGAGTGCTATTACCAGCAGGCTATCAGCCTGCCTATGTATCATACACTGACTGAAGAACAACAGGATTCCGTTGTTCAGGCCGTTACGGATGCATTGCTATGAAAGTAGCTGTAATTCCTGCCCGTGGTGGCAGCAAGCGCATTGCTAAAAAAAATATCCGGCCATTTTTCGGAAAACCGGTAATGGCCTGGTCTGTTGAGGCGGCCCGTACCAGTGGCTGCTTTGATCGTATTGTTGTGTCGACCGATGATGCGGAAATTGCAGAGATTGCCAGGTCTCTTGGTGCCGAAGTGCCTTTTACCCGTCCGGCGGAGTTAGCAACGGATCAGGCGGCAACCATTCCGGTAGTGGCTCATGCGATTAACTGGCTTAAGCAACAAGGTGAAGAGCCGGAGCAGGTTTGCTGTATTTATGCTACTGCGCCTTTTATTTCTGCCACTGACATTCAGCAGGCGGAGACTATTTTACACGATAGCAGCGTCAGCTATGTTTTTCCTGTTGCCAGTTTTCCCTCTCCGGTACAGCGTGCTCTCCGAATTCTGCCTTCCGGTCGGGGGGAAATGTTTAATCCGGAGTTGTTTGTTAAGCGCTCGCAGGAACTTGAAGAGGCTTATCATGATGCCGCTCAGTTTTATTGGGGAAAAGCAGAAACCTGGCTGAAGGAAAAAATGATCTTTTCCACCGATTCCGTGCCACTGGTTATTCCCCGCTACCGGGTACAGGATATTGATACGGAGGAAGACTGGCAGAGAGCGGAGTACCTGTTCCGTGCCATGCGGGAAATGCAGGTATTTTCCAGAACGCAGGGTTAAATACGCTGATGAATCCGCCGATGAGTACGCCTGTTACGAACTGTATGAGAGTATTAATCAGGGCCGATGCTTCTGAGGCCATAGGGCATGGTCACATCATGCGTTGTCTGACTCTGGCCGCTGCTTTAGCCAAAGCCGGAGCTGAATGCCGTTTTATCTGCCGCGAACTACCGGGGCACGCTCAGGCGTTAATCAGCCGCTATGGTTTTGCGGTTGATCTGATTCCGTGTTCTGAGCTTTCTTCTGCTGAAGCCATCGCAGAAGATGCAAAGCTTACACTGCAGTCCGCAGGATTATGGCAACCCCATTGGGTCGTTGTTGATCATTATGAACTGAATGCGGAGTGGCAGTCTGCGCTTAAAAGCACTGGTTGTCGTTTGCTGGCTCTGGATGACTGGCCGCACCGGCAGCATCAGAGTGATCTGTTACTGGATCAGAATCTGGCCGCTGATGCAGAGGCTTATTCAGCCTGGACTGACAGCACTTGCCGGATCTTAACCGGAGCCCGTTTCTCTTTGCTGCGCCCGGAATTTATGCGCAAAAAAGTAAGCCGTATTTATTCAGAGAATAATCAGCTGACAATCCTGATTAACCTTGGTGGTGCTGATTCACCGGGTTACAGCGCCGATATCGTTGAGCAACTGATGCCTCTGGCGCAACGCCTGAATCTGCAGCTGGTTGTTCTGGTCAATCAGCGCTCGGTCTCCTATACGCAGATCGCAGAAAAAATAACCACAGGGTATTACCCCTTCGCAGTGCAATTGCAATCTTATTGTCAGGATATGTGTTCGCTCTATGACAGCGTCGATCTGGCGATTGGTGCCGGCGGCAGTTCAACCTGGGAGAGAGCAAGCCGTGGTTTACCAACAGCGCTGGTTGTCATCGCGGATAATCAGCAGGCAACGGCACAGGCTGCGGTCAGTGCGGGAATGGCTGTCAACATCGGTGATTTTACCTGTTCAGCAAAGCTTTACCTTTCTGCACTGGCTGACGTTCTGAAAAATCCGCAGCAGTTACAGCATATGAGTCAGTGTGCAGCTGCATTATTTGATGGCTGTGGGCCAGAGCGCATTGTGCGGGAGATGTTGCTTAAAAGCCGCCAGGACTTGCAGCTAACAGCAGCAAAACCACAGGATTGCACGCTGTTTTATCAGTGGCAGAAAGAGCCTGGTGCCAGACGCTTTTTCCGTAATCCACAGGTGCCGGTCTGGTCTGATCACCGCTCATGGTATCTCAAGGTTTTACGCAGCCGAACCGTTATTCTTTATAAGATCATGCTGTGCGGAATGGCGGCGGGTTATATCCGTCTGGATATTCATAATCGCCGGAATGCTGAAATATCGGTCCTTGTAACGTGCAGGTTTCAGGGACTTGGTCTGGCTGCAAACGCCCTGAATCTTTGTGCCTCTGTGCATTCAGAACGCCGTTTATATGCGGTTATAAAAAATGGCAATTATGCGTCGCGCCGCAGTTTTCGCCGTGCCGGATTCCGGCCATCAGGAAATGAAATGTATGTCAGACATCAGCATTAATTCCAATATTAAGCCCCGTATTCTGATCAGCGCTGCTGCTTCGCCTGCTGCCGCCTCACTGGTACAGCATCTGCGCTCAAAGGGCTATTACATTATAGGAATGGATGCCAATGAGTATGCCGCGCCTTTGGGAGCGGCTATGTGCGATGAGTTTGTACTTTCGCCCATGGCGACAGACAGTGGTTATCTGCCATTTCTGGCAAAGCAGCTTGATCGTTGTGATCTTTTCCTGCCCTTTATCGATGAAGAATTGCTGGCGATTGTCAATGCCGGAGCCGGACAGATTCAGAAGAGCAAAATAATGCTGTCTGCTGATCAGAGTATGAACATTTGTCTGGATAAACTGAATTTTCAGACGTTCTGTGAGAATAATGATTTAGCCATTGCTCCGCGGGCCATTGGCGTTCCTGCGATATATAAGCCGCGTAACGGTCGTGGCGGAAAAGGCGTAATGCTGGTTGATGATGACGCTATTTTTTCGGTTCTTTCTGCAAAAGAGCGGGGGATTCTTCAGCAGCAGCTTAAAGGCGTTGAGTATACTGTTGATTGTCTGTTCGGCAATGACTCGGCACTGTTGTTTGCGGTTGCCCGTCAACGTCTTCTGGCAGCCGGTGTATCGACCATTGGCCGCATTGATCAGCATCCACAGGTGCTTGAATTAGTGACGGCTGTTAGTAAGAAGCTGAATTTCCGTGGGCTGGTGAATATTCAGATTATGCTGACAGATGCAGGGCCTAAGCTGATCGAAATCAATCCGCGCTTATCCGGAAGTTTGATGTTCACGGTACTGGCTGGGGCCGATCTGGCAGATGCGGCTATCCGTCTCTTGCTGAATGATGAACAACCACCGATATTTACTCCCTCCGAAAAAACCTTCTGCCGTTACTGGAGTGAGTATGTCTACTGATCTTGCCGATAATATCAGGCAGTTATTTATCCATTTGGAGCCTTATCAGGAATGGTTGTTTGATCTTGATAATACCCTGTACGCGCAGGCAGAGTACGATCATTGCATTTTTACTACGCTGGAGCGCTGGCTCGGGCAACAGGGAGAAGCGGTTTCCGGACTGGCCAGAAAAATGTCCGCCGAGAAATTGCGATTAGGACCAACCTATCCGCATCTTTTTGATGACGTTTTCGCCGATTTTAATCTCAGTCCGGATATTGTCAGCCGGGCGATTGAGTTTTACCGTGATGAACGACCAGCCTTCGTCAGCAAACATAACCTCATTGCACAGATCAGGGCTAACTTACAGGGGCGGCCTTTGTTTATCGTAACCAACGGGCATACCGCACTGCAGCAGCATAAAGTTAAGTGCCTCGGTCTGGACTCTCTGGCCAGCAAAGTGGTCTATTGTGATAAGCACAATCCGGAGCAACTGAAGCCTTCCCGCTGGGCGTGGGATAGATTGCTTGCGGATTACCAGTTCAGCCATCCGCTGTACGTCGGAGATTCTCCGGCAACAGACGGCGGCTTTGCCCGTAAGGCGGGCATCGACTATTACCGCTTTGAGTATTCCTATGAACATTAATAATCAGATCATCGGTGCCGATCAACCGCCCTATATCATTGCGGAAATGTCCAATAATCATATGCAGGATATGGATCGCGCTAAAGCCATCATTGATGCGGCGATGAATGCCGGTGCCGATGCGGTAAAAATTCAGACCTATGATGCCGACAGCCTGACCATCGATTGTGATCTGGACGATTTTATTATTAAAGATCCGCTTTGGGCCGGGCAGAGTTATTATCAGCTTTATAAAAATATTGCTGCGCCAAAATCCTGGACGCAGGAGTTATTCCGTTACGCCCGCCAGCAGGGCGTAACCCTGTTCAGTTCACCTTTTGATAAAGAAGCCGTGCGGATTCTTGAAGAGGTTAACTGCCCAGCTTATAAAATTGCCTCATTTGAAGCGCAGGACCCTGAATTACTTGCTCATGTTGCCCGTACCGGAAAGCCGGTGCTGGTATCGACCGGCGTCAGCAACTGGAATGAAATTCAGGAAACGCTGCTTTGGCTCAGACAAGCCGGAGCGCAGGATCTGGTATTTCTGCACTGCATCAGCAGTTACCCGGCCAGTGAAGCGGATATGAATCTGAATGTTCTTAAGCGCCTGGCCACTTTACCGGTTATTACCGGCTTATCTGACCACAGCCTGGGTAATACTGCGGTACTTGGTGCTGTTGCTTTAGGGGCGAGAGTCATTGAAAAGCATTTTACCCTGCAGCGCAGCGATGGCGGTCCGGATGCGGAGTTTTCTCTTGAACCGGAGGAATTCAAATCGATGGCCGTGCAGGCGCGGGCATTATTTCAGGCGCTGGGCAGCGATCGTATTGTTGATGCCCCATCCCGTCAGGGCAATCAGCATTCACGTTCGGTTTATTGTGTTAAAGATATTAAAGCCGGTGAGCGTATAAGCGCGGATAATGTGCGCGTTATTCGTCCGGGTTTTGGCCTTAAGCCGAAATATTTGCCTGATGTAATCGGTAAAAAAGCCCGCGCCGATATTGCGCGTGGTACGGCTATGAGCTGGGAGCTTCTGGAATGAAACGGATATTGATTATCGCCGCCCATGCCGATGATGAAGTGCTGGGTGCCGGAGGAATGATTCATCGCTGGGTCAGAGAAGGGAAAGACGTTGCCTGTTTATTTCTTGCTGATGGTGAGACATCGCGTGCCGGTGGCGAAGAGCGCATCGGCCAGCGGACCTGTGGTGCAGAGGCGGCCGCTGCTGTATTGGGTCATCAGATTATGGCAACGCTGAACTTTCCCGATAACCGGCTCGATCAGGTTCCTTTGCTGGATATTGTGCAGGCAATTGAACCCCATATTGCTGCTTATGCACCGGATACGGTACTAACCCATTCTGCCGCCGATCTGAATGCTGATCACCGCCGGGCACTGGAGGCAACGTTGACAGCCTGCCGGCCTTTACCCGGCCATCCGGTGCGGCGAATTGCCAGCTTTGAAGTGGTGAGCGCAACCGGTTGGAATCCGGCCAGTGCTGCTTTTAATCCTAATTGCTATATCGCGCTGAGTGAGCAGGACTGGAATAAAAAACAGGAAGCTCTGCAGTGTTACGATGCGGAAATGCGGGCCTATCCTCATTATCGCTCCTATCAGGCGGTCGATGTGCTGGCGCAGATGCGCGGAGCCAGTGCGGGGGTTGAGCGGGCAGAGGCATTAACTATTTTACGTTGGCTGGAGAACTGAGCATGACGGATCATAAAACTATCTGCCCGGTGTGTTCCGGCGAACAGTCAGAAACTCTGTTAACGTTGAAAAAATTTCCGGTTTATCAGCATCCGGTTCCGGCAGGGGCGGCGCTGGAGCCTCCTTTTGAGGTCGATATTGAATATGGCTTATGCTGTGATTGTGGTCAGGCTTATCAGCGGCATTACGATAAATCTGTGCTGGAAAACCTGTATAAACAGCATTACTACACGCCACGACCAGGCCATATAGGAACAAAATTTACTCAGGATTTTGTCGGCTTTTTCAGGGAATGTGTCGCCGGGCAGGAGCAACGCTTTCAGAGCGTGCTGGAAATCGGTTGTTCTGCTGCAGAGGTGCTGAGTGAGATTCGCACACTGTATCCGCAGATGGAGTATCTGGGTATCGAGCCAAACGATGAAACACGGGAACAAGCCGAGGGGCAGGGGTTTTGCGTTTATAACAGCTTTTTCAACCGCTCATTTGCAGAAGCGCTGGGGCGGAAAGTAGATATTATCTACAGCCGCCACGTGATTGAACACGTCTTTGACTTTGATGACTATATCGCTGCGGCGTCCATGCTGTTGAATCCAGACGGTGCAATGTTTATTGAAACCCCGGGGCTGGATTGGGCAATCGAACATGAAAGCCGGGCGCCTTTTCATGTTGAGCATGTAAGTCTATTTTGCAAGCATTCGCTGCAGGTTCTGCTGGCCCGGCATGGCTGGTTTATTCAGAAATATCAGGTATCCGATGTTGGTAACCTGATTGCATTCTGTACCCGTGACCGTGAGCAGGCACTGAGTTTTTCGGTGCCAGAGAATATTGGTCATTTTCAGCAGGGTATTGATGCGCAGAAGCAACGGCTGGCTGAGCAGATTTCCGGACGGAAGATTGCAATGTGGGGAGCGGGTGCCGGCGGCCGGGCATTAATGAGTTTTCTGGATTTTGTCCCGGACGTTATTCTTGATGGTAACCCGAATAAATCAGAAAGAATCTTTGCCGGCTATGAACAATGCCGGATTCAATCGGCGGAAGAATGGATTGCTCAGAACAAAGACGACGCCAGCCAGTGGATTATGGTGGTCGCGTCGTCCTTCTATGATGAAATTGCACAGTCATTACAGGCTTATGGCTGGCATGGCGATGCAACTTATCCTTATCGTTATTAATACTTATACTGAAATAATTCAGCTGTGAACCATAGCCCGTTGGCTATGGTTCATATTCCGGACAATCCGGGTCATCAATCGCGGTATGAATCCATGGATCTGAGTCGTTAAATTCTTTGCTGACGACGTTATGTACATGATCCGGCACGGTATTAATAAAGTGACGGAAATTGGTTTCCCAGCGCTCTATATATTCAGCCATTTTTTCCGGTGAATTCTGCAGTTTAAGGGCAACAGAGGCACCGGCATGCAGGTAATGCCATATGGCTCCGCGGATTAAGAACTGCAGAGCACCATAGCGGCTAAGGCCAAAGGACAGATACTGACCGACGATATGCAGATTCTGATAATGCTGCGTCAGGGTTTTCTGGCCACTGCCCATCATATTCAGAATATCATCGGCGATCTTTCTCAGATTACTTTCCAGTTCATCAGTCCGTTGCTGCAGGAATTCCGGTGAAAAGATAGCCCTTTTCCTGTCTGACATAAGTTGAAGATCGTTTTCCTTTTTCGCGGCCGATGACTCCATCAGCGAACAGAATCGGGATTGCTCCATGTGCTCAGCGTTTTCGATTTTTGCACCATTAGCGCAGTTATAAACTTCAATCGTTCTGTTTTTCAGGAAATAACTGATGTCTGATTCAAGCCGGCGTCTGGAGGCGTTATAAATCATGGTTGTCTGCATTGGTGAGCCATCAACCGATTCAATCTCAATCAGATCCTGCTGCTGGTAATTGGTGGATTGTTTTACCAGATCAGAGCGCTGTTCACTGTAATAAATCGAATTCTTGGAGTGGTGTGAACCGGTATTACGGAAACCGTAGTCGGTGCCAAACAGGAATACCTGTTGGTGGTTCAGATGATAACAGATGGCCAGCGCGGCATTGGTACAGGTTGGGGTTGTGCCACGGATCTGGTCGGTTAAGTCTTTGCTCAGCTCATGAATGGCGGTGGAGTCTTTGATAAAAAGCATTACCCTGCCAAACATCGGCGGAATTTTCGGCGTTGTCTGAGCTGAGCAGATCAGGGTGATGTCCTGCAGATATTCCGGATCATTAATTTCACTGATCACCCGGAAAGGCTCATAGTGGGATTCAATCTCGATATGGAAATCCGGCTTAATGCCCTGTTTGTATAATGCGCGCAGTGCTGTCCCGGCCGAATAGAGCACGGCTTTGCCCTGATATTTTCGGATATCTTCGATGCGGTCATCAAGGGATGGGCCGGAACCTATGATAAACGCCGGGCAGTTCATGGCTTGTTTATCGGCCTGTGGCAGCAGTTCGTTCCCTGCGCGGAAATTATGCAGGGCGTTATTCATCTGATTGATTTCGTCGTCGTAATAGCCCCAGAGCGAGAGATACACCTTCAGATCTTTCTGGATCTTTTTGATGACCTTGCGGTACTTATCCTGGTTGCGGTGATTATATAAATAGGTACACAGGGAAAAGCTGGGCGGATGATCAATCAGCTGGTTCCAGAGCACCGCATACTGATCGGTGGCCAGCTTAAAGTCGCCAATCACCAGCTGGATGGATTTTCCGCGCTCGCTGAATTTCAGGAAAATAGCTTCCCAGTCGATGCAGTACAGGGAGGTGACAAATTCTTCCGGATCGGTTTCGTAAATAATCAGGGCGAGTATTTCCCGCCGGTTGACCAGCTCTTCTATATGGAATCCGGCGCCAATCCCCATGATGGCCACCAGGGCGAGAAAGTCCGGGATCTGGTAATCCTCGGTCTGATCAACCGGCGTGTCCTGGTACAGGCGGGTGATTGAGCGGGAAAAGTAGCGTTGTGCCTTAAAGGCATTCGCGCCATGGGGTCTGAGACCATGGATGGCATTGCCTTGAGCTACGATCGTGTTGAACTGTTCGGCCTCTTGCCGGGCGAACGCTCTGGCATCACCGTTATAAAAGTAAGCATTACCGCTGTGAATATCGACCCGGCCATGATCATCCATAGCCAGTGTTAGCTTCCGAAAGGGCGTGTTCTGCGCCAGATTGTAGAGATGGGGATAGTGCTGCTTCAGGTAGGCGATGTTTCTTCTGTATAGCGTCTCGGCGAGATGTGTCATAAAAAACCTCATTTTCTTGATATTGAAGCAAATTTTGTGCCGTTGTTTGTGGTGTCGGATGAACGTATCTGCCCTGTCAAAAGCAGACTGGATGGTAATTGGCTTTGTTTCTAATATTCCTTTCGTGGTTTGTTTTCGTTTTTTTAATTTCTAAATGATATAAAAGAATTCTTAGAATATGCCGTTACAGAGGATGTAACGAACTAAGTTGAGCCCCGCATCGTGGGCAATGGTCACCTCAGGTGGCAAAGGAGA
>Ga0255776_10006332_pt1 | contig 12076 bp, 11 predicted proteins | sample 071ome_19_FD_179974 | JGI IMG/M metagenome (GOLD analysis project Ga0255776, IMG submission 179974) | Coastal salt marsh microbial communities from the Groves Creek Marsh, Skidaway Island, Georgia - 071413AT metaG (version 2) | ecosystem: Environmental > Aquatic > Marine > Intertidal zone >...
TATAGGACGCAATGCCGATTGCACTGAGCAACACAAAGGTCATCAGCACCGCGCCTGTTCGCGAAAAGGCGGCGGCAATCAGCCCGTTCATGAAGCATCCCCAAGCTTATGCGTGACAGGATCACCGGCCTCAACGAAAGCTTGTCCGACGGTCAACAGAATCATCCCGTCGGCAAGTCCCGACACATATACTTTTTCGGCACCAGATCGCACCATCTTGACCGGGAGTGAGCGGACAACACCATTGTCACTGATCTTCGCCGTCAGGGATCCTTCGCCTGTCACCGAAAGATGTGCAGGCGACATCGCAAAGGCCGGCACGGAACCAACGTCAATCGCCGCCTCGACTGTGACGCCAGCGCGAAGGCTGCCATCGCTATTTGGAACAGTAATCTCAACATCAAAGGTGCGGGTTGACGGGTTCGTCTTTGACGCAATTCTCGTGACTTCACCATTGCGCGTGCCCGCACCGGCAATGTTTACGTCGACCATGTCACCAAGCGAAATCTGCGCGATGCTCGTCTGCGGTACGGCAACCACAACCGACAATTTATCCATGCCAAGGATTGATGCGGCAACGCCGTCACGCCGCAACCGTTCACCTACATCAACATGAATTGTCTCAAGCCGTCCAGCTGCGGGGGCAAGAATGGTCGAATCATCAAGCTGTGAGAGCAGCACCGAAAGGTTCGATTTGGCGGCCTCAAGTCGCGCCATGCTTTGTGATAAATTGACGTCAGCCTGAAAATTCTGCGCCACCTCAATCTTGGCCAAAGCGGCGCGGGCATTTTCGTAATCTGCCTTGAGCTGAACCTGCTCCAAGGGCGCGCTGAATTCCTGCTTTGCCAGCTTCTCAGAGATTTCAAGACGCTTTTCTGCAAGCGCCAAATTTGCCTTTGCCGCAGCAAGCTCTTCGGCCAGCGTACCGCGTGATTGTTCCCGCGCTGCATTCAAGGCAGTCCGCGCGGCGTCAACTTCGGCGCGGGCCGCGCTGATTTGCGCGGGCAATGTGTCGGTATCAAGAACAACAAGTACATCACCCACGTCAATCGTTGCGCCTTCTTTTGCCGGCACCTTGACAACAGTCCCGTCAATCTTTGAAGCAACGGTGATCTCGAATTCAGGTTCACTCACACCATTTGCCCGAATAACCCTGCGAATTGGTTCGTTCAGAACCCGCACCGCCGAAACTATAAAGTCGCGGCCATCACCAGATTGCGCCGCGCCGCTTTCGGTCTGGGCTATTTTGCCAGTATCGTTGGTGGTGTCGTTTGTGGTGGTGTCGTTGGTGGTGGTCAGGCCTTGGTCAGCACCCTGATCATCATCTGTGCGTGACGCAAGAAGATTGTCAGACAGCATCCAGCCGACAACGGACAACGCGACAACCGCGGCCCAGATGTATGAAGATTTGATTTTCATATTGATTATCAGCCATTCGTCAGGCTGCCTTTTTACATCACGGCCGATTGGCGGCCACGGGTGACCAGCTGCGTCATTCTGCCCCTATATAGGCTCAACATCCCGACTAAACAAGGTGTTAGATGACCTAAAGCGTGGCCGTTGCATCCTCAAGGATCATCTGCGCCGCCTTGTGTGCCACCATGATTGTCGGAGCATTTGTGTTGGCCGATGTGATATTTGGAAAGACTGAAGCATCACATACCCGCAATGCATCAATGCCATGCACGCGCAAACGTCCATCCACCACAGATGTCTTTGGATCTGGTCCCATCCGACAGGTACAGCACGGGTGAAAGACGGTGCCACACCGATTGCGAAAATCCTCAACAATCTCGTTATCGGACATGCTGTCCAGTGGCGTCAGCGGTGGCCCTGCAAGCAAGCCCTGAATGGCTGGCGTTTGCTGCATACGCTGGATCAGTCGCGCCATGCGGATCACATCATCTATATCCTGCTGAGCAGAGAGATAATTTGGCATGATCATTGGCGCATCATCTGGATTGCCGGAACGGATGCTCACTTTCCCCCGGCTCGCCGGACGACAGCTGTTGAAACTCAGAATAAAGCCGGAAAATTTATCCGGCTTAGTCAGCGCCCGTCGACCTTTGTAAAAGGACTGATAACTCAGCGGGTTGACATAGAGCTGGGTATCCGGCTCTGCCAGATGCGGCGCTGATTTGACCAGCCCGCCAAACTGGTTGACGCTAAGCGACAGCGGGCCCGTGCGCCGGAGCAGATATTCAGCCCCAGCCAGAATCCGCCCCGACCATCTGCCCAGCACATCATTCAATGTCGGTCGATTGGCCTTGTAGATATAATTCACCCCGAGATGGTCTTCCATGTGGCTTCCGACATTAGGCTGGTCAAGCACCACCGGCAGACCGGCGCCCCTGATCACTTGCTGCGGCCCGACGCCTGACAATTGCAACAGCTGCGGCGAATTCACCGCTCCGGCTGTCAGCAGAATCTCCCGGCGCGCCCGAAAAGTTTGGTTTTCACCATTTTGCAAACATTCGACATGTGTGGCACGCCGGTTCTCTATGCCAATGCGCCGCACCGAAATGCCGGTAAGGACATGCAGATTGGCGCGGTTGCGCGCAGGATGCAAAAACGCCACCGCGCTTGAGCAACGCATGCCAGCGCGTGTGGTGATGTAATAGGGGGCCGCGCAATGCCCCTCCAATGACGGTGACGCCGATGTCGGCATCTGCATCTGCTGGCACATTTCGACAAATTTGCTTTGCAGCGGGTGGTTGCTCTTGGTCGCATCAGTCACCGAAAGGCGCGTCTCGCCCGCGCGCGGCAGCTCTTCATCACCAACCTTGGCGCGATATTCAAAACTGTTGAAGACCGGTTCAACGGATTGATAATCCCATCCCGGATTGCCTGCCGCCGCCCAGTCATCATAGTCTCTTGCGAGGCCACGGTGATAAACAAGCGCGTTTATCGAGCTGGACCCGCCGAGAACTTTGCCGCGCGGATAGTACATGCGCCGATCATTAAGCCCCGGTGTTGGCTCGCATTCGAATTTCCAATTGACGCGTTTGTCATGATAGGAAATTCCATAACCAATTGGCACCCGCACCCAGAAGCGGCGGTCTGACGGCCCGGACTCAAGAACCAGAACACTATATTTACCCGATTCCGACAGCTTGTCGGCCAACACACATCCTGCGGATCCAGCACCAATGATTATATAGTCAAAATCCAGCATCTGAATCACCACCTTCAGCGAGGCAAAGGGCGTCGGCCATTGGACGGGAACGCCTGCGTGCCGATATCTAAAGGCGAATTTTACTTTGCGGTCAATTCAGATTTTGCCAGCAACGACAAAAATCCGGAAAAGGCCAGAATAGTGACCTTACTGGATTGCCGCAGCTTGTGTCTGTGCCTGCAACCGTCGGCCGATGTAAAGACCCGCCATCATCAGCACCAGGAACAAAACACCATCTTCGGGATTAAGCAGAACTGACGCAATCGCCGGTCCCGGGCACAAACCAGCAAGCGCCCAACCAACACCGAACAAAGCAGATCCCCAGATCAACATCGGATCAAGATCACCGCGTGTTGGTAAACTGAACTTCTGTGCATAGATCGGCTGGCCCCGCCCGATAACGAAACGATGACCAATGAAATTCAACACAACGCCGCCTCCCATAACGAAGGCAAGAGATGGGTCCCAGACACCGAAAAGGTCCAAAAAACCGGCAACCTTGGACGGGTTAAGCATACCGGAGAGAGCGAGACCGGCACCAAACATGATGCCTGTAGCAAGAATGGATAGAGATCTGATCATCTGCGCCTCACCTACATCACATGCCGGAGAATATAGACGGTAATGATGCCGGTCGACACAAAGGTCCCCACCGCCACAAACGAACGTAAGGACAATCGTGCCAACCCGCAGATTCCATGACCGGACGTACAGCCATTGCCCACTGCGGCACCGATGCCGACAAAGAATCCGGCGACAGGCACCATCCAGCCACTGGCAACCGGGGTAATTTCGATTGGCGCGCCCTGAAGCCCCCAGACAACAAATGGCCCAATAACGGTCCCGGCGACAAACAGCCACCGCCATGATTTGTCATCTTCGGCAGGTTTGTTACCTGAACCGGCAGAGGTCATCAACCCGCCGAGAACACCACTGACTCCCATGACCCGGCCATTGATCGCCATCAAAATGGCTGCCGCCAGACCAATCATACAACCACCGACGAATGACGCTATCGGTGTGAAGCCTGCCCAATCCATCTCCATAATCATTACCTCAGAAACTTGAACTCAATCGAAGATTAAAGATGGTGTCCGTTCAGACGCCACCATGTGCCTTTGACCATTCACGAGGATTATTAAGAAAATCCTCTACCTTGGAAAGGGTGTCGGCATCAAAGCGCGCCGACGCCTTGCATTCCGCGAGAACGTCCCACCAGGTGGCCAGATAATGTAGGCTAATGCCCTCAGCCGCAAGCTTCTCCGGCGTGTCCTTGAAAATGTCATAATAGAAGATGACGAAGGTATGCGCCACCTCGGCACCGGCGGTGCGCAAAGCTTCGACAAAATTCAATTTGCTGCCACCATCAGTTGTCAGGTCTTCGACCAGTAACACCCTTTGTCCTTCGGCGATGTCACCCTCAATCCGGGCGTCACGACCAAAGCCCTTTGGCTTCTTGCGTACATATTGCATGGGAAGGCTGGTGCGCTCGGCAAGCCAGGCGGCAAAGGGAATGCCTGCGGTCTCTCCACCGGCGAGCGCATCAAGGCTTTCATGCCCGACATCATGCATGATGACTGTAGCCCCGTAATCCATCATTGCCGCACGCATCCGTGGAAAGGAAATGATCTTACGGCAGTCAATATAAACCGGGCTCATCATACCGGATGTCAGTTTGAACGGGTCATCGGCGCGGAATAGCACCGCATCGATCTCAAGCAGCATGCGTGCCACCGACCGGGCGATGGCTTGCTTGTCATAGGTATGGATAGAAGTCACGTGGCTTGCTCCGAATGACGAAACTGATTGCCAATAGGCACTGAAGAAAGTCGCGTCAGCATATTATGGTTTTGCCTGAATGTCATCCCGAACCAGACAAACGTTATGATGCGCGGGCCGCACGTTTGCGCTCATGCGGATCAAGATACATCTTGCGCAGCCGCAGATTTTGCGGTGTTACCTCGACGAGCTCGTCTTCATTGATATAAGCCATCATCTGTTCAAGAGACATCTGGCGGGCCGGCACCAGCCTCACGGCTTCGTCGCTTCCTGATGCCCGCACATTGGTCAGCTGTTTACCTTTAAGAACATTGATCTCCAGATCATTGTTGCGATTATGTTCACCGACAATCATTCCCTGATAAACTGCCGTTTGCGGATTCACGAACATGATGCCGCGATCCTGCAAATTGAACAGCGCATAGGCCACTGCCGTGCCGGACTCGGTTGAGATGAGCGCACCATTACGCCGCCCTTCGATAGTGCCTTTATATGGGGCATATTCATGGAACACCCGGTTAAGAACACCGGTGCCACGCGTCTGGGTCAGGAACCGACTCTGATAGCCAATCAATCCCCGCGACGGCGCAAGAAAGACGATCCGTGTCTTGCCGGTGCCAGCCGCGCGCATGTCCTGCATCTCGCCTTTGCGACGATTCAGGCTGTCGACGACGGTGCTGACAAATTCATCATCAACATCAATTGTCACTTCCTCAACCGGTTCGGTGCGATTGCCTGCCTCATCGCGTTGAAACAGAACGCGTGGACGCGACACTGTCATCTCGAATCCCTCGCGCCGCATCTGTTCGATCAGAACGCCAAGTTGTAGCTCGCCGCGCCCGCCAATTTCAAAGGCGTCCTTTGACGCGCTCTCGGCAAAAGTGATGGCAACATTGGTTTCGGCCTCAGCCAGCAAGCGCTCACGGATCACTGTTGACGTGACCTTTTTGCCCTCACGCCCGGCCAGTGGTGAGTCATTGACGGTAATGGTCACAGACATGGTTGGCGGATCAATCGGGGTCGATGCCAGAGGCTGGCTGATTTCTGCCGCACCGATGGTGTCAGAGACCGACGCCTTGACAAGTCCGGCAACGCAAATAATGTCACCGGCGCTGACTGAATCGACGGGAACACGCTGTGTGCCTTCAAAGCGCAACAGCTTTGTCAGCCGGCCTGTCTCGACCACCTCACCATTCAGGTTAAGCGCGCGGACATTGGTGTTGACCTGGGCGCTTCCCTGTATCACCCGGCCAGTCAGACACCGGCCAAGATACGGATCGGAGTCAAGCAATGTAGCCAGCATTGCGAAAGGCTTGGCGGCATCAACTTCCGGCTTTGGCACATGCGCCAGAATACGGTCAAGCAGCGGGTTCAGATTGACCCGTTCATCGCCAAGATCCTCAACACACCAACCATCGCGGCCCGAAGCATAAAGGATCGGGAAATCAAGCTGCTCATCATTGGCATCAAGCGCGACAAACAGATCAAAAACCTCGTCAACCACCGCTTCGGGACGGCTGTCGCTTCGATCGATCTTGTTGATGATCACAATCGGACGCAACCCCTGTCCAAGCGCCTTGCCAAGCACAAATTTTGTTTGCGGCATCGGCCCTTCGGCAGCATCAGTCAGCAAAATAACGCCATCCGCCATATCGAGAACACGCTCAACTTCACCGCCAAAATCGGCATGACCCGGTGTGTCGATGATATTGATCCGCACATTCTTCCATTGTATCGAGGTCGGTTTGGCCAGAATGGTAATGCCGCGCTCTCGTTCCAGATCGCCCGAATCCATAACACGTTCGTCGACCTGCTGGTTTTCACGAAACGTGCCTGATTGCTTCATAATGCTGTCGATCAATGTTGTTTTGCCATGATCAACATGGGCAATAATCGCAATGTTGCGCAATTCTTCTGTCATCATCGTGTCTCGCGTAAAAAATATCATTCCGGATATGTCTGATCAGACGATTCTCGTCTATTTGTCCGGGGCAGATCGCGGTCTGCGCCGCATTCCTACTGGCAAACGAACCGGAGGGAAAGCTTTAAATTGCATTACCGGTGACAACGCCCTCAATCAAGCCAATGAAAAATGATGTGGGCGCAAAATACCTACCGGTATTCAGGCGAGGGTAGGCCAGCCGCCAGAATTGTCGGCATGTTGATATGACCTATGATCTTTTTTCGACAAATAACCAGCGAACCAGCATGGCCGCGACTAGGGCAGCGGCGAGCTGGGCCAGAATGAAGGCCGGGGCATGCGCCGGAAAAATGCCTGAAAAACTGTCGGTAAAAGAACGGGCGATCGTCACCGCCGGATTGGCAAAGCTGGTTGACGACGTGAACCAATAGGCAGCTGTTATATACAGCCCAACCATCATCGCCACGCCATCAGGGCGCCAACGCACACAGCCAAAAATCGTCAATAGCAGGCCAAAGGTGGCGACAAATTCGGAGCCCCATTGGGCCATGCCGCTGCGTAGATTGGTCGATTGCTGAAGGAGCGGCATTTCAAACATGAAATGCGCCAGCATGGCCCCACAAATGCCACCGGCAATCTGGGCCAGCACATAGAATAATGCTTGTCTTGCCCGAATCTGTCCTTGCAGCCAGAACGCAAGGCTGACCGCCGGATTGAAATGCGCACCAGACACCGGACCAAAGATGGTGATCAGAACAACGAGGATGGCACCGGTCGGGATGGTATTGCCAAGCAAGGCAAGCGCAACATTCCCATCGGCCAGACGTTCGGCCATGATTCCCGATCCAATGACCGTGGCCAGCAGGAACAATGTGCCAAGCCACTCACAAAAAAGGCGGCGGGGCAGGCTTGTTTCAATCACGGCAAATCTCCAATCGCGGCCACAGCCCGTTGCATTTCTGCCGGATCGGAAATCTCAAGATCCAAAAGCTTCTCAGTGCGACAAGACATCTGATCATAGGTAATCTGGAAGGCGGCGGCAATTGCCTCATCCGTGCCGGTGACGCCTGCCGGATCAGCCACCCCCCAATGTGCGGCGATAGGCTGGCCGGGCCATATGGGACAGACCTCGCCAGCGGCATTGTCGCAGACTGTGATGATGATATTCATTTGCGCCGCATCAGCAGTGGCAAATTCATCCCAGCTTTTGGAGCGCGCAAATTCAGTATCAATGCCGTGACGTTGCAGAACCGCCAAAGCAAAAGGATTCGGTTTGCCAGTGGGGGTTGATCCGGCTGAAAACGCACGATAACGTGACCCGCCTTCATGTCTTAATATACCTTCGGCGATAAGCGAACGCGCCGAATTACCGGTACACAGAAAAAGCACATTGGTCATCGACGCCATAATCACATCACCTTTCTTCATCCCAGCAAACCCGTTTAAACTACTATTATGTCAAAAATGTTAAAGAAGCGGGATTTGCCGTCCAAAATATGCATTGTCTGCGGGCGACCCTTTGTCTGGCGCAAAAAATGGGCGCGTGACTGGGAGCAGGTGAAATATTGCTCGAAAGCCTGTGCCGGCACGAAACAGACCACATCACAGGACAGAACCCACTGACATGCAAGACACTTACAGGCAAGACGCTTACAGGCAAGACACTGTAATAGAACTTCCCTGATCTGTTTTCTATTGTGTCACTTCACTTTTGATGTCACCTGCCACGTTTTTCAGCCATCATCGTGACGGCCGCTTCAACATCGGCCTTTTCGATAATTTCGCCAACAAGTCCATTCTGCAAATTCTCGCCAACGCCAATCTCGTCAATCATCACACCGAAATCGTCACGTCCATAAAGATGAGCCGGCACCCAGGCAAACAAGGCCTCGTGACCAGATGGGCATTCACGCATCACCTCATCGACAAGGGGCTCCGGCGTGTCAAAATCGATGGTCACGCCAAGCGCAACATAAAACCGGCTCCGCTTTCGTCCGGCGACATCTATTTCAACGTCCATCGTGATAACGATATTACGCGCCCCTGTCGCATCTATATACGCGGCCAGACGGCCTTCATGCTCTGACATGATCACCGGCAAGGGAACAAAATGGGCACTCTCATCATGGGGCGTTTTGGGAGGCGTTTCGGATTGCATTTGGTATCACTGTCTATCACTGGTGGGATGGGAAGCGCCCTTGTGCGGGCAAGTTGCGGCGATGCTATTGTCTCCGCAATCCTAAGACAAGCCGTTAAAACGCATGGCATGGTGGATCATGGTGACTGCCAAGCGGCGCGCTTTCTGTCTAATCGGAATCCTGAGGCGCCTTTAGCGCATAACCGCTTCCCCGAACAGTGCGGATAAGGTCACTATACACGGCTCCATTTTTGGAAGGCTGGTTGATCGCCTTGCGAAGACGGCTCATATGCACATCAACCGTGCGTTCCTCGACATAGACATTATGCCCCCAGACAAGATCAAGCAGTTGCGCCCGGCTGAGAACGCGGCCCGGCCGTTCCATCAAAATCGCCAGAAGCCGCCATTCCTTCGGACCCAGTGCGACCGGCTGGCCGGCGCGGGTGATTTGCATCGTTGTCTGATTCAACACCAGATCATGGAATTCCAGAACATCATCGATTAACGCCGGCCGTGACCGGCGCAACAGGGCGTTGACCCGGCTCACCAGTTCACGCGGTGAAAATGGCTTGGAGATATAATCATCCGCGCCGATGTCCAGACCAAGTGTACGATCGCCCTCATCACCTCTTGCACTCAGCAGAATGACCGGAAGATGGCGTGTCTCGGCACGGGCCCGCAAGGTTCGGCAAAGTTCAATGCCGGATAGATATGGCATCATCCAATCAAGGATCACCAGATCAGGATGGCTGTCTTCAATAATATCCAGCGCGCTCTGGCCATCCTCCGCTCGGATCACTTCATAGCCAGCCTTGCTCAGATTGAACGACAGCAGCTCCAGTTGATTTGGTTCGTCATCGACTATGAGAATTTTGATTGCCAAATTCAAACTCCCGCGTCAGGCGCGTAAGTTAAGCTATTGCCACAGTTTTGTTACAGTTTTATTTCACTACTCTTGGGTCATTCTTGATATCAACGGCAGCTCAACGGCAAAGCAGTTTGTTCCGTCCATCTGGCTTGTGATTACCAGCTTGCCGCGATGACGATTGACAATGTGTTTAACGATGGCAAGGCCGAGGCCGGTGCCCCCGATTTGACGTGATCGCGCCTTGTCGACACGATAAAAGCGTTCAGTCAGACGGTTGACGTGCTTGTCGCGAATGACATCACCCTTATTGATCACCGAGGCGGTTAGGATGTTCTGTTCAGATGCCTCAACCCTGACCGTAATGATGCTGTCGTCGTGGCCATATTTTATCGCGTTCTCGATCAGGTTATGAAACACCTCGTTAATCTCATCGCTGTGACCAAACATCAACGCAACTGACGCTGGCTCCGGGCGACGGTCATCAAGCTCGATCTGCATGCCTTTGCGTGCCGCACGGTCTTCGAGCGTATCGATTACCGCGCGCACAACGCTGATAACTGGCACCGTTTCAGAGGGATAGATATGTTCGTCCACCTCGACGCGCGACAGTGACAGCAGGTCATCAATCAACCGTGACATGCGCTTGGCTTCTTCATCCATTATTCGCAGAAACCGGATCTGGGTGTTTCTGTCCTCAACGTCATTACTCAGCATCGTTTCAATGAACCCGGCAAGACTGGTCAGCGGAGAGCGCAATTCATGGCTGACATTTGCAACAAAGTCCCGGCGCACTTTTTCAAGATTGCGTTGCAAGGTCATGTCCATCACCAGCGCCGCAATATGCCCATCACTCACCTTTTTCACACGCACTTTAAATGTGCGCGGCACCACAGATTCCGGCTGAAACGTAAACTCCTGATCGATTTCGCCAATCGCGCCCTGATCATTATCGCCAACAGGTTCATCACGCTCAAATATGTCGTTCAGATGCTTGCCAACAAGACCCTCACCCAGAAATCTGACAGCGACATTGTTGGCTGAGGACACCACGCCGATCGGATCAGCCACGAGCAGGCCATCATCCAGCAAACGGCCGATCTCAGATGCCGAGATCAGGCTGTCAGCTGCCATGCTGTTCGGTTTTTGATCCGTGGTCAAATTAGGTCAGTCCCCTTCGATAACCGGCACCAGAGAGGCGCTTTGCGCAAGCTGGGCAAAGCGGCGGCGCGAATGATCATCTAGTAATCTGCGCCCCTCATCGGCAACCCGCAAGGTCAGCGCATTGCCGTCATTGGTCATGCTCAGACATTCAAGGCAACTGGATGTACCCCCCGAAAACATCAGGGCGAACCGCAAACCAAGGCCGATGGTGGTGGCCTCGGCACGCCGGTTGCGTCCAAGGATGAACCCAAGTTCAGGTGGCCGCGATTTGTTCATTTTACGCCCGACATAGCGGTGATAGATAACTGTTGCCAGCCAGATACGCTCTTTATGGGTAATGCAATTTACCGGCAGTCCCAGCACACGCCGCGCGCCAAGATCCCCGCGAATATCCTCATGTTCATTCCAGCACAGATCAGAGAGCATGCAAGACGCATATAGCAGGCGTTCAAATTTTTGTTGCTCAGCATCGGCATCTATAAGCGCTCTTTCCTCATCCACTTTGTGTAAGGGGCGCAAAAGATTGAACAGCGACCGCGGCACATTGGCAAATCTGTGGCTGGCATGGGAAATTTCAGAACACACCGCCTGCAGAAAATCTGCCCTTTCAGCATCGTTAAACTGGGTTTCAGCAAGAACGCCATCGCGAATACTTGTGCCGCTGATGAAAATCTTTTCAACGGCAGAATGACGCAAAAGGCATTTCATAATGCGCGCAGCACAGGGCATATTTTGCTGGCGACCGACCGGCACGCCGGTCATGTCCGGCAGATCACGGGTAAACGCTGAAAGCATATGCCCAGCCGTCGCCGCCGGTATATTGAGGCCATGCAACACCGCCAGCGGATAGCCCGATTGCTCAATATAGGCAGAGCCAAGCGCACGAAACGATCCGCCAACACCGTAAAGGCGGCCGGGATAATCGATTTTCATCCACGGCGTGGTCGAAAAGGCGGCGTCAATCTCTGCCTCCTCTATCTCGGACAGATGGCCAAAATCAAAGCTGACGGAATGTTTCACCACGCCTTTGGAAAT
>Ga0255776_10006348_pt1 | contig 12063 bp, 11 predicted proteins | sample 071ome_19_FD_179974 | JGI IMG/M metagenome (GOLD analysis project Ga0255776, IMG submission 179974) | Coastal salt marsh microbial communities from the Groves Creek Marsh, Skidaway Island, Georgia - 071413AT metaG (version 2) | ecosystem: Environmental > Aquatic > Marine > Intertidal zone >...
GTTCCTGGTTATGCAATTGTTAATTTGGACGCAAAGTACCAATATACCCCACAATGGTCTGTAAATTTTAAGGCTATCAACGTTCTTGATAAGACCTACTATACAGGTGGCCGCTTACTTGTGAATGGTTTTACTGGTAGTGGAAGTGATGCAAGATCAACCATCTTTCGTGGTGAGGGCCTTGCGCCAGGATCACCTCAGGCAGGATGGATTACAATAAATTACGAATTCTAATTTTTCTTAAATAGCATTTTTAAGCCATAATGTGGAGATATTATGAGCCTTAAGAACCGTTTAACCTTATACATCAATTCTTTACTTTTTATTGCCATGATTATTGGCATAGCAGGTATTATGCTTGCAGCCAAAAAAAATGTGAGGGATGAAATTTTATCTACGCAATCTCTCGCAGTATTCGCAATTGAAAATGGCATTAAAAAGAATCCAGATTTTTACCTCTTTCAGGAGGAGGGTGAGTCTTTTGGACTAGCAAATCTTAATCAACTAAGACATCTAAGGATTCAATTCTTTGATACAGAAGATAAATTGATTGACTCATCACAACCGAATATTGATGAAAAGAATAGAACGCCTAAATGGATTGAGAAGATCATGAATGCGCTATTAACCTCCATACCTTCTGAAGTCATTCAAATTGACTCAAGAGGAAAGTCATTAGGCTATATTTTAATTAAGCCTGATCCAGCATATGAAATCAATGAGATTTGGCAACAAGTTAAAAGTGGTTTAATTGTCATCCTTATCTTCTTTATCTTTATTAATTTGGTAATCTACATTGTTTTTTTTCATACGCTTCAACCCATTAACGAACTTTTGGATGGTTTTAGGAAACTAGAAAATGAAAACTATAAGGTTAGGATAAATAAGACTAACATCTCTGAACTCAATAATATCGGTCAAAAATTTAACAGCATGGTTAAAAAAATCAAGGAAACGAATATGCGTGTTCATAAATTGAGCCAAGATTTAATCAATATCCAAGAGCAAGAGAAGAGGGAGCTTGCAAGAAATTTACATGACGAGCTTGGGCAGTCATTGACTGCAATTCAGGCAGAAGCAGCATCGATTAAAAATTCAAAAAAAGAAAAATCACAATTGTTGGCTGTCGATAATATTATTAATCTATCAAAATCAATGATGCTATCAACCAGAGAACTAATCAAGAAATTGAGTTTAGGTATACTCGATGAGGTGGGCATTCAAATAGCATTGGATGATCTTATTGTGACTTGGCATAAAAGGAATCCTAAAGTGAATTTGCACTATAATTTAGATCACAATACGTTAAGGAAAATATCCAAGGATTATCATTCACACATCTATCGAATCGTACAAGAAGCTCTAACGAATATTTCAAAGCATGCCAATCCATTGAATGTTTCAATTATGTTTAAAACTCTATTGCCAGGAAAAATAAAAATTGAAATCATCAATGATGGTCTAATAAACAAAACTAAAGATACTTCAGGGATGGGTTTATCGGGGATTCAAGAGAGAGTGGCACAAATGAAGGGCCAAATCAAAGTCACTAGTAGTAAGCTTTTTAAAATTATTATTTTCCTCAAACATTCTAAAAAATGAGATTACTTTTAGTTGATGATCATGAAATTGTTCGCTCTGGTCTTAAAAGGCTGGTTGAGAATTATCCTGAAATAAATATCGTTGGCGAATGCTCTTCAGGTGAAGAGGCTTATAGTTTTGTTAGAAAGACTCAGGTTGACTTTATTGTCATGGATCTCTCAATGCCTGGTAAAGGTGGAATCGAGACAACCAAGCAGATCAAGAAACATTTTGAGGATATTAAAATTTTGATCTTGTCGATGCATGATAATCCTACTCTTATCAAACAAGCTATGGATGCAGGTGCCAATGGCTTTATTTTAAAGAATGATATCTCTGATGATCTAATCAAGGCTATTTATAGTATTTATGAGGGTGAGCAAGTTTTATCTGAATCTATTAAAACTGAATTAGCAAATATTAATTTACCCAAGATTGATTTGCTCAATAGCAAGGAGATTGAAATACTTAAATCGCTTGCAAAAGGTGAAGATTTAAAAGATATTGCTGATAAATTAAATATTAGCTATAAAACAGCCGCCAATTATCAAACCAATATTAAACAAAAACTTAGTATTAAATCGAACATAGAGTTTTATAAAATTGCATTTGAAAATAACTTAGTCGAATAACAGTTGTTGATATAATACATTTCATGAAATTAAGCACACCCTTATCAAATGAATCAACTCGTATCATGCTTTTAGGTAGCGGTGAGCTTGGCAAGGAAGTTGCCATATCTTTGCAACGCTTAGGTGTTGAAGTCATTGCTGTGGATCGATATGAAAATGCACCCGCCCACCAGGTAGCTCACCGATCTTATGCGGTTGATATGACCAACAAAGATCAACTTAAAGAAATCATTGATAAAGAAAAGCCCCATTTCATTGTTCCTGAGATCGAAGCAATTAATACTGCCTATTTAGAAGAGGTAGAAAAGTCAGGTGTGGTTGTAGTGCCCTCAGTTAAGGCAGTTCAGCTTACCATGAACAGGGAAGGTATAAGAAAGCTTGCGGCTGAGGAACTAGATTTACCTACATCCCCTTACGGTTTCGCTAGAAGCTTAGGTGAGCTTCAGGGTTTAGCAAAAACAATAGGCTATCCATGCTTTATCAAACCCACCATGTCATCATCAGGAAAAGGGCAATCTAAAGTATCAGGTGAAGATGAATTAGAATCAGCTTGGGATTACGCGGCAAGCGCTGGTCGGGTTGATCAAGGTGTTGTCATCATCGAGGGTATGGTCGATTTTGATTACGAAATTACACTTTTAACCGTAAGAGCAAAGAATGAAAAGGGCGATATAGAAACTCACTTTTGTGAACCCATAGGTCATCGTCAAGAAAATGGTGATTATGTTGAGAGTTGGCAGCCACAACCTATGACAAGTAAAGCTCTTGAAAATGCCAAATATATTGCTAAAAAGATAACAGATGCATTAGGTGGCTTAGGTCTTTTTGGGGTGGAGCTTTTTATTAAGGATAATGATGTGTGGTTTTCTGAAGTGAGCCCAAGGCCGCATGACACTGGCATGGTGACCATGGCCACTCAAAGACAATCAGAATTTGAGCTTCATGCAAAAGCTATTTTGGGACTGCCGGTTAGTACTCAATTATCTAATCCTGGTGCCAGTGCAGTTATTTACGGTAACTATGATTGTGCTTCCATCGCAATTAACAATATTGATAAAGCATTATCAATTGATGGAGTTGATATTAGAATTTTTGGTAAACCTCAGTCGTTTAAGAAAAGAAGGATGGGAGTTATTATTGCTTCTGGCAATGATCATGAGGACGCTAGAAAAAAAGCTTCAAATGCATTAAAAATTATCACTATCTCTAAAAACTAAAACCATCTTAATACACCCTACGCATGTTACAATCGCCGCTTTGCATTTAAAGGCCACTCATTTTGTCTAGGAAAATCAGAAATATCGCGATTATCGCCCACGTTGATCATGGTAAAACAACTTTGGTTGATAAACTGCTCCAACAGTCAGGAACATTTGCTCAGCATCAACAAGTTAATGAGCGTGTCATGGATTCTAATGATTTGGAAAAAGAAAGGGGTATTACCATCCTTGCAAAAAATACAGCTATTTCTTACAAAGATTTTCATATTAATATTGTAGATACCCCTGGCCATGCAGACTTTGGAGGAGAAGTTGAGCGCGTTTTAGGTATGGTTGATGGCGTTCTTTTATTGGTTGATGCAGTAGACGGACCCATGCCACAAACCCGATTTGTAACTAAGAAAGCCCTTGGTCTTGGGTTAAAGCCAATTGTTGTTGTTAACAAAGTTGACAGAAATGGCGCACGCCCTGACTGGGTGATTAATCACACGTTTGATTTGTTTGTGAATTTAGGCGCAAATGATGAGCAACTTGATTTTCCAATAGTTTATGCATCTGCATTGGAGGGTTTTGCAAAATTAAATGAAGCTGACGAAAGTCATGATATGAATCCTTTGTTTGAAACTATCATAAGTCATGTGAGTGCACCTGATGGAAATCCAGAAAGCCCTTTACAGCTACAAATCTCTGCTTTGGATTACTCATCCTATACAGGGCGTTTAGGTATTGGTCGAATTAGAAATGGAAAACTTAAACAGGGCCAAAACGTTGCCATCATGTTGGGAGAAAATAAAAAAGGTTCTGGAAGAATTAATGAAATTTTTGGATTTAGGGGATTAGAAAGAGTTTCAGTCAATGAAGCCGAAGCTGGGGATATTGTCATTGTATCTGGCATTGAAGAGATAGGTATTGGCGTTACATTAGCTGAGCCTATTAATTCCATAGGCTTACCTATCATAAAAATTGATGAGCCTACACTTAATATGGATTTTATGGTCAATACCTCGCCATTAGCGGGCAAGGAGGGTAAATTTGTTACCAGCCGACAAATTAAAGACAGACTTAATAGAGAGTTAATGACTAATGTAGCCTTAAGGGTTGAGGAAACTAAAGATGCTGATGTATTCAGAGTTTCGGGCAGGGGTGAGCTGCATCTAACAATTCTATTAGAAAACATGAGGCGTGAGGGTTATGAAATTGCTGTTGGAAAACCCCAGGTAGTTTTTAAAGAGGTTGATGGTGTTAAATGTGAGCCATTTGAAAATTTAACCATTGATTTAGAGGATGAGTCTCAAGGCGCCGTTATGGAGGAAATCGGAAGACGTAGGGGTGAGTTAGTCAATATGGAGTCTGACGGTCTAGGCCGCACAAGGTTAGATTATAAGATTCCCGCAAGAGGGCTGATTGGTTTTCAGGGTGAATTTTTAACGATTACCAAAGGAACCGGAATCATGTCACACGTCTTTGAGGAATTTGCTCCTGTTAAAGCAGATATTCCTGGAAGACGAAATGGCGTTTTGATTTCAGCTGAAAATGGTGATGCGGTTGCCTATGCTTTATGGAAGCTTCAAGATAGAGGAAGAATGTTCGTTAATCCCGGCGAAAAACTTTATGAAGGCATGGTGATTGGCATCCATAGTCGAGATAATGATTTGGTTGTAAATCCGATTAAAGGGAAACAATTAACTAATGTTAGGGCTTCTGGTACTGATGAGGCAGTGCGTTTGGTACCCCCCATAAAACTAACTCTTGAATATGCAGTTGAATTTATTGATGATGATGAGCTTGTTGAAATTACACCAAAGTCAATAAGGATAAGAAAACGTCATCTTCTCGAGCATGAAAGAAAGCGTGCTAGCAGGGTAGAAGGTTAAGTTTTTTAGTAATTAATTTCATCAATATATAAATAAGAGTTCCCAACGGGCCGCTCCCATAAAACTTCATCACCCACCTTATTTCCTATAAGAGCTTTAGCTAAAGGGGATAGATAGCTTATTTTATTTTGAGAAGAATCTGCTTCATCTTCTCCCACAATTTGAAAGGTATATTTACGGTCATTTTCATCAATCACCTGAATTTTTGCTGAAAATAATACTTTGTCTTGATCTTGTGAGTTTGGATCAACCATGATGGCAGATTTTATTCTTGCAAGAAAATAGCGTAAATCTCTTTCAAGTCTAAATTTCTTTTCAATCGATGAAGAACTATCATCTTTCTTTAGTGTTTTTAAATCATTTTCTATATTTGTAAGCTGCTCTTTGAGTTGTTTTAGGCCAAAGGGCGTGACATAGTTTGTAAAATGACTTACAGGTCGCTCTGGTATATCAATGCCTGCATGTTCTAGATCATTTTCTTTTACAAAAGCTCGACTCATAATTTGTAAATAAATTTAAAATTTAAATTTTACTGCAAAAAAAATATAAGGTCAGTTTTGCCAAATCATATCCCAAAGTTGCTCCAGGGGTTTTTGTGTCAGGGATCTGTTTGATACAAATTTTACATGATCACTTTGATTCGCCTCTTTTTTAAGCTCAATACCCCACAAGCCAGATATTTCATTGGGCAGTATTGAATATCTAGCGTCAATAATAAGATTTGGATTTGATTTTGAAACGGCTAAATGGTTTGAGCTAAACCAATTAAACCTATTTAAATCAATAGCTTGCTGAGAATTATGATTTAACCATATTAGATCATTACTTATATTCAGTTTTTTAATTTTTGTACCCTGTATAATTTTTTTTGAGGGGAAAATTCGAATGCCATCAGTATAAAAATAACCATCATATTCATAAATGGTTTTCCAAAGCATTAAATTTCCAAGCGTTGGCTTTACCGATAAACTTTCAATTTTATGATTGCGTGATTCAGCCAGAATCATAGCTCTTTTTTTTATTTCATTATGAATGATTAATCCAGTCGTTAAATAAAGTAATGCCCAGGCTAAGGCAATTTGTGAATAAATTTTTTTATTCTTAAGGATACTAATAATTAATAATAATAGAGTTGGTAGGGTGAATAATGGATCAACGATTGAAATATTATTCCATGCAAATCTCTCATTGCTAAATGGCCACAATAAAAGTGTACCGTAGCTTGTGCATGCATCAAGGAGACCATGTGTTCCATATCCAAGTGTTGCAATAATCCATATTTTGGTGAAATTTGATGAGAAATATTTTTTTAATAAAAGCCAAAAAAAAGATGCACAAATAAAGCCGCCTATTGGAATAAATATAAGAGAATGTGTAAATTGTCTGTGGTACTCAAGGAATAAGAGAGGGTCACTATTTGATTTAATGAAGATATCTAGATCAGGCGCCATGCCTGAAAAAAAACCAATTATAAAAATAACCCAAGGTTTACTTTTATAGTTAAGAGTTGATTGAGGGAGTGCTGCACCCATCACACCCTGAGATAGTGGATCCATAATTAATTAAAATATTTTTTTAAATATTTTTTTTATAAAAGATTTTTTTATTGGTTGAGAATAACTTTCAAATTCACGAGCTTTAAATATTGTTGAGTGTACATCAGAAATTTCATCATCTGGTCTTCCTGAAGAAAAGTAATAAAGGGCAATAGATTTCCTACTTTTATTTTTTGGACAATTTAAAGGGTCTGGATGACCATGAAAAGTCTTAGAGGTAGTGCTAAAAATGACACAAGTATTGAAGTGAGGATATATCCTTTTAATAGGGCCATTCATATTTTTATCATACATCTGGAAATCACCACCCCAGGATTCATTCCAATTTTTATTTAAATAAATTAATAAGTTCAGTCTCCTATCTAAATTTAAATTTGGATGCATATTGAAATCAGCATGAATTTTTAATACACCATTTGTTTTGATCTCATGATATCCGCCACCACTCAAATATGGATCACTTATAAGCATTTCCTTAATTCCAGTTAATTTTTGTAAATAATTTAGAAAATACTCAGAATTTAAAAAAGCAATCAAATTGAAAGCGGCGGGAGATAATAAATTTCCTCCCTTCGATGCGTATTTGTCTTCGTTTTGATTTTTAAAATATTGTATTTGAGTTTTTTTTTGTTTCGATAAATCAGGAAATTCATTAAGAACTTTTTTCAATACACCTTCATTGAAAAAATTATTCATTACGATATGGGGGTAGGGCTCATTATTTTCGTATGATTTATTTAATTTTTCTGCATTAAGCCATTGTTTCTGTACAAAATCTTTAAGCATTATTTTATTTGATCTCTTGTTTTAATGAATAAATCTTTAAATTCTTCATAAGTTTTTGCGACCGGAAACTGAGGAAATTCATCAATGACATTTTGTGGTGGGCAAAATAAAATTCCTCCATCCGCTTGTTGTAACATGCCTATATCGTTATAAGAATCCCCTGCAGAAATTACTTTTAAATTTAAACTTTGTAGTGCTTTTACAGCTTTTGTTTTTTGGTCTTGTTGTCTTAATTTATAATCAACAATCACTCCCTTGTCATCAATAATTAAGTTGTGACAAAATAATGTTGGGTATGCGAGCTGCTTCATAAGAGGACCTGCAAATTGGTAAAAAGTGTCGGACAGAATAATAACTTGAAATTCTGATTTTAACCAATTTAAAAAATCGACTGCTCCATCAAGCGGTGATAATGTAGCGATAACATCCTGAATGTCTTGAATTTTTAAATTTTTCTCTCTCAAGATGGAAAGTCTGCCTTGCATTAATTCATCATAATCAGGAATATCACGTGTCGTTAGTTTAAGTTCTTCTATACCTGTTTTTTCTGCAAATTTTATCCAAATTTCTGGAAGTAACACCCCTTCAAGATCAAGACAAGCTAACATCATTTTCCTTTAAACTTAATTTTTTCTATTCCCACTCAATAGTGGCTGGAGGTTTGCCTGAAATATCATAAACTACTCGATTAATACCCTTTACCTCATTGATGATCCTATTCGATATTTGGGCTAATAAGTCATAGGGTAATTCAGCCCAATGAGCAGTCATGAAGTCAGATGTAACCACAGCTCTCAAAGATACAACAAATTCGTATGTACGACCATCCCCCATCACGCCAACAGACTTTACAGGAAGAAAAACTGTGAATGCCTGTGATGTTTTGTCATACCAACCAGATTTTTTAAGTTCCTCTATAAATATTTGGTCTGCTTGCCGAAGTAAATTAGCGTATTCCTCTTTGGCCTCACCTAAAATTCTTACACCAAGCCCAGGGCCAGGGAAGGGGTGTCGATAGACCATTTCTTTTGGCAAACCAAGAGCCATTCCAAGCTCTCTTACCTCATCCTTGAATAGCTCTCGTAATGGTTCAAGAAGATTAAGGTTAAGATCCTTGGGAAGACCACCTACATTATGGTGACTCTTTATATTATGGGCTTTTTTGGTTTTACCACCGGCCGATTCAATCACATCAGGATAGATAGTGCCCTGAGCAAGCCATTTAGCGTTATCAATTTTTTTGGCTTCTTCTTGAAAGATATCTACGAAGTCTTTACCAATAATTTTCCTTTTTTCTTCTGGGTCAGAGATTCCTTTAAGATCATCCATAAATTTTTTTGATGCATCAACATGGATCACGTTAACACCTAAATTTTTATTAAATGTTTCCATGACCTTTTTACCTTCATCAAGCCTTAGTAATCCGTGATCAACAAAAATGCAGGTTAATTGGTTTCCAATCGCTTTATGAATAAGTGCAGCAGCTACAGATGAATCAACCCCGCCAGATAATCCAAGGATAACGTGATCATTTTTAACTTGCTCCTTAATGGAGTTCACAGCGGTATTAACATAGTCTGGCATATTCCAGCTGGGAGAACATTTGGCAATGTCTAAGGAAAATCTTTTTAAAATAGCTTTTCCTTGCTTGGTATGTGTGACTTCTGGATGAAATTGAACACCGTATAAAAGCTTTTCTTCATCCGCAATGGCTGCAATAGGAGTGGAGACATTACTTGCAATAATTTTAAAGTTTTGAGGAATATTTGTTACTTTGTCACCATGACTCATCCATACATCAAGTAAGCCATGACCTTCATCGTTTGTCTTATCTTGAATATCTTTTAAAAGTTTTGAATGACCATGCGCCCTTATTTCCGCATAACCAAACTCTCTTATAGGACTTGTCTCAACTTTACCTCCAAACTGATTAATAAGAGTCTGCATGCCGTAGCAAATACCTAAGATAGGAACATTGAGTTCAAAAATTTCTTTGGGAGCCTTAGGGGTATCATTTTCATAAACTGAATTGGGACCCCCAGATAAAATAACCGCCTTTGGAGAAAATTCTTTTAAGGTCTTTATGTCGAGGTCATAAGGGTGAATCTCGGAATAAATATTCAATTCCCTGATCCTTCGGGCAATGAGTTGGGTGTACTGTGACCCAAAGTCTAGTATGAGTATCTTATCCATGAATTGTTAGTCGACTCGGTAATTCGGAGCTTCTTTTGTGATTTGCACATCATGCACGTGTGACTCTCTTATACCCGCATTCGTTATTTGAACAAAATTAGCTTTTTCGTGCATCTCATTAATTGTTTTTACACCTAAGTAGCCCATTGATGCTCTAAGCCCCCCCATTAGCTGATGAATTACGTTGATAACCGGACCCTTGTAAGGCACACGACCCTCAATACCTTCGGGTACTAATTTTTCAGAGTTATCTTCATCGTCTTGAAAGTAGCGATCGCTCGAACCTTTCTGCATAGCCCCAATGGAGCCCATACCTCGATAAGACTTGTATGATCGCCCTTGGTATAACTCAACCTCACCTGGTGCCTCTTCAGTCCCAGCAAACATGCTACCCAGCATGACAGAGGATGCGCCAGCAGCAATAGCCTTAGCAATATCACCCGAGTATCGAATTCCACCGTCCGAGATAAAAGGAATTTTTTTCTTGCTTAAAAATTCAGCTACATTAGAAATTGCAGTAATTTGGGGTACACCCACACCTGCAACAATACGCGTGGTACAAATTGAACCAGGGCCAATACCGACTTTAACAGCATCGGCGCCATGATCAATTAATGCTCTGGCTGCATCGGCAGTTGCGATATTGCCACCTATAACATCTGTTTTTGGAAATTGTTTTTTAATCCACTTAACTGTATCTAGTACACCTTTGGAGTGACCGTGTGCCGTATCTACAACAATTAAATCAACACCAGCATTAACTAATAACTCCACTCTTTGTTTAGTGTCTTGAGCCGTTCCAACAGCAGCCCCAACCCTTAACCTTTCATCGGCGTCTTTACAAGCTAAAGGATGGTCACTTGATTTTTGAATATCTTTGACTGTAATAAGACCCTTGAGGTGATCTTGCTTATCAATCACCAGTAATCGCTCGAGGCGATGTTGGTGAAGTAGTTTCATAACCTCTTCTTTGCTGGCGCCTTCCTGGACCGTCACCAAGCGTTCTCTTGGTGTCATGACATTTTTTACTGGCTGATTTAGGTTGCTTTCAAAGCGAAGGTCACGGTTAGTGACAATGCCCACAATTTTATTTTGATCTACGACAGGTAAGCCAGAAAATTTATGTTTTCGAGTAATCTGGATCACTTCACTGACACTCATATTCGGATTGATAGTGATTGGGTCATTCACAATACCAGACTCAAAACGCTTTACCTTGGAGACATTTTCAGCTTGAGACTCTGGCGTCATATTTTTATGAATGACTCCAATCCCACCTTCTTCAGCTAAAGCTATGGCAAGACCAGCCTCGGTGACTGTATCCATGGCAGCAGAGACTAATGGTATATTTAAAGATATATTTTTTGTTAGTTGAGTTTTTAAGATAACTTCTCTGGGAGTGATGCTCGAATGAGCGGGCTCGAGAAGTACATCATCAAAAGTAAGTGCTTGTTTTGTAAGACGCATTTGATTTCCTTATCGCGCAAAAAGAAATTATACAGAAAACTTGATGAGGAATCGAGAAAAAAGGCCTAATTAGCCACCTTTTTTCATATCTTTACCTTCGGCGGCTCGTTTGCGTCTAATTTCTTTGGGATCTGCTATCAAGGGCCTGTAAATCTCTACACGGTCTCTATCCCTGAGCCTAGCATCGAGCGTGGTTAACTTTCCAAAGATACCAACATCATTAAGAGATAAGTCAATCTCAGCAAATTTAATTTCAATACCTGACTCTTTGATGGCCTCTTCTACCGTACAATCTTTATTTACTTTAACGGGAATAATGAGCTGCTTTTCTGGAAGCGCGAAGGCCACCTCGACCATAATTTGATCAGGCATCTTTAGATTTCCTCTGCCCTTTTAACGAAGCTATCAATGAATGTGTTGGCAATCATATTAAATATCGGTGATATGAGTTTTTCTAGAATGATATTCTTAAATTCATAATTTAAATTTAACTCAACTTTACATGAATTTTTTTCAATTTCTATAAAATTCCATGATCCATTGAGACTTTTAAATGGTCCGTCAATGAGTTCAATGGACATTGAGTGTGGGTATTTTTTGCTATTTTTAGTGGTAAAGGACTGTTTAATTCCCTTAAATTTGATCTCAATCTTCGCGATAGTTGTAGCTTCATCTCTCTTAATAATTTCGGAACCCCCGCACCATGGCAGAAACTCGGGATAATATTCAACCGCATCAACAAGTTTAAACATGC
>Ga0255776_10006349_pt1 | contig 12062 bp, 13 predicted proteins | sample 071ome_19_FD_179974 | JGI IMG/M metagenome (GOLD analysis project Ga0255776, IMG submission 179974) | Coastal salt marsh microbial communities from the Groves Creek Marsh, Skidaway Island, Georgia - 071413AT metaG (version 2) | ecosystem: Environmental > Aquatic > Marine > Intertidal zone >...
GCCATATGATCACGAACTTTTTTGAAGGAATGGGTGCTTATGTGCTGCTGATGACAAAAGTCTTCCGCAGACCCGACCGTTGGCGACTATTCATGCGCGCTTTGGTGCAAGAGATTCGTTTGTTGGGACTGGATTCCATCAGCATTGTGGTCATTCTAAGTGTCTTCATGGGTGCGGTTGTGACCATTCAAACGGCCTTTCAGCTCAGCGATGACCCGCTGATCCCCACGTATTATATTGCCATGGCGACCAGAGAGAGTATCACTCTTGAGTTCAGTCCGACGGTGGTAAGCTTGATTTTAGCCGGTAAGGTAGGATCTAATATTGCCTCAAGTTTGGGTACCATGAGGGTTTCTGAGCAGATAGATGCTTTGGAGATTATGGGGGTGAACAGCGCAAGCTTTCTGATTTTACCGAAAGTGGCTGCCCTCGTATTGTTCAATCCTGTACTGATCATTCTATCTCTTTTTCTAGGTCTATGGGGAGGAGCGATGGCAGGCGATTTGCTGGGATTGGTTCCGTTTGAAGAGAGTATCATGGGCTACAGGCTGGAATATATTGTCTTTGAAAATGCCATTTATGGATTGATCAAAGCAACCGCCTTTGCCTTTATTATTGGCAGCGTGAGTGCATATTCGGGATATTCAGTTAAAGGCGGTGCCGTTGAAGTAGGAATAGCCAGTACCAACGCTGTGGTTCGCTCGTGTTTGGCAATCATTTTGGCGAACTATCTATTGACAGATTTAATCCTTACCTCATGATTCAGGCCAAAGGCATCGTAAAGAGTTTTGGTGAGAACCACGTACTCAAGGGCATTGATGTTGATTTCATTCAAGGTCAAACAAACTTGATTATAGGTCGTTCAGGATCAGGTAAAACGGTGTTTCTAAAGACCATTCTTGGGCTTTTTGAACCGGATCAGGGCACCATCCATTATGGAGATGAGGTGCTGGGAGAAATGACCAAAGCACGTCGCAAAACCCTACGTCAAGAGATTGGAATGGTATTCCAAGGTGGTGCCTTATTCGACAGCATGACCGTGGCGGAAAACATTCGCTTTCCGCTCGAAATGTTTGCGGCAATGACTGAGCAGGAGAAGGACGAGCGCGTGAAGTTCGTAATGGACCGCGTACGATTAGAGGGTGCTGCAGATAAGTTCCCCAGCGAGATTTCTGGGGGAATGCAAAAGCGTGTAGCCATTGGTCGCGCCATCTCTATGAATCCGAAATACCTCTTCTGTGATGAGCCAAATTCAGGTTTGGATCCAGAGACCGCTATTGTTATTGACCAATTAATTCAAGAACTCACCCACGAGTTCAATATGACCACCATCGTCAATACCCACGACATGAACTCCGTTTTGGAAATAGGGGATCACGTGATATTTATGAAGGAAGGTCATAAGGTTTGGGAAGGAACAAATTCTGAAGTACTAGGCAGTACCAACGCAGATGTTGAAGATTACGTCTTCAAGAGCAAGCTATTCAAGCAGGTACGCCAAGCATTCCGCAAGTAAAAATTGGGCACAAAAAAAACCGGACTCCGAAGAGCCCGGTTTGGGTATTTGTGTTAAGCGAGTGAGGCTTATTTGATTGAAATGCGCTCAACAACGTTGATGCCTTCACCTTCTACAGAAAGCAAGTACATTCCTTTTGCTTGAGTGCTTAGATCAATAGTCTTACGGTTACCAGCTACGAAGTTTTCGTTAGAGCGGTATACCACTTGCCCTAGGATATCTACAACCGTTACAGTTGCGTTTGCATTAGCGTTCAACTCTACGTTTACCGCACCGTTAGATGGGTTAGGGTAGATAGAAGCTTCTGTTAGAGCCAACTCTTCTGAACCTACAGTTGAAGTACCAGAGGCACGCAACCAGATCAAGTGAGAGTAGTTCATGTTGATGCTAGTTTGGTCGTTTCTCCAAGAAGAATTACCTGACCAGTTACCGTAACGAGTATCCGTGAACAAGAAGTTAGAACAGTTCGTAGACGTGCTGTCGAAATCTTGGATGAAGTACCCCTGTGGAGCAGAAGTGTTTCCTTCACGATAGTAGTAGAAATAAAATGGGTTGATATCACCAGAGGTGGTTTGGTAGTTGATGGTGTCGTTACCGCTCAAGCTATCTGGGATATATTCGATGAAAATTCCCAACAATTCGTCACCGCTCATAGTGAAGCCGCCGTTTGGTACCTCAACACCTACTACAGCAACTGAAGTATCGCTTGAGCTTAAAGTGTATTCTATTTGAACAGTAGAAGTTGAAGTTGGACCACCTGCTAGACCGTGTGATGTGCTACCTGCGTAGTCCATAGTCTTAGCTGTTGGCTGGACAGTTGAAGGAAGTGCTGCAAAATAAGCTGCATTGTATTGTACTCCTGAGAAGGGTGCTGCGAATCCATCTGCACCTTTGAAAATGGTAAAGCGAATCTTATCGTCTCGGTTGCCTTGGTATATTTCGTAGCCACCGACAACAAAAAGTGAATCAATGGTTACTTGATCACTTTCGTCAAATTCACCGTCGCCCCAACCGTAGTAATTGAAATCATATAAAGCACCAACGGCGTGATTGTAAGACGCACCACTACTACCATCACTGTAAACGATGGTGGTAGTTGAATCAGGAGTGGTTGTAACGGCACCCAATACCATGTCTGAGCTGTAGTACTGGTACAAGAAATCAGTGTAGTCGTACAATTCGTCTACAGCACCACCTCTTTTCAAGATGATATCTTCGATTTTTTCGCGAGCAGCTGAGGATACAGGAAGTTCTGCTTGCATCAAGCGTGCATTAACTGCATCTTGAGCGACAGCGCTGAATCCTAGTGCCACTGCAGCAAGGAGTAGAACTTTTTTCATAATCTTATTTAGTAGAATTTAAGTGCCTACAAGATAAGTAAAGGAATCGAAATAATTATAGTTTCCTTACCATCATAATTCCATCTCGAACACTAAGAATTACTTGCTCTACGCGATTGTCCTGGGCCACGTGATCGTTGAGTGCTTGGATGGCCTTAGTGTCTTTGTCATTGGAATGAGGTCCGCCAACGACCTTGCCTGACCATAAAATATTGTCAATGAGCATGATGCCTCCTGTTCTTAGCTGCGGTAGCAGCTGCTCGTAATACTGAATGAGATTGATTTTATCGGCATCTAAGAAAATCAAATCCCAAGGTCGATGAAGCGATTCTAATACCTCTGCGGCAGGTCCGATGTGAAGGTGCATTTGATCCGCCTTTTCGTGTTTGGCCCAATATTTTTTAATGATGGTTTCCAATTCTTCATTGATCTCCACCGCATGGAACTCTCCACCTCGCTGAAGCCCTTCGACTAGGAAATGTGAAGCATATCCAGTGTAGGTGCCCACTTCTAAGATATAGGTTGGCTGCATCATGCTTGAGAACATCTTCAATATCTGTCCTTGCACGTGACCGCTCAACATTCGCGGCATCAATACCTTAAGCCAAGTCTCACGTTCGAGTTCATCTAGATAGGCTGGAGCTTCGGTAGTGCGTCCTGCGATATAATTATGAAGATCGTCGCTGAGAAACTCCATTACTCCGCTTTTTTATAGATTAGTTCGTATCCTTGGTGTGGCGATAAGAATGCCTGTGCAGCCTCCATTAAGTCCATGGCACTAATGCTGCGCACTTGCTGTGCAACATGATCAAAGCTGTTGATTTTACCGAAATACAACAAAGCCCGCCCAGCTCCCATACACGAATTAAGGCCATTCTCCTCCGCCAAAGCCATCTGCCCGATGAACTGATTTTTGGCCTTGCTCAGCTGTAGGGTCCCTAATTGCTGCTCTTGAAGTTTTTTGACTTCTTTGGCTGCGAGGGTGGCTGCTTTCTCGGTTTGTGAGGGATCACACCCGAGATAAATGCCCAACAACCCCACATCGCTGTAGAGATTCAGGAAGCTCTCGATGTTGTAGGCAATGCCATGCTTTTCGCGGATGTTCAGGCCTAATCTATTGTTCATGGCAGGACCGCCGAGAATGTTGTTGAGCAATAGTAAGGCACGACGCTGCGGGTGGTGAATACCCGGCGTGCGCCATCCAATGATATAATGATCTTGAAACTGTGCGACCTCTTCTACTCGGCGTTGCGGGCGATCGGGCGCATCAAAATGCGATTCCCAAGTAGTGTTGTTGAGCTGGTGCTCGGCGAAGAATTCTTCGGCCATTTGCATGGCGCGTTGAAGGCTAAAAGGCCCTACGAATGATAGGGTGATTCGATCGGCGGTATAGGTGCGTCCTTGGAACTCGAAGATATCTTCACGGGTGAGGCCGTCGACGCTCTTAGGTGTACCCAGGATGTTACGCCCGAGGGCATCTCCGTGGAAAATGAAATCTTCAAAATCGTCGAAAATGCGATCTGCGGGGCTGTCGAGGTAACTATGGATTTCGTCCTTAATGACTTCCTTTTCTTTGTCCAGTTCCTTTTGAGGGAAGGTGCTCTTGAAGACCACATCAGCAACCAATTCCGCCGCGCGTCGAAAATCAGTCTTGAGAAAGCTGGCATGGATGATGGTTTCCTCTTTAGTGGTATAGGCATTGAGCTCTCCACCCACATCATCTAAACGCGACAATACGTGGTATGCCTTACGTTTTTCAGTGCCTTTGAAGAGGTTGTGCTCGATAAAATGTGCCAAACCCTGCTGATGCTCAAGCTCGTCTCTCGAGCCTGCTTTGATGGCCACAGCCATGTGTGCAACGGTACTTTTCTTGTACTGAAAAGCACAACGCAGGCCGTTCGGCAAGGTGAAGCAATGGGTGTGTGGCATTATTTTTCGTCGATGACTTCGAGCAAGGTTCGGAACGCGAGTGCGTGATTCCCCCAAGCTTTCAATGATTTATCTCTGAGCTCAGGCGCGTACATCTGCATATAGAGCTTAATGCTTTCCAAATCGCTGGCGCGGTATTGAATGCTGAAGCTTGGATGTTCTTGCTCCTGCTCAGGAAAAACCTCAGTGAACAAGTAGCTTTTAAACATACCCGTTTCCATCACCTCAGGGATGTGTGTATTTAGCATCCATTCCTTCCACTGTGCTTCAACGGAAGAATCTACGGCTACGGTAACATTATAGATGTGTTCGCTCATGGCGTAAAGGTACGGTAGAACTGTCTTGCTTCTTCAGTATAAAGGCCATTGGGATATTCGACGAGATAGTCCTCCAGCTCCAAGGCAGCAGATTCAGATTTCAGCAGTGCGGACATTTTCGCCGCGAAGTAAATGCCCTCTTCCAACCACATGCCGCCTTTGGATACCGCTTCGAGTTGAACGAAGTATTCTTTGGCCTGTGCATATTGGCCCAACTGTGCATGCAGCCTGCCCAACCTCAGCAAGAGGTCGTCATAGAGCTCATGAGCAATAAGGATATTTAAGAGACTTTCGTATTGTTCAAGGGCCTGGCTGTATTCCCACTGCGCCTCGAGCAGGAGGGCCTCTTTCATGAGTTGTAGGCCTTCCATAAGGGTATCTTCCACAGTATTGGCGCTGATTAGTAGCGCATATTCCATGGCATCATTGGCGATGGTTTTACTGGTGCTCTTCAAGAGGACTTCGATTTGTGTTTTGGCCCAAGTGATGTCTCCACGGTACAACGCACACAGGGCCTTTTCCAATCGAGCTTGGTCGCCTTCTTCAGAATCTCCCAAAAGCTGCTCTGCCCGTGCATAATCCATGAGTGCCTCGTCAAACTGGCCATAGCTGCGTTTTGCATCGGCTTCGGCGAGGTAAACCAATCCGCGTTGCTTGCCGGCAGGGTACATATCTCTCAGCAGCGCTAGGTTTTTACTATATGCACTAAGGGCTTCCGGAGATTTGGGCAAGCCTTTGAACTGCTGCGATTCCCGGTAGAGCTCCCACTGAAAAACACCGCGTTGGCTGCCCATAGGGTATTGGCTACTCAATTGCTGAAACTCATCATTGAGGTTGCCGGCCACATAGCTTTGAGCGAGTTGGACGAGCACATATTCTAGCCTTCCCACATACCGAAGCTCTTGGGCATTGGAAAGCAGGAATTCTAATGCATTCTGGGCCAATGGGTGCTCCCCAAGTTCCACACATTCTTGCGCGATCTGAATCAAAGGCTCCACGGCCAGCGGCCCCTGCTTGGAGGACGCTTTTAGATAGGTAATGGCCTGAGCAAAGTTTCCTTCCTGCCGTAGGACGAAGAGGTAGAGCTGCTCAAATAGGGGATTGGCCCCGCGCTTCAAGGCATCGAGCAGGACCTTTTTAACCGTCCGGCTATGGATTCCACTCTCGTCGAAGCTGAGGTTCTGTGCAATCTTGGCTTCAATGGTAGCGAGGTACCCGCGATTTTGTTGCAAGGCTTGTAAGTAGGCTTGGTATTGCAATTCATATTGGGCCAATTGTGCATGCAGCAACGCACGCTCGTAGGCCACATTAATTTGCGGTTTCTCCGCTTCGGCCAGTAAGAACAAATCAATTCCCTCCTGCACATAGCCATAGCGCTCTAATTGTTGTACGGTCGCACGTACTGAAAAGGGATTACTGCGCGTTAGGTTTTCGATGACTAGATAATCGGGGCCACGACGGTCCAAGCTCTTTGATAGATGCCAATAATCCACATAGTATTGCGGACGCATTTGTCCATATGCCTTTGCTTGGCGTTTGGCCAATTTCGTTGCGGACATCGAATCTTCATTCAGCAAGTAGGCTTGGAGTAACTTCTCATAGGCCGGACCCGTGGGGTTTTCCTGATGCCTATCTTCCAAGCAATGGATAGCTTCTTCTAGGGCAGAAACAGCCAATAAGGAATCACAGGGCACACCCTTTTGCTGGGCAAAGGCTACCGTTGATAGTAGAAGGAAAAAAAGGGTCTTATTGCTGCGCATGTGGCGCCAAGATAAAACCTTTTAGAGAGTCTAATTTGACCACTAAGGATTCATAGTTACGAAGGCATGAAAAACAGCCGCCGTAACTCTTTGCTATGACCTTATCTGAGGTATGCAGGGCAGTGGCCTCTTGAACAAAATACGGCGCAGCTTCGACGCTATCAATAGTGCCTGCGGCGACGTCGGCGCTCAAATGCTTTAGCTGCATGGTGGTGAATTCTGGATCCAATCCGTCGCTGTATGATCCGCTGACTCGGCCAAGGTATTTCATGCAATTGGCCATATCATATAAAGGGCCCGTGTACATGCTTCTGTCCACCTGCAGCACTTCCATGTCGTCCAAATGATCGGTGAAGAACACCTCAAAAGCACCTAGGGTTTCAAAGGCCTCTTGCACTCGGTCCATATTGGTCGAGGCGATGACTTTTTCGTGACTTTCGCTAAGTGTAATCATGGAATCGAGCTTTTGTCCCATCTCTATCTGCCAGGCCTGTTTCTGACAGCTGCCAAGTGATAGCACAATAAGAACAATCCCGAAAACCTTGTTCATGCGTTAAGAAATCTTGTCGAATCCAGTGTAAGAAACCAATGCTTCAGGGATGCGGATGCCATCTGCTTGTTGGTGGTTTTCCAACAAGGCGGCCAATACGCGAGGCAATGCCATCGCTGATCCATTCAAGGTGTGGCACAATTGTGATTTGCCCTCTTCGTCCTTGAAGCGCAGCTTCAAGCGGTTGGCTTGGAAGGTTTCGAAGTTTGAGACGGAGCTCACCTCTAACCAGCGTTCTTGTGCAGCGCTGTACACCTCGAAATCATAGGTCAAGGCTGAGGTGAAACCGGCATCGCCACCACAAAGGCGCAATACGCGGAACGGCAGTTCCAGTTTGCGCAACAAACCGGCGACATGTGCGACCATCTCGTCCAAGCGGTCGTAACTGTTGTTCGGGTGATCGATGGTCACGATCTCCACTTTGTCGAACTGGTGTAATCTGTTCAATCCACGTACATCCTTGCCGTAAGAGCCTGCTTCTCTTCTAAAACAAGGCGTGTAGGCCGTGCTCTTTATTGGGAAGTCATTCGTATTTACGATCTCATCGCGGAAAATATTGGTGATGGGCACCTCTGCGGTTGGAATGGCGTACAAACCGTCCACCGGCATTTCGTACATCTGGCCTTCTTTATCCGGCAGCTGTCCCGTTCCATAGCCTGAAGCAGCATTCACAAAGTGTGGGGGTTGGTATTCCGTATATCCTGCTGCGCGGTTTTCGTCTAGGAAGAAATTGATCATGGCGCGTTGCAAGCGAGCACCTTGGTTCACGTATACAGGGAATCCTGCTCCGGTAATTTTTACCCCCAACTCAAAGTTGATAAGGTTATACTTTTCGGCCAATTCCCAGTGCGGCTGCGCATGCTCACCCAAGGAAGGGATTTCGCCCTCACGGCTCACTTCTTCGTTGTCGTTTTCATCCTTACCGGCTTTCACACTTTCGTGTGGAACGTTTGGCAAGGTCAACAGAAGCTCGTGCTCGCTATCTGCGACCGCCTGAACTTGCTCGTTCAGTTCCTTGATGGCTTCTTTCAATCCAGCAGTCTGGGCCTTCAATGCATTGGCCTCGTCGCCGCGTCCGCTTTTGTAGAGAATGCCTATTTCCTTCGCTAATTCATTGCTCTGGTGTTGCTTTTCCTCCAAATCGTGACGAATAGAACGACGTTTTGCGTCCAATTCTATGAGCGTATTCACGGTTTCTGTGGCATCAATACCGCGCTTTTTCAGGCCTTCGATGATGGCTTCTGGCGCCTTTCTGATTCGCTGAATTTCCAGCATGCTGTTTAGATTTATTCGTTGATTGAGACGACGGTCTCAATTTCCGGTACGTACTTTTTGATGGTGGTTTCAATACCGCCTTTCAAGGTGAAATCGCTGACCTTACAACCGACGCAAGCCCCATGAAATTGGACCTTAACGGTAGTTCCCTCAACGGCAACGACGCTCACATCTCCGCCGTCATTGGCGAGGAAGGGACGAACTTCGTCAAGGGCTTTTTCTATGCGTGGAATTAGATCGCTCATAACCTATTTTGTTGAGCATCCTGCCATGGTCGTAATCCTCACAATCTCAGTAGGAGGAAGATTCTCATTGCGCTTTGCTACTTCTGCTACAATATTACGAGTGATTTCTTCAAAAGCCAACGGGGTCGCTGTTCCTTCTTGCAAGGCGGCAGGACGGCCCACATCTCCCGCTTCGCGGATGCTTTGTACCAACGGCAGCTCTCCTAAGAATGGAATGTCCAATTGCTTGGCCAAATTCTGTGCACCTTCTTTTCCAAAGAGGTAGTATTTGTTCTCCGGCAGCTCCGGTGGCGAGAAATAACTCATGTTTTCAATAAGCCCAAGCACCGGTACGCTGATTTGGTCCATCTTGAACATGGCCACTCCCTTTCGTGCATCTGCCAAGGCTACTTTTTGTGGGGTGCTCACGATGACCGCTCCTGTCACCGGCACATTCTGCACCATGCTCAGGTGAATATCTCCCGTACCTGGAGGCAGGTCAATAATGAGGAAGTCCAATTCTCCCCAGTGGGCATCATGAATTAATTGGGTCAAGGCCTTAGTTGCCATGGCTCCGCGCCACACCACGGCCTGGTCCATTTGTGCAAAGAAACCGATGGACATGATCTTAATACCATAGGCTTCTACAGGCCCCATCTTATTCTTGCCGTCCACGTGAACGCTCATCGGCTTGGCGTGCTGCACATCAAACATCAAAGGCGCTGAAGGCCCGTAGATATCGGCATCAATAAGCCCCACTTTGAAGCCCATTTTATGCAAGGTGATGGCCAAGTTTGCCGTCACGGTGCTCTTGCCCACACCGCCCTTGCCTGAGGCTACAGCGATAATGTTCTGCACCCCCGGTATTGGTGCGCCCTTAATAGGATTCGCCGGGGTGTCTTTCGCGCGCTCACTAACACTCACATTCACCACCACTTTGGCTTTCTCATTCACTCGGTCGTGAATGGCCTTCATGATATCAACCTCTAATTTCTTTTTGCTCTGTAGGGTCGGGCTGATGCTTTCCACATCGACGATCACCTCGTCCCCGAAAATCTGAATGTTGCGCACTAGATCAGCCGCCACAATATTGGCTTCTGTGCTGTTGCCTACATGGCTCAATGCTTCTTGAATATCAGCTTTTTTCATAGGGAAAGAAATAGGGTTACAAAAGTAATAACCACTACCTTCACATTAGGTTTTAATCGATGGAAAGTACGGCAGCAATATTCATGACAGGGGCAACGGGCCAATTAGGTTCGTTCATCCTAGCCGATCTTTTGGGATTTACCGGCCGTCCAGCACACCCAGGGCCCATTTATTGTGCCTCCCGTACCTCGAGTAGTTTCGAGCAACTGGAGATGACCGCCACCTTCCTTGGACTCGAATACCACACCCTACATAAGCACCCACAGGTACATTGGACTCCCCTCGATCTACTCAATAACCACGAGGCCATCACTGCCTTGCCGGCTCAAGATCACCAGTGGGAAATCATCCACGCCGCCGCGGTCATTGATGTAAACAAAGGCACCTCTGGCGCCAACCCCAATGTTCGTTTGACACAGGAGGTGTTGTTGCTCGCCGAAGCTTTGAACGCTCAACATTTTACCCACATCTCGAGCATCGCAGTCATGGGAAATGCTGCGACACTCGACGAGGAAACCGTCTTAGAGGTAGCTGACTTCCAGCCTAACAAGAGCAAAGACTCTTTAGGCACATACGCCAAAAGCAAGATTTTAAGTGAACTTGAGGTGTGGCGTGCCCATCAAGAAGGAATGAGCATCAGCATCATTCGCCCAGGAGTCATTGTCGGTATGGGGCCTATCTCTGCCTCGCCGCAGGAATTATGGTGGCGCTTGTGGCACAAGAAACTTCCCATTAGCACAGACGGCCGTACCGGAATAGTCGATGTAAGAGACGTAGCTGAAATTGTGGGCCGAGCGCATCGCGATCGCTTGCAAGGCCCCTTCGTGGCAGTGGGCTCCAACCCAGAATTCCACGACCTCCTGTGTGGGCTGCGCGATGCGCTCGGCCGTGATCAAAAATTGCGACCCCTAAACCGCGACCCTTGGCTCCGTCGCATACGGGCGCTGGATTCATTGAAGCACCTACCTGTTGTAGGTAGGTTCTTTGGTGCTTCGATGCGCATTATGCTTTTCAGCCGCAATACCTACAACGGTGAGAGTGGTGCAGCCTTGTTGGAAAACGGATATCGCGCTGCAGAGCAAACCTTCCAAGAGATGGGGGTTGCCATGCGCGAGGCCTTCGAAAAGGCATAAAAAAAACCCGATTCTTTCGAACCGGGTTCCTTCGTCTAAAACAAAATTCTTGTTATGCGTTAGGTACAACGCTAACGTAAGACTTGTTGTCTTTTTTCTTGCGGAACTCAACTTTACCGTCAACCAATGCGAACAATGTATGGTCTTTACCTACACCTACGTTCTCACCAGGGTTGTGCTTAGTACCACGCTGACGTACGATGATGTTTCCTGCGATTACTTCTTGGCCACCAAAGATTTTGATACCCAATCGTTTACTTGCTGATTCGCGTCCGTTTTTCGAACTACCGACACCTTTCTTGTGAGCCATAATCTATTTATTTTTCTGCTTTTTTAGGGGCTGCTTTCTTGGTCGCTGGCTTCTTGGTTGCTGGCTTTTTTGTTGCTGGCTTTTTGGCTGCTGGCTTTTTGGCAGTAGTTGCCTTTTTTGCCGCAGGTTTTTTCGCCGCTGCCTTCTTAGGAGCTGCTTCCGCGTCTTCAGTTGCCTTGGCTGCAGCTTTCTTAGCTGGAGCCTTCGCAGTGATTTTGTTAATAGTAATAGAAGTGAACATTTGACGGTGACCATTCATCTTCTGGTAACCTTTGCGACGCTTCTTCTTGAACACAAGAATTTTATCGCCTTTCACTTCGCCATTGACAGTTGCCTCTACTACGGCACCGTCTATAACCGGGGCGCCAACCTTTACATCACCTTTCTCTTCGATCAAAAGGACACGGTCAAACTTAACCTTCTTTCCTTCTGCAACGTTCAAGCGGTTTACGTACAAGCGTTGGTCTTTCTCAACTTTGTATTGAAGCCCTGCTATCTCTACAATTGCGTACATTATACTTGTTTTTAAGGGCTGCAAATATAGAACAAACTTGTGATA
>Ga0255776_10006354_pt1 | contig 12058 bp, 13 predicted proteins | sample 071ome_19_FD_179974 | JGI IMG/M metagenome (GOLD analysis project Ga0255776, IMG submission 179974) | Coastal salt marsh microbial communities from the Groves Creek Marsh, Skidaway Island, Georgia - 071413AT metaG (version 2) | ecosystem: Environmental > Aquatic > Marine > Intertidal zone >...
AAGGCAGTTCAATCAAAAGATAGACTTGGGATTGATTAGATTTAACAAGAGCGAAAAAATTGATTCGATCAAACTCAAGGATATAAAACCTGAACTGGTATTTGTGTTTGCGAATCACAATCCCAGGAGCACACTACTACATTCTGAACTGGAAAGACTTAAGCCCAAAATTGAAGCAATGCCGATCGACGTGAAGTTCTTTCAATCTAGTTTGTGCGGGTATGCTATGCATCAGAAGAATATGCTGACTCTGGAGCGAGTCCTAAACATATTGGAATAGGGCTATGCCCAACAAGAAGTCTTAAAAACTAGTACTATGCTCGCTCATCAGATCAATTGGATCCTCTCAAAGGAAACAGTTTTTAAAATTGAGAACTTGTTTGAAGCAATTGAGCTAGGGCACTTGAAGCCTGGAAAGCACCTAAGGCAAAGTCTTGATGATGCAGCTCTTTCAAGTCTTGCATTCGAAGACAAGCTTCGACTTGTTGTTAATACAAAAGTGCCTAGAATATTTGCAGAGTCGGAAATCAGAGGAGATGGGACTGATTGGAGTCAAGAGGAGCTCTCGATACTGGGTGATGTTTCGGTAGGCTTACCAGTTGAGATATTCGATGATGGCCACCATGCAAACCCCACTGTCTATGAAACTCCGTTTCAGGGCTTTCTTGTATTTACATCAGGGGCACTTCTACGATCTGGTTTCGGTAAGCCATGTGACTGGGATGAGTGTGTCAACGGGACTGCTTTCAATTTCGATGGTTTCAAGAGCTTGTACACAAGAAGACTCTTACCGGTACTAACGAGATTGCAAAAGAACGACAGAGAACGGCATTCATATCAGTCCCCGGAATAGGGTGTGGCCAGTTTGCAGGTAAATTTCAAGGTCAGTTAGGAACTCAACTTTTAAATGTATTAAAAACGCTACTCCATGAATTTGTAGCCAAGCTACCCAACGTGGGCTACATATACTACGATCCTTATGTTGAATGCTTGCCTATTGAACTAGCGTTTGAACACTTGCGTCTCATTGTGCGTCCACTTCTACACTCATATGACTTAGGAAGGCCCCAGCTTACTAAGCCTGAAAATCATATTCTCCCAGTTCCAATCAAAGATGTAGCCTTTTTTAGTCTGGTTGCATGGGATCACGCTTCGTGGCCTGGTAATGATTTTTACGCTGGACTGCGAGCAACAGATGACGGCGTCAAAGCAGCTGCAACCGATTCCATGAAACTAATAACTGGTGTTAAAGGGACTTATGACGAATCAAAGCATGTGTATACCCCTCCACGGGGGAACAAAACCTGGGAAGAAGTCGTACGCTCATCTGAGCTTGCCTTATGCAGTAAAAGTGCACTAATTCGAGTTTACAGTTAAGCCCTAAAACCGAATGATGTGACTGGAGATTTAAAAAACCGCTCTACTTAACGATAGAGCGGTTTTAAAGAGTGGAGCTAAGGGGAGTCGAACCCCTGACCTCTTGAATGCCATTCAAGCGCGCTACCAGCTGCGCTATAGCCCCGAAGTGGAGATAGATTAAGTCAAGGAGCAGGCAAAATCAAGGGAAAAATTGCATTGGCCCTTCATTGGAAACCTTGATCTCTTTCTAGTTTTTCTGCTTGAACCTTTCCTGAAGTTTCTTTTTCCATTCATTCATTTGGGCGCTGCGATCTTTTGCGGACTGATTCCCTATGTTTTTCTTCCACTGACCCCAGTTCTTCTGACCTTGCCCCGATTGCAAATTCTTCTTCCATTGGCCCCAATTTGCTTTTCCCTGAGAGGAGTTACCCTTGTTCCAGTTCCCCCGGGACTTTCCAATACCCTGTCCCCAATTGCCTTTCCCCTGAGCTGCTCTCTTCTTTTGCATTTCCTCCATCCAGGATTGCATTTTCGAACTGGTTTGAGGATTTCTGGATTTCCAGTCGGCCATACTATTCTTGCGTTCTTCCTGGCTCATATTCTTCCAGGCATTCATTCGCTCTTTCCAGGCACTCTGCATTTCATTCGCAGTATTAGGGTTAGCCTCAGCCCAGGCTTTGTGACGCTGCTTTCTCTCCTCCGGGCTCATCGACTGATTCGCTTTTGCTCTTGCATCAAGAGCTTTGGCTGCTTCAGGATAATTGCTTCTCCATTTTTCAAACTGGGCCACTCTGTCATCGAAGCTCAGTGACTTCCACTGGGTCTTGTTCTCTTCAAAGGATTGGGCCGCTTGTGGATGTTCCGACAAGAACTTCTGCCAATCTTCCCTGTTAGAATCAACATTCATTCCATTCCAGTTTGTCACAAAAGAGGTCATTTTGTTTTGAAACTCGGGACTTTGCTGAAGATAGGATTGAAAGTCTCCCTTTCGCTCCTCTGGAGACTTCTGCTGCCACGATTGGAAAAAAGACTTCATCTTCCCTTGATTGGATTGATAGAAAGTCATTGCGGCCTGCTTTCTTTGCTCAGGGCTCATGTCTTGCATTTTGAGTAATTCATCCACGATCTCAACGCCTGTTTGAGCACTCACACTCACACCAATCACCAAAACTAAAATCCATCGAATCATGACCTATTCTCCTATTTTCCCATCCGGCGCAATTGTTCACGCTCGGTTTCACTCAGATCCTTCAAACTGCTGTTCACTTCTTCCAGTAAATCTACAACCGGCGGCTTTTCCTCTTGTCTGGTCGGATCCATGACTTTGTCACGCTGACTCATTCCTTTATCTAAAAGAAATATTGAAAGAGCCGTTAGAATCAAAACAACCAGAATCGTAACCACAAAAGTCCGCCGATGCCTCGCATCAATCATTCTGTGAATCATTTTGGATTTTTCTGCTTCCGACTTGGCGTGTTCCTCGCTCAAAATCAGGAACTTTTTCATCGCACGCTGCAAATGCTTCACCTGAAAAGGCTTCTTGATCACCGTGTACGCACCGGCATCCATCATCTCATCCACAACTTCCCGAGTAAAAAAAGCTGTAATTCCTACTGCAAACAAACCCGGATTCTTGAGCTTCACGGCTCTGATAAAATCTGCTCCGTTTAAACCGGGCATATTGTAATCCACCAGTAAGATATCGTACTGCCTCTTTTCGACTTGCGATATAGACTGTAAAGGGTCCATCAAACCATCTACATGAAAGCCCGCAGAGCGTAAAACCTCGATGACAACAGTCTGTACGGCTTCATCATCATCTACAAACAGTACGGTAGGCATCCGCTCATCCCAACCGGGATTTCGAAGCATACTCGCCATTTGATCTTCACTTTTTAAAGTATCAAAGAAGTCCGCCTGAATATAATTTTCCGGTAGAAAGTAATCCACCCCTGCTTCCATGAGCGCACGCAGACTTTCGAATTCCGATGGTGAGTCATATACAAAAGTATGAGCCGAAGGATTTGCAGATTTCAGCTTTTCGATGAAGCGCTTCGCCTGAATTCCATCCCCTTCTCCAGGGGCAATAGCAACTTCAACCTTCCCCAGATTTTCTATGGAGTCCAGAGCCTGGGCCACTGTGCCAAACTGAAGAAGTTCCAGGTGCTCCATATCAATCAGCTTTTCCTGAACTTCATAGCGACAGGCATCTGAAGCATCTATATGTATAAGCAAGGGTTTCACGAAATGGCTTCCTCCCACCAAAACTCTTGAAGAAACTGTATCAAATCCTCATCCAGAGGGCATACATAGTCTTATCAATCAATTTCCAGTTAAAAATCTGAATCATTGTTTGTAGTGAAATTATTAGACCTGTTATTTTAGGGCCATGAATAAACAATACAAAACCATTCACCCCCCAGTTTTCATTCCCTCCGCCTTCCTGATCATACTCTTCAGCATGATTGGTATCTTCTATCAAAAGGATTTTCAAGCCGTCAGTAGCCAGGTACATGACTTTGTCACCACCAAGTTTGGCTGGTTTTTGATTCTCTCGGTTGCAGTCATGTTCATCACTTGTATCATTCTGGCCTTGAGTCCCTACGGTAAAATTAAGCTCGGACCGGACGACAGTAAACCCAAATACAGTTACTGGAGCTGGATCAGTATGTTATTCAGTGCTGGAATGGGGATTGGACTACTGTTCTATGGAGTGGCTGAGCCCATCATGCATTTTACTGCCCCTCCCCATCTCACGCCCGAATCTCACCAGGCTGCAGTATTTGCGCTCCAGACAACCTTCTTTCACTGGGGATTCCACCCCTGGGCAATCTATGTCCTGTTCGGAATGTCATTGGCCTATTTTCATTACAGAAAAGGCAAACCACTCAGTATACGTAGCGCTCTCATTCCACTCTTTGGAAAACGTATGGAAGGAACCTCGGGAGATATTATCGATATTTTCGCTATCCTTGGGACTCTCTTTGGAGTTTCTACCTCACTCGGTCTCGGTGCCATGCAAGTGAATTCGGGCTTGAACTATTTGCTGGATGTTCCCGTCTCGAGCCAGGTCCAAATCCTGCTGATTGCAACGATTACTATTTTAGCTACTATCAGCGTAGTCTCTGGCCTTGATAAGGGGATTCGTATCTTGAGTGAATTCAATATGAGTCTGGGAACCTTGCTCGTGATACTGGTCTTTGTTCTTGGCCCAACTGTCACCATACTAAACATTATGACTCAATCCGCAGGTCACTACTTTCAAACATTGGTTTCCAAGATGTTTTACACCAATGCATTTGGTGATCAGCAATGGGTTGCTGGCTGGACTATTTTCTACTGGGCCTGGTGGCTTAGCTGGGCTCCCTTCGTTGGGATTTTCATTGCACGGATTTCAGGTGGGCGAACTATTCGTGAATTTGTATTGAATGTACTTCTTGTTCCCACTTTACTCTCCATAGCATGGTTCAGTATCTACGGAGGCAGCGCAATCGCTATGGAGTTAGCTGGTGATCCAGGAATAGCTGCAGCTGTAAAAGAGGACATTTCCACAGCCCTCTTTTTCTTCTTTCAGCAACTTCCAATCAGCGGAATTCTTTGCGCTCTTGGGACGATCGTAATTGTAACCTTTTTTGTTACCAGCTCTGATTCTGGTAGCTTTGTTATCGATATGATCGCTGCAGGTGGTAATCCTAACCCCCCGGCAAAGCAAAAGATATTCTGGGCGATTTTGGAAGGATTGGTTGCGGCAGCACTTCTGCTTGGTGGGGGAAAGGCCAGCTTGAAAACTATTCAAACAGCGGCAGTTGCCACAGGTCTGCCACTGGCTATCATACTCATATTGATGGGGATTGCCCTCATCAAATCGCTGCGAAAGGAAAATCTGGAAAGAATATAGGCATCGTCACCTTGATAGAAATACTTTAAGACCCCTTCCATGAAGTAGCCGTGCGAAAGCCAGTTTTGAAAATCCTCAGGCTTGGCCTTCACAAAAATTTTGTCAAAGGAGTTTTCCTGAGCCAGATAGGCTAGCCGCTCAAGCATCGGCCCATACTCTTTCGCCTGATAATCATTTACCTTCAAACGACGATTGTAATAATCAAAAAAGACGTTCACTTTGTAGTCCGGTTGCTCAATCTCAAAATCAAGTCCATAGATCGTTCCCACAGCAGTTTTCTTGACACCTTTGTCCAAAACAAGGGTCACCAGTCCCATCTTTTTGTCGCTGGGCTCAAGTCCACTCCACTCATCACTGGGTACATTTTCTTCGGCAACTTCCTCTACTGGTGGTTTCACCAGCTTCAAGGAAGCCTCTTTTGATTTTGCTTTGGTAGCCATAAAAACTCCTGAAAGAATTATTCGTATTGAAATAAAATCACATAGGGGGCTGATCTCAAGGGAAAGCCGGAGTGGAGTGCTCTCAAAGGTTCTTAATTCCTAACGCCCACCAGAATGAAATCCTCCCAAAAATTCATGGTCCCAAGGATAAGCAGAATGGAATTCTCTAAAAGATTCCTACTTGTTTGATAGCAATCAAGGGCGGTACACTGTTGACTGATTTTACAAATGGGAGTTTCTATGGGATTGATGGATTCTTTAAAGTCAGCCACAGATTTTATTACTGGTGGAGCTGCTGAAGTCAGTGTTCATTGCAAAGAATTTAATGTTTATGAACCCATTCATGTCCGAATCCATGTCACTGTTGACCAAAGAGACATTCACCCTGAAGAAGTCTACCTTTACGTTGCTGGTATTCACGAGCAAAAGTACACAGAAATTGAAGAGTATTACGATGAGCATGGTCATCTTGACAGCCGTGCTGTTGAGCATGTGGATCGAGAGACTTTTCACAACGTAAAGATTTCAGTAGCCTCCAAACCCAGACTCGACAGTGGTCAAAGCTATTCTTATGAAGTAGAAATCGAGATACCTGAAGAATGTCTTGAGCCATTTATTGCAAACGGGGAGAGGGTTTATTACAGTTTGTTTGCGGGGCTTGATTTACCTGGAAATGACCCAGACTCAGGGTATATTTATTTTCCAGCCAACAAAGACATTTTGGGGTGGTGATTCAAGATGATTGTTCAATCAGGAAAATTTTTGGATTTTTGCATTATTGAAGGCTGGGAGTACGCTGCTCGAAAAAACTGTACTGGTGCTGCAGTGATCATAGCGATCACCCCAATGAATCATATATTGCTCGTAGAGCAGTTCCGCCCCCCCGTGCAGTCTAATGTAATTGAGCTGCCCGCAGGTTTGATTGGTGATCAATCAAGTCAGGAAAGTGTACTTCAGGCTGCTCACAGGGAGCTACTGGAAGAAACAGGCTTTCGAGCAGGAAGCATGAAGCATCTCGTTGGAGGACCTATCAGTGCTGGAATGACCAGTGAACAAATCCATTTTGTCCTGGCTAAAGACCTAGTGAAAGAAGGCGAAGGTGGGGGTGTCGATGGAGAAGAAATTCAGGTGCACCAGGTCCCTATCTACGAATTCGAACACTGGATTCAAGCCAAGCAGAGAGAAAAGGTACAGGTAGACCCCAAGATCTTTATGGCCTACTGGTACGCCAAGCTGCAACTTGAAAGTTGACGGCTCTACCATTCTGAGCTCCATGGCGACCGGGAAAGATCAGTAGGATACACAGGATGATACGCCACTGGGTAGGGTCAACAAGATACTCAGGACGATACTCCCCTCGGTAGTATCAATAAGATACAGAAGATGCCGAGCCCATCGTATATCTCAATAAGTTGAGCAGTATGTGCTGGTAACCAGAATAGCAGTCCTACAGTGAAAGTTCTCCCAAAAAGTCTCTGAAAGAACGTACAGCTTTTCCCCGATGGGAGATAGCATTCTTTTCCTCCGCTGAGTATTCCCCCAGAGTTCGTCCATCAGGCATTAAAAAGATTGGGTCGTAACCAAACCCTTTGTTTCCAACAGCTTCTTCCTGGACTTCCCCCTCACAGTGCCCTTCAAAGAAATGCTCCTGTCCCTCATGAAGAAAGCACAGTACACAAACAAAACGAGCCTTCCAGGGTTGCGCTACATTCTCACCCTTGAGCCTTGTAATCAAAACCTCTCGACGCTGCTCATTGCTTGAACCGATGCGAGCTGAATGAACACCCGGCCACTTCGACAAATCAAGACACTCAATCCCGCTATCATCCGCAAGAGTGGGCAAGTCACAATGGGAGGCGTAATACCTCGCTTTTATCAGGGCATTCTCTTTGTAAGTCAAAGCACTCTCTTCCGGCTCTTCAAGATCACTCAACCCTTCGACTTCTTTAAGACTTACAAACTCTACTTCAAGATCACCAAAAAGCTTGTTCAGCTCCTTGATCTTGCCTTCATTACTGCTTGCTACTAATATCTTTCTCAAGCCAATTCTCCTGAAAATTACTGTTTGTAGGGGACTTGCACCTGATCCCCTTCCAAAACACCCTCTTCAACTACAAAATGCGTTAGACTGCTCTTTCCAACTTTCACTGAATATCTCTTGCTCTGGCTCCAACAGCAATTTGGAATGCTTGATCTTCAGCCTTTCCAAGGCGACACTTTTCTGTGCAATTTCTTCAGCAAGCTTTTGCTGTTCCACCCTGTTTTTGGAATCCAGTGAGTGAATCTCGCTATCGAGTCGCTGCAACCAACTTGCTTTTCGGCTGGTTTTAAAGCGACAGATTTCAGCACCTTTTTTTACGAACCCATTTTTCTCCAATCTCCAGCTCAATTGAATACTGCTGCTCGAAGACGCAGAACGGGAGGCTCGCACCTCGTTTCTGGGAGTCATGAGACTCACAGCATTGGCTGGTTTAATTGTTGCTCGAAAAACAAGACTCCTGGTGTAAGCAATCGAGCTGATTATGAGCAGCAAGAGCGAGTAAAGGAGTAGAAGTTTGCTAGTTACTGGATGCACTGCAGACCCTCCCGTCGCGATGAACAATTTTCCTGGGAGCCAGATTTCCCAGTTCCTGATCATGCGTCACCATGATCAAAGTCAGATCATAGCTCTCATTCACTTCTTGTAGTATCTTCATCACTTCATCACGAACTTTCAAATCGAGATTTCCAGTGGGCTCATCTGCCAACAAGACCTTTGGGTTATTCACCATCGTTCGAGCCAGAGCTACTCTTTGTCGTTCACCTCCTGAAAGTTGGTGAGGCCAATGATTCAAACGATGGGACATGGAGAATGACTCCAGCCAACGACTTGCGATTTCCTTTCTCTGACTGAGCGCAATTCCCGAGTACTCCATCGGTATCATCACATTTTGCAAAACTGTGAGATGACTTAATAAATAGAAAGATTGAAACACAAATCCAATCTTTTGGTTTCTTCTCAAAGCAAGCTGATCCTCACTCAAGCCCTGAACCTCTTCTCCATCCAGACAATAACTTCCTGAACTGGCGGTGTCGAGACAGCCCAGGATTTGCAGGAAGGTTGATTTCCCGGCTCCTGAACGGCCCATGATAGACACAAACTCTCCGTGATGAATTGTAAGGTCGATTCCTTTCAAAACCTGCAAGTCCTCTTCACCAACCTGGTAAGACTTGTGAAGATTTTTAAGCTCGATAATTGCTTTGTTCATGGAACTTTTGCTGCCTGCCAGGACAAGAGAGTCTGATGGTACTCAATCAATACTCTTCCCGAGTGCCTTTCCTTATCGATTCAGGCAAGCCTTTTGAATACCACAGAGGTTGGCAATCGCCTTCTCACCAACGGCAAGCATTCGATCCAGCTCTTCCCGGCTGAAAGGGTGCCCTTCTGCGGTGCCCTGGATCTCCACCATTTGCGAATCTCCCGTCATCACAAGATTCAAGTCAACCTCCGCAGCAAAGTCTTCTTCATAGTCCAGATCCAGCAGAACTTCTCCACCAACCAGACCCATGGAAATCGCCGCAACATTTGTAGTCACCGGGTTTTCAGCCAACTTGCCTTCCTTAAGCAATCCCTGACAAGCCATGACCAGAGCAACAAAGCCACCGGTAATTGACGCTGTTCTGGTTCCGCCGTCTGCCTGCAATACATCGCAATCGATGGTAATGCTGAATCCGGCCAACTTTTTTAAATCAACAACTGCCCGAAGCGATCTTCCAATCAGACGCTGGATTTCCATAGTTCTTCCACCCACTTTTTTGCGTTCACGATTCGAGCGGGTATGTGTGCTTCGTGGAAGCATATTGTATTCCGCGGTAACCCAACCTTCTTCTTTTTCTGCCTGAAATGGTGGAACCCTTTCTTCAACCGAGGCCGTGCAAAGAACACGCGTATGACCAAACTCAATGATAACCGAACCCTCAGCGTAGCGATTCACGTCGGGGATAATTTGAACAGGTCTTAACTGATCTTGACTTCGATCAAAACTTCGATTTGGCATAACTTGCTCCTTTATGGATTGTGAGAATGTGTAAAGCCTCTCAGGTATTGTCACAGGCTGCTTTTACATCATTTTAAAAACGAGCCTGATCGTTTCAAGGCTGCCAGTCTATCAAAATATTCCCGGGCTGCATGAGAAACATTTTGTTATGCTTTTCCTTTCAGGAGGCATAAATGGCAAAGCTGGAACTGGCACGCAAGGAAAACGTGAAAGGCGAAGTCTATGTGGATGAAAGCTGCATTGACTGTGACACCTGTCGATGGATGTCCCCAAAAATTTTTCAGAGTGTGGGAGACAAATCAGCCGTAATCTCACAACCACAAACTGAAGAAGGCTTTCAAGAGGCAGCGCAGGCAGCCATCAGCTGCCCAACTCAATCCATCGGTTTTCGAACCCGCAAAGGAGACATGCGCCGGGCCATGCAGGACTTTCCAATGGAGATCGACAGTCATACTGACTATGGAGTCTATCATCTCGGTTTTCACGCTAGAAGCTCCTTTGGTGCTGCCAGCTATTTTGTACGCGGTCCCGAAGGAAACGTCATGGTGGACTGCCCTCGCTTTCACCCTGTACTCGCACGCCGTTTAGAAGCCCTGGGGGGCGTACAGAGTATCCTTTTGACTCATCAGGATGATGTGGCAGACCATGAAAAATGGTCTGCCCATTTTCAAGCAAAAAGGTACATTCATGTTGATGAAAACTCCAAGGTTAGCTCCCTGATGGAAGTTCAGTTTGAGGGTCTCGAGAAGAGAGAAATACTCCCTGACTGGCAGATGCTTCCAGTTCCCGGTCACACAAGAGGAAGCCTGGTCTATTTATATCGAGATACCTTTCTTTTTACTGGAGACCATTTAGCCTACTCACGCGATAAAAAGCATTTGATTGCTTTCAAAAGGGCCTGCTGGTATGCATGGGATGAGCAAATCAAATCCATGGAAGAAACCTCAAAACTCGAGTTTGAATGGATTCTGCCTGGCCATGGAACCCGTTATTTCAACTCCTCCGGGATGCAGGAGGAAATGCAAAAATGTCTTCAGTGGATGAGAAACCAGGCCAAGCCCTGAGTAAAGTTCACAGAGAATAAAAAAGGGCTCCCATACTATCGCAGCGGGAGCCCGGATGTTTGAACTTCAATCTAGAAGATACGGATTCTTTCAGCTTTGTTACGCAGTTCCTGAGCATACTGAGACAGGACCTCGCCCTTCTTTTGCTCTTTCAACTGTTGAACAATTTGAGCTCGCACAGCTTCCAGATTTGGCTCGCTTCCCTGAACCTTGGAATGCATCTTCACAATGTGAAATCCGAAAGGACTCTTGACAACTCGCTTGAGCAACTGGCCTGGTTCCAGGCTTTCGATCTCTTCCCGATCAGCCTCTTCGAATCCAACCTCAGTTAGATTGTACTTGCCCTCGTTGGAAACAAAGTTGGCCTGATCAGCATTCATCTTGGATTTTCCAGCAACATCAAAGGATAGAAGTCCTTCATTAATTGCCTTCAATTGAGCCTGCGCATCACTTTGAGACAGATAGTAAATCTGCTGGATAGTAGTCTGGGCTTTCGTTGCAAACTTTTCCTTATTCTCTTCGAAGTAGTTCACGACGTCCTCTTCATTAACCTTGAGGCTCACCGCCTGCTCTACCTCATCTCGAACTTCTTCGAAACTCTTGAATCCAACTGGATAAGACTTGGTTTTCTGAGCGAAGATAGTTCGAACACCAAGGTCTACCGCAGAACTAACTGGTCCCTGAGGAAGGTATCTTAGGGCCGTATAAGCCTTGCGGTGTAGTCGAGTGCCCATACCAAGGTCTTCAGCCACTTGTGGTCCATACACATCCAGTGAATGACCCGGCTCCAACGTCAATTGAACTACTGTTCCGGACATTTCACCTTCATGACTATCCGAATGGCTCTTGATTAGAGACTTGAGATCCGTCTTGGCTTCGAGAGCCAATTGAACTTCAGCAATTCTCTTTTTGTAGTTTTCTTCAAGTTTAAGATCCAGGACAGCTTCTTCAACTTTTTCCCTGACCTTCTCAAGAGGAAGAACTTCAGGCTCATACTGCTTGAGAAGCTTGAACAAGCTCCAGCCTTTGGTAGTTTCTACTGGCTCACTCACTTCTCCAATCTTGAGGGTTCGAATAGTGACCATCACAGGATAGTCAATTCCTTCTCCTCCAGAGCTCAGGTCTTCCTCAACTCCTTCGGGATTCCCTTCTCCAAGGTACAAGCCCTCCAGGAGTCCATCTTTCTCTTTACTGCTGGCGTAAGAGTGCTTTTGAACCATTTGGACAAAAGAAGCAAGACCGCTGCGCAGCTGAGTACGG
>Ga0255776_10006362_pt1 | contig 12049 bp, 7 predicted proteins | sample 071ome_19_FD_179974 | JGI IMG/M metagenome (GOLD analysis project Ga0255776, IMG submission 179974) | Coastal salt marsh microbial communities from the Groves Creek Marsh, Skidaway Island, Georgia - 071413AT metaG (version 2) | ecosystem: Environmental > Aquatic > Marine > Intertidal zone > Salt...
CGATCGGTGGTATCTCGTTCAAATTCGCTCGTCCAACTCGTCACTTCGGCTACAAAATCGATAACTATTCGCGAGAGCTGCACGTTCATGTCGTTAAACCTTAATATTTTATTTTCCAAGTGGGTTTGCCATTTTTTCTTGCTCGAAGGCAAAGCGCTCTCTGGAAGCTGTACCAACAGAAAGTGCAACGGATCAATCACAATCCCAGTAGATACGGCTAAACCAGCCACGTTTTCTGAGAAAATGTGCCTGAACATCCTCTCGATCAATCTCGTATCTGAGCTATTCGGTTCTAGGCGCACTAACAAAACTCCCAACGCTAAAACGCCGACGTCGTTTCGTTGGACAAAGTCAACTTCAAACATCTCCAAACCATAAGAGTGCAACGCGCGCAAGAGTCGCATCGGTACCTCCTCTATTCCATTCTTCTTACTTTTTCGATTCTCTTCGTCCGTAATCTCTCTCACGATGGTCTCAAAACAGCTTTTCGAGCACAGTTCAAACTCTAACGTTTGCGTAGTTTTCTTCAAAGCGAGTAACTTCTTCCGTTCTTCTTTTCCTTGTTCTTGTTCTTGTTCTTCTAAAGCTTCTTTAATGGCTACTTTCATCGCTTGGAACGATCGTCGCAGGTTACCGTTCGAGGCTATCGCTTCGTCTGTTTTACACGCGATGGATAAACACTTCGTCAAAGTCTCGAACATTATCGTCAAGTTTACGTGACTCAGCGGTCTGTTCTCCTCCACCGACTCGTCCGCGTACTGAAACTCCAACTGTCTGAAGGCGTTCACGGCGACTGCTTTCAATTGTTCCCGAAACATCACTGAATCTTGTAGCACGGTTAATTTTTCTGCAAACTGTCCCAGTATAGCGTTGCTATTACTACTGTTGTCCTCCTCCTCCTCCTCCTCGTCGTCGTCTTCCTCGTTGTGAAGAGGAGAAGGACGAGGAGGAGGATGGAACCATCCGAAAGATATCACGTTCGGTAAAATCAAGTCGTAGCTCAAATTTTCCAAGCGTTTCGCTTCCACGTACAACGAGCTGAACGCGACCGCGAGCTTAGAAAATAACAAGTTATCCGTCTCGCCCAAGTCTTCAATTCGTATTTTACTACTTTTCTTATCCTCATCGATGATGTTTACCACTCCACCATCTTGATGTTTATTTGATGATGACGAATCGGTTGAAATTACGCAACACTCTTTCAACAACTCTAACGGGGTGGCGTCCTCCTTTTTGTTGTCTTCTCCTTCCTCCTGTTCCTGTTCCTGTTCCTCCTCCGCCCGTCCTCTCGTCGTCGTCGTCGTCGTCGAAGGTCCTCGTTTCCCCGTCATTCTTCCAATGCGTATGTGTATATGTATAAAGACAGGGGAGGAGGAAAAGGGAGTGAGAAATGTTTTTCGTTTCGCAGCGTGTTGTTTTGTTTGTGCACTTCTCACTCAGCTTCTTCTTCTTCTTTTTTTTTTTTTTGCTCCTTTTTGTTTTGGCGGGCGCGGAGGACAAACGCTCCCCCTCGCGGGGCCCTTTGTTTCTTTTTTTCGAGAGTCTCTCGAGACGACCCCCCACAGACACACGCGAGATCAATCGAGAGAATCAATCCGCTTTAAATAAAATCCACACTTCCCTTGACGCGTAAATATTTTCGTCATTTCACGCGTCTCCAAAACACACAGAGAGAGAGAGAAAAAGAGAAGGAAAGAGAGAGAGAGAGACAGGGCGCGCACGTTCACGCGCGGCAATAAAAATTAGCAAAAGAGAGATAAAATAAAAAGATGTCGTCGTCGAGAATTTTCTTCACGCAGCAACAAAACCGATTTTTGATGATTGCGAAAATCGTTCTCCTCTTCGGCGCGCTCTTCTCGAAGAGCGTTCCCACGGTGGAGGCGAAAAGAGGCGACCCGGATAAACCAAAGTATTTACCGTCCACGATATATTATTCCATCCGCCAAGCGCAGCAAATGTGCGACATGCCGCTGCCGAAAGGGCACGAAAACGACGGAGCGCCTTTGTTACCCAAGGCTAGAGTTCAAGGAAGAGTCGATCAGAGAGCGTTGCACTTGTGCCAGCAATGGAACTTTGTCGTCGCAAACAGACAAGCGCAAGGGAAAATGCAAGGGTATAAATTAAAACCGATTATCCCGCCGGAACATTTTCACGATGGGTACGTCGCCGATATGGATAAATCCGCGGATTATCCGGAAGCGGCGCAAGCACAAAATCGATTAGGCTACGCGAACGGAGATGAATACGACGAGGAACACATGGCCATGTCGAGAGAAATACACGACGCGTCTGGACACGTAGGGACTGGGACTGGAAACGCGGCCGCGTTTGCGGATGATGTTTTATTAGTTGCCGGTGCCATTTTGTTTGGTGCTGCTTTGAAACACGTGTACGACTCAAAGGCTGATCCGTTCAAACCAATGGCCAACGTGCCGAAATTTCCGTTGAGACCGGATCCGGAGAGTGGAGAAAAGCCGCCGCAGAAGCACGATCCGAGCGGATGGGAGAAGCAAGGTTAGAGAGAAACATAGACAATTACTACTATTATTACATTACTTTGTGATGGATGAAAAAAACTTAATCGTACCATACTTTTATAAAAATATTCAAACTTTTAATCTTCTTTCTTGGACTCCTCCCCGCCGGCGATCAGAAGAGCCTTTGCGATTTGCTCGAGAAACGTATCCACTTGCTGCGCAGCAGAACTTTGCGCGACTCTCATTTTCAACGCGTACGTGGTCATCTTTTTATTCTCAGAAGCGGCGTTGACGCAAGGAAACGTTACGCCCTTCCCGCCTTCCATCTTTGCAAACTTTTGGCCCTTAAACATCGAAGCGTTCAAAATCAAGCGAAAGTTACCTTTTGTGCGCATGATCATTCTCACATTATCTTTTTTCTTCGTAGAGTTGATTCTGAATTCACCTCGTCCTCGTTCTCGCCATCCAGGAGCTTTTCCGTCCTCTTCGGTGCTGACGTATTCGTACAAAGCGCCGTCCGTTTTGAACATTAAATCTTCGTCTTCTTCGCCGGTTTGCTGCTCGATCTCCTTCATCTCTTTCGCAACTTTGAATTCCTTCTTATTTTCCTCTTCTTCTCCTTCTGTTTCCTCTTTACTTCCTTCTCCGTTAGAGGTGGTTGTCGTCTCGGTTTCCTTCTTCTCGCTATCATTTGCTATTTTATTCCCGCCAAACACGGCGCCAAAGACAGACGCGCCCCCACCGCCGCCTTCTTCCGTCTTATTCTTTTCGCTGGTTTCATTGTCTTCGTTGTCTTTCTTTTCTGGTTTCTTCCCGAACGCTCCGAAGCCGCCTCCTCCGCTCGTGACTTGGGCTTTCAAACCACCGAAACCACCGCTGAAACCTCCAAAGGATTTCCCAAAGCCAGCACCGAATCCTCCGCCAGCACCTCCGAAACCTCCGGCTCCCGCCGTCGTCGACGGCGTCTCTTTTTCTTTTTCTTCCTCTTCTTTCGCTTTCTTCGCTGCTGGAGGTTCTCCCTCTCCCGCTCCGTCTTTTTGCTCTTCTTCTATTTTTTCCTCTTCTCGTTGTTGTTGTTGTTCGTTATTCTTCTTCTCAACGTCGTCGTCGTTGACATTTTTCTCCTCCTCTTCCTCTCTCGGTCGCTTTTCTCCTACTTCCGTCATTGGGTGCGCGCGTGAGTTCCTTTTCTGTTTCGAGACAATAATACGACGACGACGACGACGATGATAAAAACGACGAGCTTCTTTTCTCAAGCGCGTCGTAGTGGAGAGAGAGCAGAGAGATCACCCTTTTCGTTTGTGTAAGTGTGTTGCGACGATGTTTTTTTTGAAAAAGAAGGTCCTCGCGGATTCCTCGTTCGTACATAACGAACTCTCTTTACTTCTTCTACGCGCACTCTTTTGTCAACGCAACGCTCTCGCGCGAGAGGAAAGGAAACATGGACCCAGACGAGCTTCTGGCTCGTCAACTCCAAGAGGAAGAGATGCAACAACAACAGCGTAATAATAGTAATAAGCAGCAGCAGCAGCAGCAGCAGAGAGAGTTTCTCGGCAGATTAAACTCAGGCTTGGAAACGATGACGAAGTTTGAAGACGAGATGCCGCGCGCGATGGCTTTATCGGTCGTCCCTATCGAAGAGTTGGAAAAGAGGACGAGAGAAAGAGGAACAGGAGAAGAAGGAAAATCTTTATCGTTCAAAGACGCGTTCATCGTCGAGCTGTTGAAGTGGTTCAAGGAAGAGTTCTTCTCTTGGTGCGATAAACCAGAGTGTTGCGTCGAGACGTGCACATTCTCGAAAATAAAAGACAAAACAACAACAACAACAACGAATAAAACAGTCAGAACGAACCCGGCAAACATGCAATGCGTTGGCATGGGGTATCCGAGCGGAGAAGAGCGTTCGTTTGGCGCTTCTAGGGTAGAACTGTACACGTGCACCGGATGCGGTTGTCAAACACGTTTCCCGAGATACAACGAAGCTGTGAAGCTGTTAGAAACCAGAACAGGGCGATGCGGCGAATTCGCGAATTGCTTTTCGCTCATATGTCGCGCGTTGGATTACGAAACGAGATACGTTTTGGATTGGACGGATCACGTCTGGACGGAGATTTGGAGCCCTTCTCAAAATAGATGGATCCATTGCGATTCGTGCGAAGCGGCGTTTGATGAACCGAGGTTGTACAGCGAAGGATGGGGAAAGAGTTTGTCATTCGTCGTCGCGTTTTCGATTGACGGCGTCGCAGACGTGTCGAAGAGATATCAAAAGATGGACGACGAGATGGTAGGAAGAAGGCGCGCCATCGTTCACGACGAAGCGTTTGTGTCCGAAGCAATCGCAAGGTGCTCAGATGTGCTCGAGACGCGCATGGACGTCGCAAGACGAGAGCTCATAAGAAAGAGAAATGAAGAAGAGCAAGAAGAGTTGAGGATGCTAGACATGAGTGAGGTAGAAAAGAAAAACTTACCCGGTAGAACCACGGGATCGTTGGAATGGAGGAAAGCGCGCGGAGAATTAGGAGATCAAAAATAAGTTTGTTAGAGGGGTGTTCGCTAGAAATTGCTACAGATATACACTACATACGAAATAGACTAAATTTTTATGCTGCTGCTGGTTTGTGCGCCCACAAATCTTTCACGAATACGAGTTTCTTTGGTTTCCGCGCTGAATGCATCAAGTTCAAAATTACGGTGAAGAGCAACAATGCGTTTGCTTGGTGCGCGCTCCCTAACTCAGCTGGAACGTGATAAAGCAATGCGGTGATACCTAACCCGACTTGTGCGACTGTTACTCCCATCAGTGCGTTTAGATGTAACTTTGATTGAGAAGATAAAGCTGGATTACCTCGAAACATCGCGTACACCGCCGATACGCTCGCCAACGTGGTCAACGCTAACACGCGATGGTTGAACTGAACGGCAGCGGTGTTTTCAAAGAAGTTTCTCCACCCTTTCGCTTCCCAATCCTTCAAATACTCATCTGGAACTATTTTACCGTCCATTAACGGAAAAGTGTTATATGCTCTTCCCGCGTCCATCCCAGCGACGTACGCGCCGGAAATCGCCGTTAAACCAATCAAACCAGCGAGAGGGTGTGCGGCTTTACGTAACTGTTTCGTCGCCGAAATTAATGCCTCCGATGCCGCCGGTAACTGCGCCTGCGAGACTGGGTTCATGACGTTCAAGGTCGTCCACACCATTCCTGTGTATATGGTGAACGCTCCCGCTAAGTGCGTGGCTAACCGATACGGACTCACGCGAGGAACCTCGAATTTTTGCTCTTCCGTTTGCTGCAATCCGCTCTTCACCATCCACCACCCAATCATGCCTTGCGTCGCGCCTAAAACGAAAAAAACGCCCAATCGTCGCATGAGCTTGCTCGTTATATATCCTTTGTAGCTAAAATATGCCAGCGGAGCCGCGAAATAAATCCCTAACACTCTTCCCCACATTCTGTGTCCGTACTCCATCCAGTAAATGAACTTGTATTCCTCGAGTGTCATCCCAATGTTGGTTTTTTGATACTCTGGAGATTGCTTGTACTTATCGAATTCGCGTTCCCAATCTTCTAAAGTTAGTGGAGGATGTTCGTATTGAAACTTCCAATCCGTCATAGAAAGTCCCGATCGAGTCAATCGAGTCATTCCTCCGATGACTACCATTGAAAACACCCACGCGCATCCGCCGACAAGCCAATACGTGACTTGTTTTACCGCTCGCGGGCCGCCGAGAACTAAAGGATTTTGATGCTGCATCGTTTCGGAAGTGGAATACAGTCGCCGCCGATGATGTCGGAATTTAGGAAAAGACGACGTTCGACGCGCGGCAACAGGCATCGAGGACGATGAGAACGTTCTGAACGATGTTGTTTGTATCGTTTCCATCGCTGCCATCTTCTTTTGCATTTTAGTCAGAGCGTTCCACACGTATCCCGAGGACGGATACGACGACGTCGAAGGATGGTTGCGACTACGAAAACCACCACCGCCCGCGCTTCCAAAGAGTCTTTTACTATTATGATAACGCTTCATCGCACGTTCAGCCATCATCATCTTTTTCGCCTGGTGAGTAAAAGAAGCACAGGTAAAAAGCGTTCTTCGGACGATGGTTGTTGTCGATGACGCCGATGACGTTGTTGCTCCTGCCGCGTTTTGTAGCGCGGCGCGTCCCAAAAGCGCGCCCGTCGCGAACCCTCGACGAATAACCGTCATTGTTTACTACTATTATTGCTGTTATTTCTTCTTCTTTTCAATAGTAATAATAATAATTGTAAAACGGCAGGGATATATGACGCGCGTGTGACGGAAGAGTTGTGCAGAGAGTTTTCCAGTAGGGGCTGTCTACACAAAAGCTCGTTGTGTGTGATTTTTGAAAATTCTCCATTCAGAGAGAGACTACTAAACCAAGAGTGATAAGAATCACGACGCGCTCTCGCGGATGATGGCACCAACATATCAAATATCAACGACGCGAGATAAAAAGAAATAAAATGACGTATTTCAACGTGATGGAAACCGGAGCTCAAGGCGAGGAGTTCCGTAAACTTCCCTTTCGAGATTTGCGATTGAAGTACACGGAGTTGTCTGGGCTGGAGTGTCGGTCGAAAAACCGAGAGTGGATTGTCGGGAAGTGCGTGCAAATGAAACTGTACGGGACGCACGAAGCGTTGGGGAAGCGAACTCTGAAAGCCGCAGTCGTTGGAAGAGAAGTGAATTTAACTCTCTCGAACAATACCCTTCTCAACGAAGAGGGAGAAGAATCCATGTACCATTACAATCCGAAGCACGTGAAAACTATCATAAACAATCAATACAACAACGCAACTGCCGGAGGAGGAGGAGGAGGAGGAGGAGGAGGAGGAGGCATGGTGTATTTCCAGGAAGATTTGCTCTACGGAGACGGAGAAAATCTGAACGAAAACGGAAGGAAAGTGTTGCGGACTTTTCTATCTCTCGAACGAAAGAAAGGACAAAACAACTTGACGAGGAAACAGGAGATGAAAAAGTTACGAAGCGCAACTTCGCATCCGCTGTTGAAGCATGAGACGTGGACGATAGATAAAATTGACAAGATACTACAGTCCTTCCTAGACGAAGAGTTCAATGATGATGAACACAAGATTGTCATGATGCGAGTTGCTAAAGGCGTGGTGACGATGAAGAAGGAGAAGATGCAAGAACTGGGACGAGGTGACGGTTTCACCGTGAACGTTGCGCGGGGGATTTGCAGATTTGCGTTACGCATGGCGACGAAGAACTTGTTAAGGAAACAAAATGAATTGAGTAAACAGTATTTTAAGTTGTTTATAGTCGTATCGGCTTTATCAATAGAGGACTTTCCCGTTCGAGAAGAAGAAGGAGGAGAAGAAGTAGGAAGAGACAACGAGGCGGCTGTGCAGCAACCACCACAAAGCACAACAACAAATAGCGGTAGCTGTAAAATGAACGCTTGTGAATTTGTTTCGAAATGCGTTCGAGATGAACTCGCGCTTTCCCCGACGCTCGCAAAACTATTACTGAAGCGACCGAAAGGGTTTCGAGATTCGTTCTACGACGATCGCGATAAGATTTGGCCGGCGATTTTATTTGGCATTTGCGCTTCTGAAGAAGTTTCAAAGGAAATCCGAGACGAGTCATGGATTCAGTTCCAGAAAAATGCTCGGTGTTTGAAAGAGGAAGATTTCGTTGCATTGATGACAAACACTTTCGCGATGAACGCTAGTATTAGCGAAAAATATAATAGCATATATGTGGACGAACGGTCGAAACGATACTTTTTGAACGAATGTATTGCGCATGTGCAGCGAAAGGGTTCTCAAGAAGTATCGGCCTCGCTTATTCGCGTCGTTTTCCAGATTTGGTCGGAATATAGGCGAGAAATTCTCGAAATCCTCGGTCGCGAGTGCGCAAAAATAATAGAAAATAGTAACAGCTCTCACGGCATCAATGGTAACGACAACACGCAAAGTAGTGGGAAAACAGCGTGGTTGAGTGCGTTGGAAGCGGTATCAACTTCGTGCGAATTGACAAGAAATGAAGTAGACGCTAACCGTTCCATGCTTTTACAAATGTTGTCACATTTCAAAACGTCTCGGGATTTCGGAAACCCCGTCGCAAAGCGCTTCGTTTTTGCTATGAACAGATTATTCGTCAAGTCGAATTTCTTTGAAGGTAAGAAAGAGGCGAAGCGTCTCATAAAAGATATTTACGCAAATGCGAACGAGTTAGACGAGGAGGACGAATCCATGATCCCAGTATTAAGTTTGCTTGACGCCGAAAGAAGTATCAAAACAAGCAGTGCTTTAAGAATTATCGATGTTATACTCGGAGAAAACGAAGCGGCCAAGTTAGAACTAGAAGACGTCAAAAGTGACGCGATAGAAACGTTGTGTGCGTCGCTGAAGAGAATCGCACCTCCAACAGATGCGGAGGCGTTGAGTTCATCGTCCTTAATTTCAAAATGCGGGACACTCGCGATACAATCTCTTCAGAAATATTGGCCAGGTCTCGATTTCAGTAGAGAAGGTAGAACTGCAGACCAAGTTCACGCGGGTAGTGCTAATACTACCATAGATGAAGTACGCATGGCGTTCAAACTTCTTCTTGCTTCGCTAGAGGCTTCTTTCAATACCGCCACTGCGTGCGATACGAGCGCCTTGAAGATGAATTATCTTTCATCATTCATCATGAACTCTATTGACGCGCATATCCTCGCCCAAGGTGCTCGAGAGGCTGTCCAGACAGTTTATCTGTCGCAACGCGATCCTCGTGATAGATACAACGTTGAGAAAACTGAACAGAAAAAGCTGCAAATGATTGAAATAGCTGGAAAGATGTACCCAATTGGAAGTCTAGTTGCGACAGTCTCGTATGGCTTGTATCACCAAATGAAGCGTCACGAGCTTCATCAATTAAATGAGGAGTGGGGTCTTGATAAAGAATGGTTTACTCTCGTCCCTGACATTGTCCGATTGATGGAGTTCCTATTGCCCTTAGCGATGCGAGAGTCCTCGGATCTGTGGCTGCACCAAATCGTGCGAAGCGGAGTGATTTTGAATGATCAGATTTTAACCAGGCACATGGAAGATATCGAAGATCGCTCTGTTCTATCGATGACTTCAATGATGATCAAGTTTGAAAAGCTCGAGTTCGGGTCAGCCGAGTGTATTTTGACAGTTTCGGAAATGTTATCCATGATTGGGAGTAGCACACGCATATCGAGCAAAGATGTACGCACGAAAATTTCAGTATTGAAAATACTTGCCAAATCGCTCGTCTCAGAACTGCCACTCTTGCCGTCTTGGGACGAACTTTCCTCCTCCTCGTCTTCTTTGAACAAGAAGAATAATAGGGTATCGGTCGTTGACGCGGTTGTCGAGTCTGCTTCGGCTTTGGGAGAAACAGTCGAAATTTTTATACCTTTCGTTGTCGATGAATGGAAAAAATTAAAAGAAGAGGACGACAACGACGATAAAAATGCATCGTCATCGCTTTTACTAGACATCAGATTATTAGCAGAATCACTTTTCATGGCGTCAAAGTATTGCTTGGAGTGCTGCCAGCGAGCGGCTTTGTTCTTGACCAATTCAGAAAAGAAAAAAGGCGATCTTTCGGCTATTGTTTTATCTGGAGCTCGATTGCATTACGCAACTGGCAGTGTTTTAGAATTCTTTCAGGAAGAAGTGATTGAAGCTATTCCAGTGCGAAATGCTGAAGCACTAGAGCTTACTAGGCGCGCGTTTATGTCCCAGTGTGCGGCAGTGCACGCAAACTTGAAGGCTTTGAAGAAAATGAAACTCCTTGATCGCAGTCTCGTAACTCTTCTTTATGCGTTGAAAGTCCACAAAAACACATCCATAGCGGACCAGCAAACAACTGATGTTGAACGTACAGAAGAAGAGGTAGATGGTAAAATCATAAACGAGAGAAAGAGAAAGTATGGCTTTTCCATTTACACTACCACGACGCAAGCGAAAGATGCGCAGCAACTGAACGATGCGACTCATCCTCTGGATGGAGGAAAAGAGTCTGGAGTAGATGGAGATGGAACTGGAGGAGAGGGTAAGAAGAACGAAGCTAACGACGACGGCAACGGTGAGAGTCAGCAACAAAAGAGAAGGAAAGTGCTGCGAAAGAAGCGCTCGAAGAAGCGTCGGAATCGTTTCAACAACCCGTATTTGGAGGCTGTTCGAGAACACGAAGGCGACGACTCAGGCGACGATGACGATGATCTTGCTGATTTCATCGTTTGTAAACCCGGAAGGGATTACAGACAAGTCTTTGGATTGACGTAATAGTACATTAATATATAGTAGCAATAGTAGTAATAAAAATCACGCGCGAATACATACACATAGACATCTTTTTTTGCTAATAAAAAGTCAATGTATAGAATTACACTTTTGTTTTGCTATGGACTAGAATTTATTCCCTCTTACGCAAGGGGCGCTCTCCATTTGGCATCTTCTTCTGCCGTGGTCGTGCTAACAACCAAGAGTGGTGCCAGTGGCGCATCCCCATCGTTTTCTTCGGCTACAACGGTATCTGCGACACCAGCATTGGCGGCAGCATGCTTTGACCCGCCTGCGCTCGGAATGGCGCTCGCGAAGGGCATCTTGGCCATGAAGTTCTGCAACTTTTGCTCGACCAAAATCTTCTCCGCGATCAATTCCTGCTTCGTCTTGGCCCACTCACTCCTTTCAGCGGCTAAACACGCGTTTAATTTTTCTAATTGTTCTCTTAATCCCAAAATACACTCTCTCGCTGCGATAACTATGGACGACTTATCAGTCTTCAACTCGTCGTCTGCACTCTCTTGCAGGCATCTGGACAAGTCTTCGAATCGATCGTTCAAAGCATCTCTTCTCGCTTTTTCTCTCACTGATTTCTTCACCTTCTTCGCCGGTCTAGTCGTCGTCGTCGCAGTCGCTGCTGGCACCTCGGCTGTGGTGTTGACTGCTGCTACTTCAGCTGAAGCTAACGCGTGCTTCCCCAACGACGACGTTTGGGGAGGAACCGAAGCCACTGCTGCTAAATTATTCGTATTCGTATTCGGGATAGTTTCTACTGGTTGCGGAAATATATCCGCCAAATCGAACGGAGATAGCGCTCCGTTATCTTCTTCTACGATCGGAAACGCATTAGAGAGCCAATCATCGTTTTCGACGACATCGCTCGGAAGCCGTTGAATGAGCGGAAGTTTTTTGCTCATTTTGGTCGATGTGGGTTAGCGTGTGCCCTTCTCTCTCTTCGGAATCGTATATTTAAACGCACAAAATATGTTCACAACGCGAACGTGAAATGCTTCAGCACGTGACGTTAGCGGTTACTTAAATAGTTGTACGGTGCGATTATAGCTGGCGCACTGTCGTTGTCGGATGTTTTCGCTCTCTCTCTCTCTCCGAGTTGAACCTCCCACAGAATATTTAGTTGTGCGGGAAAGATGGAAACAAGAAAAACTTGTTAACTTGAACTCGTGTGAGAGAGTGAGACAAATTTTTGCGAAAAATCTTTTGCGTGTGCGATGCTTGTTACGGTGTACTTTTTGCTCGTGCGCTACAACTATTCTTTAAA
>Ga0255776_10006368_pt1 | contig 12044 bp, 13 predicted proteins | sample 071ome_19_FD_179974 | JGI IMG/M metagenome (GOLD analysis project Ga0255776, IMG submission 179974) | Coastal salt marsh microbial communities from the Groves Creek Marsh, Skidaway Island, Georgia - 071413AT metaG (version 2) | ecosystem: Environmental > Aquatic > Marine > Intertidal zone >...
TGACTTTATTCAGTTCAATAATGATTTCGTCTTGTAAGTGTGGCTGAGCCATAGTTGTATCTCTCAATCTTTTGTTGGTGGCCAGAGTGATCTGGCCTCCCTTGTTCTGTCTATTCGTTCGTACTGTTTATTTGTTCGTACTGTCTTCGTTTAGCGTCTTGCTTTATTTATGTCCGGTATGAAGCTTTTCTTCCAGACGCATGCTGTATCTCGACATGCTGAAGCAGAACATCCAGTAAATCAGTGCTGCAAACAGATAGCCTTCCGTTGCGAAACCAAGCCATTCAGGATCATTCAGAGCTGCTTTCATAATGCCCGATAGCTCAAACAATCCAATAATCAGAATCAGGCTGGTGTCTTTAAACAGGGCAATAAAGGTGTTTACGATGCCAGGAATTACCAATTTCAATGCCTGAGGAAGAATCACCAAGCCCATTTTCTGGAAATAATTCAGACCTAATGCATCGGCCGCCTCGTACTGGCCTTTTGGAATGGCCTGCAGTCCACCACGAATTACCTCGGCCATATAGGCTGACTGGAAGAGGGTGATACCAATCATAGCGCGCATTAACTTATCAAAAGTGACACCTTCCGGCATGAACAATGGGAGCATGACTGACGCCATGAACAAAATAGTAATCAGAGGAACACCGCGCATAACTTCAATGAAGCTAATGCATAACCAGCGAATGATCGGCATTTCAGAGCGACGGCCTAGTGCCAGTAAAATCCCGATAGGTAGGGAAGCGATGATGCCCACCGTTGCAATAATCAGGGTCAGCATTAAACCACCCCATTGCTCGGTATCTACTTTGGCTAGCCCGAAAATGTCGCCAGAGAATAACCAGTTGGCAATGATTGGATAGCCAATCAAAAGGAAGCCAATGATCCAGCTTTTACGTGGTACGCGCTCAATGAAGAGAGGTATGACCAACGCAATCAAGAATAGAAAGGCTAAGTCCACCCGCCATTGTTCTTCTGATGGGTAAAAGCCGTACATGAACTGGTTCATACGTGCGTCAATAAAGACCCAGCACGCCCCTTCTTTAGAGCAGTCTGAGCTCTTGTCTCCTACCCAGTCCGCGCTGAATAGAGCCCAGTCCAGAATGCCAGGAAGATAAGCAATCAGACCGTAAAGAACGAAAACGGTCAGTAGGCTGTTAAGCCAATTTGAAAACAGATTAATGTGCATCCATTTGATAGGATGCTTCACAAACGGAGGTGAATGTACAGGTTCTAGCATGATCGACCTCCTATCGTTCAACCAGCGCCATGCGCTTGTTGTAAATATTCATGATTAAGGAAATGGTTAAGCTGATGGTGAGATACACAGCCATCACCATGAAGATAATTTCAATGGCCTGACCGGATTGGTTAAGCGTTGTTCCAGCGAAGATTGCCACAAGATCAGGGTAGCCAATAGCTGTAGCCAGGGATGAGTTCTTGGTTAGGTTCAGATACTGACTGGTCAGTGGTGGAATGATTACACGCATGGCCTGTGGGATAACCACCAGACGAAGCATTTGACTGTTCTTAAGGCCTAGTGCTCGGGATGCTTCCAATTGGCCTTTCGGTACAGATTGAATCCCTGCGCGCACGATCTCTGCAATAAAAGCGGCGGTATAGATGGTCAGAGCTAATAGCAGTGCCGTGAATTCAGGAAGAATGGTGATTCCGCCTTTGAAGTTGAACCCTCGTAGCTCGGGAATATCCCAGGTCAGAGTCGTTCCTGAAACCAGATAAACCAGACCTGGGATGGCAATTAACAGACCGATAGAGGTCCAGAATACCGGGAATTGCTGACCTGTATCGTCTTGTCGTTTATGTGCCCAGCGTTTCAGGAACCAGATAATACCAAAAGTAATAAAAATACTTGCTACGACAAAGCCAATGCCCTCGCTGAATTGAGGGTCAGGAATATAAAGGCCTCGTACATTAAGAAAGACAGCTTCGCCCCACGACATACTTTGTCTTGGGTGCGGCATAACCCCTAATACCGCGAAGTACCAGAAAAAGATTTGAAGGAGCAAAGGAATGTTTCGGAAGGTTTCGATGTAAATTGCGGCCAGTCTGGAAATCAACCAGTTTGAGGACAGGCGACCAATACCGACCAGGAAACCGACAATGGTGGCAAGGAAAATACCGACCAGGGAAACCAGTAATGTGTTCAGAATGCCAACCACGAAGGTTCGGCCATAAGTGTGAGTTTCGTTATATTCAATCAGTGACTGAATGATACCGAATCCAGCTTCCTGACTTAGGAATCCAAAACCGGTGGAAATACCACGAGCATCAAGGTTGTTTAAGGTGTTGTTAATAATAAAGGCAAAAAAGGCGATAACAGCCAACAACACAACGGCCTGAAAAACGCGCCCGCGAAATACTGGGTCGTTCCAGAGTTTACCTGAAGGATCTTGATTTGGGGTTTTCATAGGTAACAAATTTGTCTGTTTGAGTTAAAACATCTTGTGGATGAATAGAAAAAAGGCTCCTTGTGAGAGCCCTTTTCTAAAAGTTATTAACGAATTGGTGGAGAGTAAAGGAAGCCACCTTTGTTCCACTGTGCGTTAATACCACGTTGGATCTTCAATGGAGAGCCAGCGCCTACATTGCGCTCAAATACTTCACCATAGTTACCCACTTGTTTAACGATGTTGTAAGCCCAGTCGTTACCAACTTTTAGCTTACCACCCATTTCACCCGTTACGCCAAGAAGACGCTGGATGTTCGGGTTGGTTGATTTCGTCATGTCATCAACGTTTGCTTGAGACACGCCTAGTTCTTCAGCAGTAATCATTGCGTTTAAAGACCACTTTGCAATGTTGAACCACTCATCATCGCCTTGACGAACAACTGGGCCTAGAGGTTCTTTAGAAATTACTTCTGGAAGAACAACTGCATCAGCAGGTGTTTTCAGTTTGATACGTAGAGCATAAAGCTGAGACTGGTCACTGGTTAGTACGTCACAGCGGCCGTTGTCGAATGCACTCGCGGTTTGGTCAGATGTGTCAAACGTAATTGGCTTGTAAGACATCTTGTTGGCGCGGAAGTAGTCCGCAAGGTTTAGCTCGGTTGTTGTACCTGCCTGAACACAAACGGTTGCACCGTCCAGCTCAAGAGCGCTTTTAACACCGATCTTCTTGCTTACCATGAAACCTTGACCGTCGTAGTAGTTTACGCCAGCAAAGTTCAGACCCAGACCTGCGTCACGTGTTAGTGTCCAGGTTGTATTACGGCTTAGCAGGTCAACTTCACCTGATTGAAGCGCTGTAAAACGTTCTTTAGCGGTAAGAGGTACATATTTTACTTTAGATGCATCACCAAATACGGCTGCAGCTACTGCGCGACAGGTATCAACGTCAATACCTTTCCACTCACCCTTATCGTCTGTGTTTGAGAAGCCTGGTAGACCAGTACTTACACCACAGTTCATGAAACCTTTTGATTTCACATCTTCCAATGTGCCAGCTTGTGTAGACGCTGCCATCATTAGAGATGTAGAAACGATTGCAGTTGAAAGAATTTTTTTCACAATGTGCTCCCTGTTTTAGGTCGTTTTCCCACTGAGTTTTTTGAGGTTCTATTTTTTTGATTCGTTAGATCGTTTGTAAACATTGCACTAACAATCTGTACGCAAAAATAGAACCAGCTTTCATTATTATGCATTTTGTGATGATTTCGGTCGGACAATAAGCGCCACAAACCGAAGAACATTCAATATAATGTAGTGTTTTCAAAGCGAAAGGCAAGATCAATCTTCCTGCAACATCAAGAACATGGGGTTATGTCAAAGGTCTATTGCGTAAAATGTCGGTTGTTAGCCAATCATTGTATCTGTGCATCTCGACCTGAATGCTTAACGGAGAAGCACTGGTGCTTGTTAATGCATCCAAATGAGGCAAATAAGCGAAGTAACAGTGGTTTTCATGCCAAGCAGTTGCTGGGTGAACATTTGAATGCTGTGTTTTGGGCCAGAAAGTCTGAAACATTAGCTGATGAGTGTGCTGCGGAAGATGGCGCTGAACCTGTTTTGTTGTTTCCCAAAGCGTATGTGTCTGGCTATGTGAATGTGTCGGAGGTTTATCAGGCAGATTGGCATAATCGGCCTTTGATTATTCTGGATGCAACCTGGCAACAAGCAAGAAAAATGTATCGTCAGAGTGAATGGTTGCAGTCGTTGGATGTCTGGTCTTTACCTGAACCTCAGAATGACTTCTTTCCTGATTTCGAATATCAATTGAGACGCAATCAAACCGAATCGGGCTGTTCAACCATAGAAACCATTGCTTATGCGATGGCTCTGACGGGCGAGTTGGAATCCGCGCGGGCTATGTTGAAATACTTCGATCTGTTTCAGAAAGATAATAATGATCCTTCCGACGGTTAAGATCTTTCTCTTTCTGTTATTTGTACTTAAACCGCTTTCTTTATAAGTCCGTAGTGGGTCTGGCCAGCTTTCTTTTGTTTGATGACTTCCCAGTTGGCGGGTAAGGCCAATTGTTCCAGTGGTAATTCAGATTCCATATAGATGGTGCAGTTGGGCTTGAAAATATCCAGTGCATTCAGAGCCTGACAACAGTTTTCCATCAGATCTTTTCGGAAGGGAGGGTCAAGGAAAATAATGTCAAATGAGCCGGTAATGTCGCTAACGCCGGGTGCGCTGCCATTGAACCCGGTTAGGGTGTAGCGGTCCGGATCGCATTTTAATAGGTCGAGTTGAGATTGAAGAGTGCCCTTAACCTGAGGGTTAAGTTCGTTGATATGGACAGAAGCTGCGCCACGTGAAAGTGCTTCAAAAGTTAGCGCGCCACTGCCTGCGAATAAATCCAGGCAATCTGCGCCTTCCATGACAGGGGCGAGCCAGTTAAACGCCGTTTCTCTGACGCGATCTAGCGTAGGTCGTAATCCTTCAGCTGGAAAGAAGGCTAGTTTTCGGCTTCGCCATTCTCCACCTATGACTCTGAGTGTTGAAGGTGCTGGGGCTGCTCCGGGCTTTTTCTGATGCGTTTTCGAAGGATTTGATGATCGGGATCTGGAGTGGCCGGATTTACGTCGGGTCATGGTGCTTATGCTTTATGAAGAGAAATAATGATTTGGCAATTATAACGTATGAAGGAACCAGATCAGAGGAATAAGTATGAGAATGATCAACCAGCGCTGGGTTTTGCTTGGGCGAAAGAAGGAGTTCTTGCGTTTGGGTTGGTTAACCGGCCATTGATCGCTCATGAGGGTTTCCTAAAGACGAATGCACTGTGTTTATCATATTACATAACGGTCTGGTCGTGTTAGGATAGGCACCTTATTTTTTCTGATACGTCCTTGTTATTGAGATAAGTTGAATGAGCGAGCAGCAACCCAAAAAAGGCTTTTTTAGTCGCTTTAAGAAGTCCGATAAAAAAGCGGATGAGAATCAATCTACTCCACAGAATGCGGAAGCTCCTATTGATGGATCCTCCACACCTGTTAGTGCTGATGTGTCATCACCATCTTCCAATGACATTCAAGGAAGTGCTCAATTAGAGAATACTCAACAAGCGGCAGTAAATCAGCAAGAGACAGCTGTTCAGCAAACAGATGCCCCAGCGGAAGAAATTCTGGATGAAGGTGCTGATAAAAATCGCTTCCTGAAGCGAATGAAGTCTGGCTTGTCCAAGACCCGCAAGGCCATGTCGAGCGGCTTTGGTACCTTATTACTTGGTCGTCGTGAGATTGATGATGAGTTGTTTGAAGATCTTGAGATGCAGTTGGTTATCTCGGATGTGGGTGTGGATGCAACTCGTCAGGTTATTGATAACCTGGAGCAAAAAGTTGAGCGTCAGGAGATGGCCGATGGTCATGCCTTGGTACGTTCTCTTAAGCAAGAATTAACAAACATTCTGGAGCCTTGTCAGTCCGCTCTGGATGTAAATAAAGCTCAGCAAGGTCCTTTCGTCTTGTTGGTTGTGGGCGTTAATGGTGTCGGTAAAACTACCACCATCGGTAAAATGGCCAAGTACTACCAACAGCAAGGAAAGAGCGTAATGTTAGCGGCGGGCGATACCTTCCGTGCAGCTGCCGTTGAGCAACTTCAAGTTTGGGGCGAACGTAATAATGTACCTGTGATTGCTCAGCACACGGGTGCAGACAGTGCGTCTGTAATCTTTGATGCGGTTGAAGCTGCTAAGGCGCGTGGTACAGACATTATTATTGCTGATACCGCAGGTCGTTTGCATAACAAGAGCAACTTGATGGACGAACTATCCAAAGTGGTTCGTGTTATGCAGAAACTCGATGCAACAGCTCCTCACGAAGTGATGTTGGTTCTTGACGCTGCTACTGGTCAGAATGCATTGAGCCAGGCCGAACATTTCCGTAAAGCTGTCGGTGTAACGGGTGTAGCCCTTACCAAGTTGGATGGCACTGCTAAGGGTGGTGTGATTTTCGCTATTGCTAAACAGCTGGGTCTGCCGATCCGTTTTATTGGTGTGGGTGAGCAAATTGATGATTTGCGTCCTTTTCGCTCGGAAGATTTTGTCGAAGCCTTGTTTGAAGATTTAGAAATCTAACGAAAAAACAGGCCGTTTTTAAAGGAATAAGTACGACCCATGATTCAGTTTGAGCAAGTAACTAAACGTTATGACAGTGGTCAGGAAGCCTTGTCCAATGTTTCGTTCAATATTGATCGTGGGCAAATGGTATTTTTAACAGGTCATTCAGGGGCGGGTAAAAGTACCTTGCTTAAACTGATGATGCGAATGGAAACGCCTACCTCTGGTCGTGTTCAGGTGGCAGGGCAGGACATAGCCCAGCTTTCCAAAAAAGATATTCCTTTCTACCGACGTCATATCGGCGTTGTATTTCAAAATCACCAGTTGTTGTTTGACCGTTCAGTGTTTGAGAATGTGGCACTTCCTATGCGGATTAGTGGTCACAGTGATGCTGAGATTGGTAAGCGAGTGAGAGCGGCTCTCGATAAAGTCGGTTTGTTGCATAAAGAACAAGTAAACCCTGTTGCGTTGTCAACGGGTGAACAGCAACGTATTGGTATAGCCCGTGCGGTGGTGAATAAACCTGCTTTATTACTGGCTGACGAACCTACTGGTAATCTTGATCCTGAATTGTCTCAGGAGATTATGAATTTATTTCATGATTTTCAGCGTGTGGGTGTTACCGTTCTCATTGCCAGTCACGATCATGAGTTGATCCAATCCATGTCCTTACCTGTGATGACGTTATCCGCAGGTGAACTGGTCAATTTCAGTTAGGAGTGAGTGGCGTGTTTGGAAAGAAAGATAAATCGTCTACTAACACTGGAAGAGCCTCTAATAAAGTAGCTGGCGCAAGTCGTAAAGACGGTGCGCGTAAAGGTGCAACATTTAAAGCAGGTGCACAGCCTCGCACTACAGAAAACCCCAAAGCGGTTAATCCTTCTTCTGCAGTGGCAAGTCCAAAAAGTCCGACAGGATTAAGTAAATCCAGCGATGCTAAGGCTAAAGCCAAGGCAGGATCCGCTAAAAAATCGTTTCGTTTCCAGTCTAATTACCTTCGATACCATCAGGATTGTGCAAAAGCCAGTTTAACTCGACTGGATAATGCTCGATTGGCAACCGGGATGACTGCGGCACTGGTGGCGGTGTCCCTTACCTTGCCCATGTTATTGCTATTGGTTATTTCGAATCTGCAACAGCTGTCTTCGGGTTGGCAGGATCAATTGTCCGTTTCTGTGTATATGAATACTGGGGTGAAGCCTCAGAAAGCTGCTGAGATTAATCAGGAAATTGCTGGATTAAGTGGTGTTGAAAAGTCTCGCCTTATTACGCCTGAGCAAGGTTTAGAAGAGTTTAAATCGCTGGCAGGTTCAGAGCTGTTAGCGGTGTTTGATGAAAACCCGTTGCCTGCAGTGATCGAATTTATTCCTACAGTGGATTCCTCTCAGGATGATTATCAGTTTCAACTGGCTGAATTGGTAAGGAAAGTAGAATCACTTGATGGCGTGGATGAAGTGGTTTTTGATATGGTTTGGGTTCAGCGCTTGCTTAACTATGTTGGTTTTGCTGAGCGTTTTGCGATTCTGATTGGTGTGTTGTTGGCCTTGGCTGCAGTATTAGCGATCAGTAATACCATTCGATTGGAAATTGAAAATCGCCGTCAGGAAATTATTGTGATTAAGCTGGTTGGTGGAACAGACAGTTTCATTAGGCTGCCTTTTCTCTATAGTGGCTTCTGGTATGGTGTTTTGGGTGCAACGATCGCGACCGTTTCTTTATGGTTAATCGGGTTGTGGTTGTCGCCGTTTATAGGACGTCTTCTGTCTTTGTATTCCTCTGACCTTTCTATTGATTATCTGGGTTTGATGGATGTTTTCTGGTTGTACTTCTGTTCCATTGCACTTGCGGTTGCAGGCGCATGGTTGGCTGTTTATCGCCATCTTGATGAAATAGAGCCTGAATAGTCGGAAGTACGCTTGAATCCAACCCCAAAAAGGTTATATTGGGGATCGGTTGATGATAAGAGTGATGGATCATTCATTTTGGAACTTTCCAAACAAAAGATCGTCCAATCGTAAGATTAAAGTTAAAACAGGATTATTATGAGTAAGCAGTTACTAGCCGTAGATATGACAACCCCTGGTGCAAACCTGGAAGCTTATATTTCGTCGGTGAGCACAATTCCGGTTCTTACAGTAGAGGAAGAGCGTGCTCTAGCTGAACGTTTGCATTATGAAAATGATCTTGAGGCTGCGCGTCAGCTGGTTATGTCTCACCTTCGTTTCGTAGTGCATATTGCGAAGAGCTATTCAGGTTATGGTCTGGCTCAGGGTGATTTGATTCAGGAAGGTAACGTAGGATTGATGAAAGCGGTTAAGCGTTTTGATCCTACTGTTGGTGTTCGTTTGGTATCTTTTGCTGTTCACTGGATCAAAGCTGAAATTCATGAATTTATTTTGAAGAACTGGCGTATCGTTAAGATTGCGACCACAAAAGCGCAGCGTAAAATGTTCTTCAACTTGAGAAGTGCTAAGAAAACCTTGTCTTGGTTTACCAATGACGAAGTGCATAACGTAGCAAAAGATTTAGGTGTAGAGCCAAAAGTTGTACGTGAAATGGAAGGTCGTTTGTCTTCTGTAGATACTTCGTTTGATGCGCCGGTAGATGCCGATGATGAATCTGCACCGAATGCTCCGGTTTTCTATCTTGAAGATAAGAGTGCAGATCCTGCAAGTTTACTAGAGCAATCTAACTGGACTCAGAATTCAAACTCTCGTCTGCATAGTGCATTGGCAGATTTGGATGAGCGCAGTCAGGATATTTTGATGCAGCGCTGGTTGCATGAAGAAAAAGCAACCTTGCATGATTTAGCTGATAAATATGGTGTTTCAGCTGAGCGTATTCGACAGCTTGAGAAGAATGCCATGAAGAAGCTTAAAGCCGCGATGGAAGATGACGTTGCTTAGCTTATTGCGATAGATACTAAAAACCGCTCTTTTTGAGCGGTTTTTTTATGTCTGTCTTATTTGCGTCTGAGCTCTTTACTAAACTCTCAAATAGAAACCAATTCATGCTTTATATGCTGATCAATCAATTTATAATGCCCTACCAGTTTTTGGCTGCATCTATAAGCTATATCGTAATGGCGAAGGAAAAATAATGTTGGTGTTTGCTGCTATAAGTGGTTTTCTTGCCGTTGCAATGGGAGCCTTTGGTGCTCATGGTTTGAAAAGCGTGTTATCGCCTGAAATGTTGACTGTCTATCAAACCGGCGTTTTTTATCACCTGACCCACTCGATTATTTGGGTTGTGGTGGCGTTAGCGGCTGTACAATGGCCATCAATTTCTTGGTTGAATCGAAGTGCTTGGGCATTTGCATTAGGCATAGTTCTTTTCTCTGGAAGTTTGTACTTACTTACATTGACGGGCATAAAAACATTGGGCATGGTGACGCCCTTTGGTGGTGTGAGTTTACTGGTTGGATGGTTTATGTTGGCGATGGCGGGTAAATCATTGGCCAAGGTGAAGGCGGATTAAACGCCATTGTTGGTTATTTAGATAGCACATGATCTTGCTAAGATCGCGAAAGAATTTAGGTAAAAGTGAGTAATAAAATGTCGGATTCAATGGATCAAACTTCATCGGTTGAGAATAACGATTCTGATGATAAGCGCAAACGCACTATTCGTAGCTTTGTAAAGCGTACAGGTCGAATGACTGAAGGCCAGCAGAGAGCGATGGATGATCACTGGGGAGAGTTGGGGCTGACTCATGATCAGGGCAAGCTAGACCTGAAAGAAGTCTTTGGCCGTGAAGCTCCGCTTGTGGTTGAAGTGGGTTTTGGTAATGGTGACTCGCTGGTAACCATGGCCCAAAACGAACCGGACAAAGATTTTATTGGTATCGAAGTGCATGAGCCGGGTGTTGGCCGTCTGATTAACAATGTAGTTCAGTTAGGTTTGCCAAATCTAAAAGCCTATTGTCACGATGCTGTGGAAGTCTTTGAAGATTGTATTCCGGATCAATCCATTGCTCGTATGCAGTTATTCTTCCCGGATCCTTGGCATAAGAAACGTCATCATAAGCGTCGTATTGTTCAGCCTGAATTTGTTCAAGCGGTTCGTCAGAAGCTTGAGATAGGTGGTGTATGGCATATGGCAACAGACTGGGAACACTATGCTGAGCAAATGATGGAAGTCATGTCTGAAGCTGAAGGCTACGAGAATGTGGCGGAAGCTGGTCAGTATATTCCGCGTCCTGAAACGCGTCCCCTAACGAAATTTGAGCAGCGAGGCGAGCGTCTTGGGCATGGCGTTTGGGACTTGATGTTCAAACGTATCGATTAATCTCTAGGTTAAAGAAAGCGCTCAAGTAGTTCGTTCAAATACATTCGCCCTTTCAGTGTAGGGCGAATGATCTCTTTTTTCTCTCTTCCTACTTTTTCAAGTAAACCTTCCGAAATTGCCTTCTCTATATCCTTGATGAATGACTCTGGAGATAAGCCAGTTGTAGCGTGATATAGATCGATAGAGAAGCCTTCTGTGAGCCTTAGAGTATTCATTAAAAACTCCAGTGGCAGGTCATCTTGTTCAATCGGTTCAATTGCTGCCGTGGTAGAGAGGCGAGTCGGATCCAGGTAATGGTTAGGTTGTCGTACTTTGCGATAACGGAATATTTCGCCATTGGTCTGCGTGATCTTTCCATGGGCCCCAGCGCCAATGGCGAGGTAATCCCCAAACTGCCAGTAATTTAGATTATGTTGGCTTTGCTGATTGTCTTTTGCATAGGCGGAGACTTCATATTGCTTGTAACCGGCTTCATTCAGGCGGGCTTGTCCTGCTTCAATGATGTCGCACAGAATTTCTTCTTCAGGCAGTTGTGGGGGTTTGCTAAAGAATTCCGTGTTGGGCTCAATAGTTAATTGATACCAGGATAGGTGTGTTGGTGCTAATTGGATGGCAGTATTTAGGTCATGCAATGCATCTTTCAAGCTTTGATCCGGTAGACCATGCATTAGATCTATATTGAAGTTGCTGAAGCCAGCATTTCTTAGAATTTCGACGGCTTTGATGGCGTTATCAGAAGAGTGTATTCGTCCCAACGCTTTCAGTTGAGTATCCTGAAAGCTCTGCACGCCTACTGATAGGCGGTTGATGCCTGCTTTAAAATATCCTTCAAATCGACTGGCTTCCACTGCGCCCGGGTTAGCTTCCATGGTAATTTCGATGTTGTCAGCTAATCTGTGCTGTTTGCTGATTTCATTTAATAACCGATCGTAAAATTTATCCGATAAAAGACTGGGTGTGCCACCACCAATAAAGATGCTTTGTATAGGGCGGTTTTGCGTCCATGAGTTATCTTTTTTCAGGTCGTCTACGAGTTGAGATAAATAAGCTTCTTCAGGCAGTTCATCCTTCGAGATTTGGTGTGAATTAAAGTCGCAATAAGGACACTTTCGTATACACCATGGAGTATGGATGTAGAGGCTGAGCGGTGGGAGAGGGTTACTCATTGTAAAGAAGCTCGTTGTTGGTCGTTACTCAAACTTACTTTGTTCGCCTATAAAATGTTTAACCA
>Ga0255776_10006369_pt1 | contig 12044 bp, 8 predicted proteins | sample 071ome_19_FD_179974 | JGI IMG/M metagenome (GOLD analysis project Ga0255776, IMG submission 179974) | Coastal salt marsh microbial communities from the Groves Creek Marsh, Skidaway Island, Georgia - 071413AT metaG (version 2) | ecosystem: Environmental > Aquatic > Marine > Intertidal zone > Salt...
TACGTCCAAAAACGGTCCCAATGGTCATCCCAAAGCCCGCGAGATAGCCTTCGCCCAAAATACTACCGGCCATAATCTCTCCCGCTGCCCAAACATTTTTGCTTGGCACACCACCAAAACTCACCTTTGCATCATGACCAACACGGAAACCTAGATAAGTAAACGTCACACCTGGTCTCAACTCATATCCATAGAAAGGTGGCGTGTTGATGGGTCGTGCCCAGTTAGTTTTTCCGGGAGACAGCCCTTTTGTTCTCAGCCCATCGAGCTCAGTGGGGAAAAAGTCACCGTCCTGGCAAGCTGCATTGAAGTCTTGCACGGTCGCTAAAAATTCATCTTCAGGTAGACCCAACTGTTGAGCCATATCATCCAAGCTTTCGGTAGCGGTCGCTGAAAAGACGGTCGGCATAAATAAATCTTTGGATTTACTATCAATGATCGCGTAAGCCACTTGGTTAGGCTGTTTCGCGACCAACCTACCCCAAATCGCGTAGCGCTTCGGCCAGACGTCCTCACCCTCGTCATAAAAACGGTTACCCTCTTGGTTAACCACGATCGAAAACGGTACACAGTCAACCCGCGTGACGATCCCACCATCATACTCTGGCGCACGTCCGTCTATCGCCACCGCGTGACATTGCGTCGGATCTCCGACTTGATCCGCCCCACCCGCCAAAACACCCTTGAGAACCTCCCCGGTGTTATAGGGCGTACCCCTGATCAGAAAGTTTCTTGCCGCATCACCCCAAGCACTCGCCAGCCAGTCCTTGTCAGCCTCAAACCCACCAGACGCCAAAACGACGCAGCGACCTCGTTTGTAATGTTGCGTCCCGTCCAGATCGACCAGTACCCCATCAAACTCTCGATTACGTATCACCACATCGAGAACAGTCGCCTGATAAAAAATCGCGACACCCAATGACTCAAGACGATTGTAGTAGGCATTGACCAGGGCTTTGCCACCCCCCAGGAAAAACGCATTGGTGCGAGAAAGTGACAGGGTCCCGGATAAAGACTCCTGAAAATAACAGCCCTGTTCGAGCATCCAATTATAACAGGTCTCTGACTCGCGTATCGTGAGCCTCGCCAGTTCTTCGTCGGTATTCCCCTTGGTGACCTTCAGTAGATCTTCATAAAACTCATCCTCACTGTATGAATCGGTCAAGACACCCTTGGGAGCACCATGCTTGCATCGAAAGTTGCGAGTGTGACGCGAATTACCGCCCCGATACTCCCTTGGTGCCCGCTCAAAGATTGCGGCCGACGCACCCGCCTCCGCTGCTCTAATAGCTGCACACAGGGCAGCGTTGCCGCCACCAACCACAATAACGTCATAATCAAATTGCCCTTCACCCACTGAAATTAATGAGGTGTCTGGCGTGATTTCTGGCAATTCAACTTTCATCAACGAGCCTCTGATTAATCTGCCTCAAGCGAATTCGTTTTGCGTTAGATAGATGTCTACCCATTACCTTTCTAGCACCCGCACTATCACCTTGCTTTAGACATTGAATTAACGCTTGATGTTCAGTCAACGACTCCTCCGCTCGCTCTGTGTTCGCCAGTGTCGTTGGTCCTAATATGGCAAGAGTCTTCTGTATCACCTCGAAAGACATCGTCAGATACCGATTCTTCACAGCGTTAAGTAAGGCTTTATGAAACGCATAATTTAGGCTTGCCATCCGGCTAGGATCTCGAACCGAGCCAGCCATTTGCTCTTGTAGGATTTCAAGCTCCGCAATTTCAATGTCACTAATTTTTTCTGCACATATCTCTACCGCGGCCATCTCAAGGGCTTCGCGTGCCTCATAAAGCTCTAATGTCTCGATGTAGCCTAGCTCTGTGACTTTCATACCAAACCGGGGCTCGGAAACTACTAATCCGTCACTTTCCAGACGGCGAAGCGCCTCTCTAGCAGGAGTACGACTAATCCCAAGCTCGTCGGCCACTCCTTGCTCTGTAACTGACATACCAGACACCAGCTCGCCTCTCTGCATTTTAGAGACAAGATACTCGTAGCAGACCGCGGACTGTGGTTCGTATTTGCTTTTATTCGACTTTGGATCCATACTTAATTGTATACGTATGAATACATGGAAGTCCAACCTTGAAATCTAGAGCCGTGCTTCAGGTAAAGACCGTCTTAATCTGTCTCGGATTTAGCCTTCTTCTTGCACACTTTGGAGCACCTCTACCTTTTTTATTCGGCTCACTGTTTGGCTGCCTCACTGCCTCACTATTCGGTATTGAGCTGGCCGGAATGCCGCTCGTTTCAAACGTCAGCCGTACCGTTTTGGGCGTCGCGATCGGGACTACATTAACGATGGAAGTAATCACAACCATCCCGAGGTACATTCCTACGCTGCTTATAGTTCCTCCCTATGTTTTTATAATTTCATGCGCCGGGTATCCGTTCTTCAGGAGGGTCCTCAAGTACGACCGCCCGACCGCCTTCTACTCCTCGATGCCGGGCGGTTTGCAGGATATGGTCGTGTTCGGAATCGAGGCCGGCGGTAATCCGAGGACTCTGTCGCTTGTTCACGCCACCCGCTCCCTCGTTCTTGTCACCATTGCACCGATCGTATTGACACAAATTTTTGAACTAAAGCTTGATAATCCGCTGGGTTCGCCGATCACAGAACTACCCCTGATAGAGAACGTCGGATTGTTTTTAACTGGCATCGCAGGGATGATCCTATTCAGGAAATTAAAACTCTTTGGGGCTGATATTCTTGGTCCGCTTCTACTCTCTGCACCGCTAGCCATATTTGGAATCCTGACACACCGGCCCTCAGAAGAAATGATCATCCTATCGCAGTTTTTCATTGGCATCGGCGTAGGTATTCACTACCAAGGGATCACCACGAAAGAATTGAGCAGGGATATCATTGCGGGGCTCGGATTCGTCGCCGTTGTTATCGCTATCGCATTAATAACGTTGCTGGGAGCAAGCCAAATTAGTGATATCCCATTGTTTGAACTTTTCTTGTGTTTCTGGCCAGGCGGACAGGCCGAGATCGCTGTGATGACTCTGGCGGCCGGCGGGTCAGTGAGTATTATCGTACTTCACCATATCGTCCGTATTTTTCTAGTCATCACCGGAGCTCCGATTCTGCATAAGCTCAAAAAGAAACGAGAATCAAGCAATCCCACGATCTGACATTATTGAATCTAAGAATGTTGCGTAGAGCTCTTTTGCGACGCCCCCGATTGGCTTCCCTCTCTTTTTAATCAAACCAACCACCCGAGAAATGACTGGATCACTGAGCGGAATGCTGACGAGAAGCGGGTGGTCACGTCTCGGCATTGCCATAGATGGGACAACGGCAATCCCGAGACCGGCCTCGACAAGCCCAATCATTGTGGTCTGATGCTGAGTCTCGAACAGACTATTCATCTTAATATTTGATGCGGCGAGGGTCTGATCAATAATGAGGCGGTTTCCTGACTCTTTTCCTGGGCCGATGTAGGGAAATGCTGAAAGATCTGACCAAGACACCCATGAGGACATGGCAAGCGGATGATCTTTGGTACAAGCTACTACAAATCTCTCCTCCAACAATGGCTCGAATTCGACCTCGGTGTCTAAAGACCCAACAAAGTTCACACCAAAATCTGCGTCACCACGAGCGACAGTCAACAACACCTCATTGGAGCTAGAGTCAATCAACTTTACTCTAGTAGATGGATGATTTTTATGAAATTTTCGAATCACATCCGACGCAAAGTAGTTCACGGCGGACGGAACACACGCGACCGTGACCTCGTTGAAAATCGGGTCAGCGACACCCTTCACGCCGAGCACGGTGTGGTCCAAGTCCGTCATAATTCGGCTGATATTTCTATAAAAGTCACGTCCAACCGCTGTTAGCGTGACTCGGCGGGTAGTACGTTCAACCAGCTTCGCCTCGAGGGCAGACTCAAGTTTCTCAATCCGTCGACTAAACGCGGACTGTGAAATCGGAATCAACCGAGCTCCGGCACTAAATGAGTAAGTCTCGGCAAGCGCTCTAAAGGCAATTAAATCATCGAGATCAATACTGGCCATTTTATTTATCTCTATTTTGCATTAATTGATCTAATTTTAGCGTTTAATTCATCAGTAAAACATCTTTCTTAACAAAGTTTGATCGATCATTATGCATGATCGACTCATTAATAGGGTTGAGAGGCTATAACTCAGGGCGAGTAAAGGCGCCTAATAAAAAATAATCTAGGAGATTAAATTCCGATGTTGTTAAAAAAAATTACGGTGGGCATCTGCGCATCAGTCTTAACGGCAGGCATAGCATCAGCTGCTGACTTGTCGGGGAAAACAGTCGAATGGACCATTCCGTTCTCGGAAACAGGTGGTTCTGCTAAATGGGCTAACTTCTTCGCCCCACTGCTAAGCGAGGCGCTGCCAGGTAACCCAACTGTGGTCGTGAAATACATGCCAGGCGCGGGTTCAACCAAGGGCGCAAACTGGTTCCAGCGACAGACCAACGGCGATGGGACTGTAATGTTTGGCTCGTCTGGCTCAACACAATTCCCATATCTACTAAAGGATCCCAGGGTTCGCTACGAATATAACGACTGGAACACAGTCATGGCGTCTGGTACCGGCGGTGTTGCTTATCTTAATGCTGAGGACGGCAAGCTATTTGATGGCTCTGCTAACAAGCTCGGTGGCAAGAAGAAATTCATATACGGGAACCAAGGCGCTACATCTCTTGATCTCGTGCCGGCTCTTGCGTGGGATATGCTCGGAATGAACGTGAAGCACGTGATGGGCGTGAAGGGCCGTGGAGGCGGACGTAAGATGTTCGAATCAGGCGAGGCCAACATTGACTACCAAACGTCAGCAGCCTACCTAAAGAACTCCTTGCCACTTGTGGAAGCCGGCAAAGCGGTCCCTATGATGTCCTGGGGCGCACTAGATGAGAACGGCAACATTGTTCGTGACCCTACGTTCCCAGATCTACCGACGTTTAAAGAGGTGTGTGAAAAGACATGGACTTGTTCAACGTCAGGCGTCAAGTGGGACGTGTGGAAGGCGTTCTTCATTGCCGGTTTCCCGATGCAGAAGGCTGCATTCTTGCCAGCAGGTACACCTGAGGACGTGGTGACGGCATACCAGGACGCCTTCAAGAAAGTTGCAAGCCGTCCTGACTTCGCGAAAATTTCTGCGAAACGTCTTGGTAAGTACCCTGTTTACACCGGAACAGGAGCATCAAAGTCATTGCGAGAGGCTCTTAACATCTCACCAGAGGCCCGCAGCTGGGTGCAAGACTACCTGAAGACACGTTTTGGCGTAGAACTTAAGTAGTTAGAACAAAAGCACAAAACCAGGGGCGCCTAGCGGCGTCCCTCTGCTTAACACCAGGGCAATAAATTTCATGGAAATACTATATTCTGCAGCTGCGGCCTTAGGGGACGCGTGGATGTTGATTCTTGACCCAAAAGCCCTCGCTTATTTGGCGATCGGTGTGCTTTTAGGTCTCTCAGTCGGAGTGTTTCCGGGTCTAGGTGGCATCGCAGGGCTCTCCTTGATGCTCCCCTTTATGTTCGGTCTAGAGCCAATTTATGGGCTAGCACTTATGATCGGACTAGTCGCGGTTGTTCCAACATCAGATACGTTTGCCTCGGTCTTGATGGGGATACCTGGATCATCCTCTTCCCAAGCGACTGTTCTGGACGGTTTTCCGCTAGCTAAGCAAGGACAGGCTGCACGAGCATTGTCATCAGCTTTTGCCTCTTCACTTTTCGGCGGTTTGGTTGGCGCTATTTTCCTAACATTTTTTATCTTGGTAGCCAGGCCGATCGTGCTGATGTTCCAATCGCCTGAGTTATTGATGATTGCTGTTTTTGGCATCTCTATGGTTGGCATTCTTGCGGGACGAGTCGCTTTAAAAGGCTTAGCGGCTGCAGGTCTCGGGATGATGATCGCGATGATTGGCGAGGGACCCTTTAACGGACAGCCAAGGCTCGCAAGCTATGACTATCCGTATATTTTGGATGGCCTAAAATTAGTCATCGTCGGTCTTGGAATCTTCGCGATACCAGAGATCGTCGCTCTTTTACGCAAAGGAGATGCGATCAATCAGAGGGAAGGATTGGGAGCAGGCTGGTTGGACGGTGTCAAAGACTGGTGGAATAACAGATGGCTCTCGATACGCTGCTCTCTGATCGGCGTCGCAGTTGGAGTCATCCCCGGACTGGGCGGTGCTGTTGTTGACTGGATCGCGTATGGTCATGCGGTTCAAACCACAAAAAAGAAAGAACGTTTCGGGTCTGGCGAGATCCGAGGTGTGATTGCACCGGAAAGTGCCAATAACGCTAAAGAAGGAGGCGGATTAGTTCCAACGTTACTTTTTGGCATACCCGGCTCAGGCAGCATGGCTATCTTCATTGGAGCATTAGCACTTCTCGGGCAAGGTGAACTTGAACCAGGACAGCAAATGCTGACCGATGACCTCAATATCACCTACGCAATCGTATGGATGTTGGCGCTCGCTAATGTATTAGGCACGATTCTTTGCATCGCGCTATCAAACCCAATCGCGCGACTAACAAACATCCGATTTGTTCTGATCGCACCCTTTGTATTCATGATCGTTTCTTTCGCTGCGTTCCAGTCAGGACAAAATTTATTAGATCTTGCAGCGCTCATGGGGATTGGTCTAATCGGTATCCTGTTAAGACGATTTGATTGGTCTCGCCCAGCGTTTCTTATCGGATTCGTTTTGGCCAAGCCAGTCGAGCAGTACTCGAATAATGCCTATCAGATTTCTACATTTAGGATGGACCAAGGACTCCATGCTGTAATGGATTACTTGTTGAGTCCTATCGTATGGGTATTGATCGCGATCACTTTGATATCGGTCGTCATCGGTATTAGACAGGCAAAAAATATCCAGGCTGAGGGCGAAGTACCCGCTGGCCTGAAACGTGCGCCCTTGATCTTCCTGCTTTCGCTTGTCGCGTTTACAGGATGGTTCATGATCGAGATGTACACCATCCCTGACTACGCGTGGGTTGACGCTGTATTCCCAGTCGTGATTTCCACTTTTACATTCGGGTGTTTGTTGGGACTTCTCGTCCTCATGACTTTAAAGCCGGAAAACGACCTAGTGTTCGCGGACAGAGAGCTTGAGATTGACGGTAGTCAACACTCTTTCTGGGGAACCCTAGGCTGGTTCGCAGGCCTTCTCATACTGACCTCCTTGACCGGATTCATCATTGCGCTCTCAGTTTTCCTTTTATGCTTCTTCTTAATACGAGCACGAGAATCTATTCTTAAATCATTGATTTATAGTTGCAGTGGCCTTGGGTTTATGGTGTTTATGGGTTGGTTATTAAACAGAGATTTCCCTCCTGGGTTACTCCAGGAATTTGTAAACCTTCCCTGGCCTCTCACCTAGATCTGTGAGGCTCGTGAGTTGATGAGACTGTAAACAATGCGACAAAAAGCTATTCCGTTTCTCTTGATGCGAGGCGGATCGTCTCGAGGTCCGTTTTTCAACCGAGCAGACCTGCCTGCTGACTTAGGCGAACTGTCGGAAATATTGATCTCTGTAGTAGGCTCTGGCCACCCACTCAATATTGATGGAGTCGGTGGCGGTAACGCTGTAACGACCAAGGTCGCAATGCTCTCGGAATCTGAAGATGATTGGGCAGACATTGACTATTTCTTCGCTCAAGTCAGCGTAGAGAAGCAACTAGTGGACTACAAACCAACCTGTGGAAATATGTTAACTGCGGTGGGTCCCGCCGCCATAGAAATGGGTCTCGTTCCCGTAATTGATTCCATCACAGAAATCAAAATCAGAGCCGTGAATACCGGCGCCAAAGTTATCGCAAAAGTTCAAACACCCAACGGGCAAGTTAACTATTTCGGTGATACTGAAATTGATGGTGTACCCGGCACGTCTGCTCCAATCGAACTATTGTTCCTAGAGGTCGCCGGCTCATCAACCGGTCATTTGCTGCCAACCGGAAGCGCTATCAACTTAATTCAAGGCGTCGAAGTCACTTGCATGGATGTTGCAATGCCTATGGTCATTGCTCGAGCTTCCGATTTTGGGCTCAACGGCAACGAAACACGAGAAGAACTCGATGCAAACAGAGAGTTTTTTGAACGGATAGAATCGATCAGGATCGAAGCTGGTGCGTTAATGGGAATGGGTGATGTTTCGCAAAGTGTCACTCCCAAATTTGGACTGCTTTCATCTGTGGGCCAAGTCAATCATGTCGGCTGTCGTTACTTTATGCCATGGGAGACTCACCCAACGGTGGCAGTTACAGGGAGCCAATGTCTCGCCTCTTGTGCGCTCGCTCAAGGAACAGTGGCTGATGGCCTGATGCAGACTGATGGCACATCGCCGGTTCTAGTGACGCTTCACCACCCGATGGGCACGATGGACGTATTGGTTGACTATTCCACCGTTGCCGGTGAGTACATTAATAAATCGGCAGGATTGGTCAGAACCGCTCGAAAAATTGCTGGTGGCGAGATATTCGCACACCTTGCCGACTAGCTAAACACATGGAACCAGTCTATCTAGCGATCATCGCCTTCTGCAGCTCCCTGTTTACAGCGTGTGCCGGGCTGGGTGGTGGGATCCTTCTGCTAGCGATGATGCTACAAATTTTTCCACCCAGCGTCGTGATCCCGCTCCACGGGATCACCCAATTCTTTTCAAACGCGAGTCGCGCTCTGATTTTGAGGAGCTTTATTGTCAAAGAATACGTCGTCCCTTTTACAATCGGATCTTTGCTTGGTGTGATTATCTTTATCCCCCTGATCACTCTAGTGGATCAAGTGATTGGATCATTAATCCTCGGAGTCTTTATTCTGCTCGCTACCTGGAAACCGTCTTATCTCAAACTACGCTCGGTCCACGCAACGATTAGCGGAGCGATTACAGGTGGATTGGGACTGATCTTAGGCGCGATAGGTCCCCTAGCCATGTCTGCTCATCCAAAAGAGGACTGGATCAAAGAGCAAATTGTGGCCAACCATGCGGCTGTGATGGCATGTCAGCACGGTCTGAAGGTCGTTGCATTTGCTGCCATAGGAATCAATCTACTCGAATACAGTCGCGAACTCATAGGTCTGATTATAGGCGCTGCCGCCGGCACATTTGTTGGAACTAGATTGCTAAAACGCATTAGCGACGATCGTTTTAGAGTGCTCCTAAACGTTGTTCTCACTGTTCTAGCATTAAGGATGATATATCAAAATCTACAGACCTTAGCCTTGGGAGAATGACATGAAAGCATTTGAGTTTTTCGCGCACTGCGTCGTCAACCAGAAGGTTGATCACTGCTTTGCCCTTCTCGGTGATGCAAATATGCAAGTCGCTGCGACAATGGCAGATCTTGGTATCAAATTCACCTACGTTCAACATGAACACTGTGCCATAGCAGCCTCAATGGCCTACGCCAGAAAAACTCAAAAGGTTGGTGTATCGACCGTGACCTGTGGACCGGGCCTGACGCAAATCATGACGGCCCTACCTGCTGCCGTCCGAGCCAAGATCCCTCTAGTCATTTTTGCAGGCGAGTCACCATTGAATAAGAGCTGGTACAACCAACAAATTGAACAGAGACCATTTGTCGAAGCGACTGGCGCAAGATATATGCAACTTCATACATGCAAACGATTTGATCCCGGTATCCAGGAGGCATTTCTCATAGCTGTTCGCGACCGGATACCTGTTGTGATAGGCACACCGTTTGATCTTCTCCATGGAGAGATCGCTGATTTACCCGAGAATGAAACTCCGTTACATGAGATTTATGAGAGATCAGTAAGCGTTCCTTCCGGTAAGTCTGAAGAAATCAGAAATTTATCTGAGTTACTGAATGTTTCTCGGCAACCAATAATCATAGCAGGCCTAGGTGCTACCAAGCCTGAAACTGCAAAATATATCGCTCTCCTTGCCGAAAAGTGTGACGCACTTCTTACGACGACGTTACCCGCCAGAGGCTTATTCCATGACGACCCGTTTTATCTTGGGGTGTCTGGTGGATTCGCGTCACAGGTGACACGGAGATTCCTGGCTGAGTCAGACTTGATCGTGGCATTCGGGGCATCGATCTCAAGCCACAATTCAGATCAGCAAAAACTATGGCCGAACGCGAGGGTCATACAGATCACACTAGACCCGCAGCAATTCTTTCAAGGAAACACAGTCGCTGAACAGATCATTGTTGGTGACGCGGGTCAGATTGTTACTGAACTCTTACCACTGATCCAATCAAAGACCTGCGTTAATCGTACAGATGACAATGCAGACCTGATTCAACAGACACCTATCGACGATTCTGACGGCCTAACTTACACCGATGGAGTGAATCCCTTACAGGCCGTGCAAGAAATCAATCAAGCCATACCAGCAGATTGGGAGATCGTAAACTCCTCCGGCCACTGCTCTTACTACTTTTCGCACATGAAGAACCGTCCCTTCGATAAGTTCCTAACAATTAGAGAGTTTGGGGCGATCGGAAACGGGTTGTCATTTGCGCTAGGTACAGCTGTAGCTACCAATCGACCAACGATACTTTTTGACGGTGACGGTAGCTTCCTGATGCACATCCAGGAGCTCGAAACAATCCGCCGGCTAGAGCTGCCGTTGATCTCATGCATATTTAATGATGGCGGCTATGGCTCAGAATTCCATAAGCTCCGAGCGGAAGGTCTTCGTGAGGATGGTGCAAACTTTGGTTACTCAGATCTATTCCAGATCGCAGAGGGGTTCGGAATTAAAGGTTACCGGGTCGAAAATCTTGGACAGCTTCATGACGTCCTATCAGACCTAAGCAAGGCGCCGACGGCGGCGGTCATAGATATCCGGGTGTCACCGTCAGCAATGTCACCAGTGATAGCCCGGAGCCATGGCAAATTAAGGAAGCATTGACTAGGTACGAGCGGCGTTTTCCGTGGGGGAAAGGTCCGAGATTTTATCCAGCGTATAGAGTGCTGGAAATTGCTTTCTGCTCCATATAAGAAAACTTAGGCCCAATACGCCACCGATGAATACGGTATAAACGGGTCCAAGCAGCCCAGCCAAAGCCCCTCCTCGAAAATCGCCGCCTTCGTTGCTGGTCTGGATAAACAACATGTTAACAGCAGCAACCCGGCCTCTAAGTTGTTCGGGGGTGGCGGACTGAACCATTCCCATTCGTATATTGACGCTCACCATATCGGAGGCTCCGTAGACGAACAAAGCAATCAGCGACAAAATCAGAAACTCAGATAAGGAAAACACAAGAATTGAGACTGCAAACGCGATTAGCGAAAGCCATAGTTTGAGTCCAGCACTACTCAACTCATGATGCCGCGTAGAGAGGAGAATACCCATCAAGACGCTTCCAAGCGCAGGCATTCCGCGCATCAGTCCAAGCTCTTCTGGACCAACGAGTAAGATATCGGCAGCGAACACCGGCAAAAGAACCATCACCGAACCGAACCCCACCATCAATAGATCGATCGTCAGCCCGCCAAGAATTATTGGTTGTCCGCGGACGTATTGAATACCGGCCAGTAGTGTCTTGAGCTTGCCGCCTTGTTCTTGAGGAATTCTGATCGCCGGGATGAATAAATATCCGATCAACGTTGCTGCGGAAGCGACTGCAATGATGTTATAGACTCCACGATCAAGCGCAAGTATGAGGTACCCAGCCACCACAGGCCCAGCAATTGAGGCCGCGTTCCAAGTAGTACTCGACATAGCGATAGCTCTGTCTAAAACCTGCCGTGGAACAATGTTTGGAACAATCGCGTGGAGCGCTGGACCGTGAAATGCCCGTCCGGCCCCATGTAAAAATACCAAAGCATAGAGAGTAAGAAGTTCAGGATTCTCTTGGATAAATATCTGAGAAATCCCTACAACCGCAATAGCCTCGACGAAAGCGCACGACCTGACCACCCAGACCCTCGGGAAACGATCGATCACGTATCCCGACACAAAAAAGAACACATAGACGGGAATAATCTGCATCAAGCCGACTAATGCAAGACTCCATGGATCGCCGGTAATCTCGTACAAATGCCAACC
>Ga0255776_10006396_pt1 | contig 12019 bp, 7 predicted proteins | sample 071ome_19_FD_179974 | JGI IMG/M metagenome (GOLD analysis project Ga0255776, IMG submission 179974) | Coastal salt marsh microbial communities from the Groves Creek Marsh, Skidaway Island, Georgia - 071413AT metaG (version 2) | ecosystem: Environmental > Aquatic > Marine > Intertidal zone > Salt...
CGCTTCAGCGTGCTTGCGTTCATTCGTCTTTTCTCTTCTTGGGCGTGGGGAGCTTCGCTCCCCTCGGTGAGTTTTTCAGGGCCGCTGTCTCACTACCCTCTATCATGAATACGGGCACCCCCCAGAAGGTGTTGGCGCCCTCCCCGCTACTGGCACAGATCACGGCATGCGGCGCCCAACATCGGAGCGGCATCATCCCAATCGTCGTCCTCAAGGAGACCCGCCAGACCGGACTCAGAGGCCATTCCGGCAGGCACTTCGCCGAGCGCCTCCGCGCTCAAGTGCCCGTAACCCCTGAGCGATCAGCCCTGTTGCGGTCGTGTGGACTACAGGGCACGGCGGAGCAGACCCCCGAAGGATCCGGGCGCCCATGGACGCGCTACGGCAGTTGAGGTCGACCGCGACTCAGTGCCTACGTTCCCGGCACGCTGTGCCAAAAACTGTGTCGGCGCCCACCAGTTCCGACCGACGCACTCCGCCACGGAATCAAGCGATTCCAGCGCTCGCCTATACCCACCAACACCGCCGAAGTCGCTCACAAAGCAGGTGTGCTACTGGCGCTCGGCAAATGCTGCGAACAGGGTCGGTTGATTCATGATCTGCGCTATCTAACGGCTCGGAATTCTGCTGCCGCACCCTGCCCGTCTGTTGTCCGTGTGGTCGACAGGTAGATGCGGGCCGCAGCACGTGCGTTAATCCGCTGCGCAAAGCGCGACGAAAGCTCTCACCGACAGGAAGATGAGATGGTCCAGGGCAGAGCCCGTCAGGCGACCAAGAGCTGCGCTATCTAACGACTCGGAATTCTGCTGCCGCATCTTATTCGCTGCCACCGCGAGCGTAGCGAGTCGGACGCTCTAGGGCAACGCGGACAGCAGCAATTCCTTGTTAGGAAGCCGGAAGCCCCGCGGTCCAATACAAGCCCTCGCTCCGCGAGCGTGAGAATCCGATCGCGATTCGCGGAGGCCGGCTAGCGCCGCTCGCGTTCGAGAAAGCGCCCGGGCCGCGCACCGGTCATCTCCCCCGCTCGCAGCACGGCCGTACCCCCGACCCACACGTGCACCACGCCGTCGGCGTAGTGGTGCGGGTCGGTGAATTCTGCACGATCGGTGATGCGATCGGCGTCGAACACGGTGATGTCGGCCACCATACCGACGGCCAGGCGACCCCGGTCCGATTGACCCAGCCAATCCGCGGGTGCGGACGTCATTTTCCGCACGGCCTCTTCCAGGGTCAGGGCCTCCAGTTCGCGGACGTACCGGCCCAGGATACGCGGGAACGACCCGTAGGTGCGTGGGTGCGGGAAGCCCACGCCGGGCTGTACGAGATCGCCATCCGTCTCGAACATCGCCGTCGGGTGCTGCATGATGCGGATGACATCGGCCTCGTCCATGCCGTGAAAGATGCCGATGAACCCACCCCCTAGTTGCAGCTCGATCAACGCCTCGATCGTCTCGTCGAGCGTGGTCGGCCGCCCCGCATCGAGGAGGTAGTCGGCGAGGGTGCGACCCGTCATGTCCTCGCGGCCGTCGAGCGTCCGAAACTGAACGCTCTCGGGCCCCGGGCCGGTCTGCTGCCCGTAGATCGTGCGCATCTCGGACACCAGGCGAGCCCGGGTCGCGGGGTCGGCCACGCGCGCGGAGAAGGCATCGGCGCCGTCCGCGAGCGCCCATGACGGGAACAGCAGGTCCGAATAGGTGCTGAACGCCGTGTAGGGATACACGTCGTGCACGACTTCCTGCCCCGCGGCGGCGGCCGAATCGAGCAGCGCGAGCGTGCGGCTCGTGCCGCCCCACTGGTCCGCGCCGGTCACTTTGTGATGGTTGATCTGCACGGGAATGCCTGCGCGGCGACCCACCTCGAGGCTCTCGTGCACGGCTTCCACCACGCGCACGCCCTCGTCACGCATATGCGTCACGTAGATCCCGCCGTAGGTCGCAGCCACTTCCGCGAGTGCGACGACTTCATCGAGCTCAGCATATGCGGCGGGCACGTACTCGAGCCCCGTCGACAGGCCCAGCGCCCCCTGCTGCATCGTCGAATCGACCAGCGCGCGCATCCATGCGAGTTCGGAACCGGTCGGTGCACGATTCTCCAGACCCATGACGCGCTCTCGGGCCCACGTGTGACCCGCGAACAGCCCGACGTTGGGCGCCATACGCACGCGGTCCATGTACGCGTCGAGCGGCCACGGCTGCTCCTGACTGTGCAGCGGCGCGAGCACGGTCGTGATGCCCTGCCGAATGAAGTTCTCAGCGTCCGGGTGTTCTTCGAGGGTGACGAGGTGTGCGTGGTTGTCCCAGAAGCCGGGGGTGACGGTGAGGCCGGTGACGTCGACAGTCTCCGCGCCCAGTGGGCCGAGGTCGGGGCCGATGTCTACGATACGCCCATCGACGATCGCGACGTCGGCGATGAACGGGGGAGCGCCCGTACCATCGACGATCATCCCTCCCGCCAGCACCGTGTCATAGACCTGCGCCTCCGTGCAGCCGGTGGCAGCCGCCACGGCGAGCACGACCGAAACCGCCGCACGCACGCGCATCACGGTGTGTCCGGCACGATGAACACGAAGTTCGTGAGGCCACCGTCCGGCCCGATCGAAAGCGTGACCCGCAGGCGCTGGTCGCCCCATGTGGCACGGTACACGAGCTCGGTGTCGTCGCCGACCCGCTCTTGAGCCAGCAGGATCAGGTCGGCTGGCCGCCCGAGTCCGTCGAGTTGGCCCTGAAGCGCTACGCGCATTCTCGGGAAGACCGTCTGCCGAACGAAGTCCCAATCGGTCAACTCGATCGAACCATCGGACATCTTCTCGAGCATGTCCGCGACGTAGGAGGTCACAGCCGGGTCGTCTGCAATGGGCTCGGTAGGCTGCGGCTCGGGTGTGAGCGCCGGGTCGACCAGGGCGCCGATGCGCATCGCCAGCTGAGTCGACATGGTGCTGCGCGCGTTGGTGAGCACGATCACCGAAAGGTCCTGGTCCGGGAACCGCGTGTATTGGTTCACGAAGCCCTGCCACGACCCGCCGTGCTCGACCACCGGCTGTCCCGAGACCTCGTCGAAGAACCACGCGAACCCGTAGGGATGCGTGTTGCCGCTGTTGAGAACCATCGGGCTGAGGATCTGATCCCAGCTCTCGGGTGAGAGCACCGCACGGGTTCGCACGGCCTCGTTCCAGGCGATCATGTCACGCAAGCTGAACAGCATGCTGCCGTCTGCAGTCGTGTTGGTCTGTTCGGCCACGTGCGACGCGTTCTGCAGCCCCTCGGGGCCAGGCATGTACCCGCGGGCCCGGTGGGGCACGATCTCCGTCGCCGTGTTGATCCGGATCGTGGGCATGCCCGCAGGGTCGAACACGCGCTCGCGCAGGAAGTCCCAGTACGGCACGCCCGTGACCCGACTGATCATCACGCCGAGCATGGCGTACCCGGTGTTCGAGTAGTTCCAGCGCGTCCCGGCCGGATACTCGAGGGTGAGGTCCGACGCCATGCGCACCAGGTCGTCTTCCGAGTAGTTCGTCGAGTAGTCGAACGAGGCGCTGGTGTAGTCGGGAATGCCCGAGGAATGCGTCAGCAGGTGGCGCAGCGTGATGGGCTGCCACGACTCCGGAGCTTCCGGCAGGTGCATGCGAATCGATTCATCGAGGTCGACCCGTCCGTCCTCGACCAGGACCATCACGCCGGCTGCCGTGAATTGTTTGCCGACCGAGCCCGACTGGAACATGGTCTCGGGTGTCACGGCCGACCCGGTCTCGACATTCGCGACTCCGAAACCCTTCGACATCAGCACGTCGCCGCCGTGCACCACCGCGACCGCCGCACCCGGCGTCTGCGTCCGATCCATGGCCTCGCGCACTGCGACCTCGATACCCGCCACGGCGGTCGCGGGCGTGGCGGTCTTTTGAAGCCTCCACGGCACAGGGCGTGAGCGAGGCGTCGGCCATTGCTCGTCGAGCGTGAACCCGTCGTACAGCACGCCACCGCGCATGACCCGGTCGATATCCTGAGTGGCTGCGATGTCGGTGAGCGGGTCACGGTTCAGCACGACCAGGTCGGCCAGCTTCCCCACCTCGATACTCCCCAGGTCGGAGTCGTGACCGATGGCCTCGGCACCCATGATCGTCGCGACCCGCAGGACGTCGTGGTTGGACATACCCCCCGCGGCGAGGAGCTTCATTTCCCAGTGGTTCGACAGGCCCTGCACCTCGCCATGCCCGCCCAGGGCGACGTTGCCGCCCGCTCGCAGGATGGCGTCGGCGCCCCGGGCGACCTCGATGTCGCTGAAGTCCTCGGGTGCGAACCACAACTGCCGCGTCGAGCTCCGCTGGTACAGCTCACCTTCAGCATGCCACCGGGCCGCGCGCGCATTCTCATGCGGTCGCTCTTCGGCGAGTAGACGGTAGATCGGCAACGCCGCCCCGAACGAGACCACCAGGGTCGGTGTGTACGTCACGCCGGTGCGCGCGAAGAGCTGCACAATGTCGTCGTAGATCGGCGCGACCGGCACAGCATGTTCGTTCCCGCTGAACCCATCGATCGCGTGTGTGAGGTCGGCTTTCGTATCGGCCCCGCCCTCGGTGGTGGGCATCATGCCCAACTCCCGCGATGCTCGAACGACCCATGCGCGCTGCTGCCGGTCGCCCACCAGGTATGACTTCAAGACGTGCGTGCCATACTCGTCCCGATAGCGGCGCAGCAACGCCAGGGTCTGTTCGTAGGACTGCAGGTTCAGCATGCCGAACAGGCCTGGGCCGGTCGACACGACCCGCGGGGCGGGCACGCCGTCGGCTTCGATCACGTCGGCGAGGTCGAAAACGTCGACCGGGGCCTGTGGGTTGCGTACGGTCGTGACGCCGAACGCCAGGTTGGAAAACGCGAACGTACTCTCGGGCTCGAGTAGCTCACCACGCGCACCGAAGTGTGCGTGCACGTCGGTGAAGCCCGGCACGATGACCCGCCCGGACAGGTCGATGACGCGGGCCCCGTCGGGCAGCGGCTGCGTACCCGTTGGTCCCACCCAGCTGATGCGCCCGTCCGTCACGATCACGTCACCCCGCTCGATCACCTCGTCGCCACGCATGGTGATGAGCTTCGCGCCGCTCAGGACGACCGAACCGGTCGGGGTGGTTCTCGCCACCTCGACACCTAACGGCGTCGCGGTCGGCGGCGTGCCCCCGTCGGTGCCGGCCCGTCCGATGCGTGGCCCCTCGGTCCACAGCAAGGCAGTACCGTCGGGCGTCCACGCCATACTCGTCGCACCGGCCGAAGTGAGCGGCGGGCCCTCGGACGTAAGGGGCACCGGACCGGCTGCGACGGCTACCGGCATCTGCACGCGCGTGACGGTCGGGCCGGCGCGAACAGCGACAAATCGGCCGTCGGGGCTGATGCGCAGTTCGGCCGCGGGCGGACCGGCCATGGTGGCGACGGGTTCCAGGGGGCCGCCCGTGAGCGGAAGGCGGACCAGCCCGGCCACTCCGGACGAGAGGTACACGGCGTCGGTCGCCGGCCCGAAGTGCGGGAACCTCAACCCGTTCGAGGACGCAATCGTGCGGTACGTACCGCCGTCGACAGGAACCGAGACGATGTCGGCCGCAGGTGGCACCGCTGTGCCCGGCCCGACGAACGGCACCGAAGCCGCGGCACCCAAAGTGGCACGCAACGCGATCACCGCGTCGCCATCGGGGGTCCACACCGGGTCGGCCCACAAGGCGGGGGCGTCCGACAGACGCTCCCGCACGCCGCCCGCGGCGTCCGCCTTCCAGAGGTGACCCCCTTCTTCCGTCCAGGTGACGTAGGCGATCCACCGGCCGTCGGGTGACCAGGCCGGCATGAACTCGCGCGGCCGAAGCTCATCGGTCAGGCGCCGGGGTGGGGAACCCACAGCGTCGGCGACCCAGATGCGAGCCAACGCCGAGAAAGCGAGGCGTCCGCTCGACGCGGCCGCGACCCCATGAGCTCGCCGGGCCCGCACGGGCCCGGTCTCGACCGGCCGGGGAAAGTCGAGGCGTTCGGCAACCTGCAATCGCACCGCCGCTTCGAACGGGACGGGCGTGACCTCGTCGGTGTTCAGGTCCAGGCGGTGGATGCGGCCGCGAAGCTCCACGAGCAACGCGCGCCCATCGGGCGTGAACGCGTAGTTCGGGAGCACGTCCCGAGTCGCACGACCCTCCAGTTGGTTTCGCTGAATTGGATACGCGATCCACCGTTCCGTTCCAGCAGACAGGTCTCTTGCCTTCAGGCCCGTACGTCCGTCGCGCATGGCCGCATAGACCAGCTTCCTGCCGTCAGGAGACACGCGCGGCTTCATCGCCTGGATGCCTTCCAGCGGCACGGGTTCACTCTGTCCCGCGGCCGGGTCGTAGCGCATCACCGCACTGCTGGGCCCGTTCCGGCTGCCGTAGGGACGGGGGGTTACCGACGTGTAGTAGATGGAGCCGTCGGGTGCGACCGAGGCCCCGTACGGACCCGGTGCCGGAGACGACACGAGGGGCGCCGATGGGCCATTCGCGTTCTCGACGAGCCGTGTCTCAGATCCGTCCCCAACGTCGAATGCCCACAACTCGGCGACCCGCTGGAACGCGCCCGTCACGACCGTCACGAACAAGGCTTCGCCGTCCGCCGACCATTCCGGGGAGATGAGCGTCGCCCCGGTCCGGTCGCTGACGCGACGCGCGTCCGACCCGTCGGGCCGCGCGATCCAGAGGTTGTCAGCACCCGACTCGTCGCTGATGTACGCGAGCCAGGCTCCGTCGGGCGAGTAGCGGGGCTGCGACTGAAACGCGGTGCCGGTCAGCACGGGCCTCGCTGCGCCGCCCGCCAGGGGCAACGCGTAGATGTCCCCCAGCAGCTCGAACACGAGCCCGTCGCCGCGCGGCGAGACATCGAGCGACAGCCATGTCCCTTCGTCGGTGGAGAACGCCACCTCACGAGTCTGGGCGACGGTCGCCGTCGGGTACAGGAACGCCGCCGTCGCGACCGTGATCAAGAAGCCCGAACCGCGATGTGTCATGGGATCAATTCCCGTCGGGGGTGACGTGAGGCAGGAGAAGGCACAATGCGGAATGGGCTCCGGTGGCGCCGAGGGCGAAGCGGACGGACGAGGCGAAGATGGAAGGCGTCATGGGTCCAGGACGTTGATGGTACACGCTGATCCACCTCAGCGGCGGCGGACGGGGTCGGGGTCGGGAATCACCGCGAACTCAGCACCGCTTCGGAAGTTCGGGTCCATTGTCGAATGGACTACCGCGCGTGCAATATTATGGCAAGAGATTCCCATATTCCGGCAATCGTGGAGAGCTTGTGCTGCGCCATGCAATGGACGTCCTGAAGCTCTTCGGGGGCGATGAGCTCGAGTTCGGCATGGCAGAGGTGGCGCGCCGGCTGGGCCGCCCGCCAAGCACCGTTTCGCGCCTCCTCCGGTCCATGGCCGACGCCGGATTTCTGGAGAGGGACCCGACGTCGGGGCGCTATTCCCCCGGCTGGGCGCTCGCACCGTTGGCGGATCTCGCCGAACGGTCCGCCGGACTCCCTCGGATTGCCCGGCCGACCCTCCTGGGGCTGGCTGCGGAGACCCAGGAGACCACGTACTTGGGCGTGCTCAAAGGCTCCGTCGCAGTGCTCACGGACGGCGTGATGAGCCCCCGCTCGATCCAGCTCGCGTTCACCCCGGGAGAGCACGTGGCACTCCACGCCACGGCGACGGGCAAGTGCCTCCTGGCCTGGCGACCGGAAGGCGAGATACGTCGGCTGGTCGGGAAAAGGCTCGCGGCGCACATGAAGGGCACGATCACCGACCCGGAGCGCCTTCTGGAGACGCTGGCGGAGGTCCGGGCGCGGGGCTACGCCACGGCCTACCTGGAGTGGGAGGACGACGTGGCCGCCGCGGCCGCGCCCATCCGGGACGAGAACGGCAAGGTGCTTGCTGCGCTCTCGGTTGGAGGGCCGGCATCGCGCATCCGGCGGGACCAACTCCAGACACTGGGGGAGCTGGCGCTGCGACACGCGCGGGAGGCGTCAGCGGCGTTGGGATTCACCGGGAGCTGAGCACGGCGTGACCCCAAGCCTCGGGGGTTACCGAAAACAAAGTCGCGTATCCCCGGAAGTGCGACATCACGCTACCCGGATTCGAACATGGGACGGACCCGCGTCTCAGCACCCAACAGCCTGTCCGTTGCGTGGCGACGCCGGATTGAAGCGCGCTAGCTATCGGCCCTGGTCCACCTCGTGACAGCAACGACAGACACTCTTCGCAACGAATCTGCAGCCGTCACACGCCCCATACCTCGTCAAACACCCGCAAGTAGTTTCCGCCCAAGAAACCGATCAGGACCTCGTCGGAATGCCCCCGCGCGGCAAGGGCGTCAGTTAGCCTGGGCAGGGCGGAAATGTCCTCCAAGCCCCGCGGAGCCGCCTCAAGACCAAAGTGGTCACTGCCCAAGCCAACATGCTGAGGGCCCATCACCTCTAGTGCAGTCTCGATGTCTCGAACCACAGAGTCGATGTCAACATGAGCCACATGGATCAGGCCTAGCACTCCTCCGTTCGCAGCGATTGCTTCCAGCATTGCGCGGTCACGGGGCAGCTCCAACCGTGGACGAGGAAGATTGCCGCCCATGAAGGTGGAGGCTCGCGGGGAGGTATCCGGAAACATGGTCGGAGTAGTGTGCGAAAGGATCACGGGCCGCTCGGTGCGCTCCAGAACCTCCCAGAAGCCGGGTTCGGCGATGTGCACCAGGTCGATGACGATGCCGAGGGCGTCCATGCGGTCCACCAGAGTCCGACCCAGCTGCGTAAGCCCACCCTTGTTGTCTGCCGCCCAACAACCGTCTGCGAAGATGTTGCGGCGCGTATGCGTCAGGCTCGCTGACCGGAGCCCGAGCGAGTGGTAGAGGTCCAAGAAGCGAAGGTCTGAGCCCAATGCCTCACAGCCCTCGAACGTGAGGATCAGTGCCACCTTCCCTTCTGCCTTGGCCGCGCGGATGTCTTGAGTGGTGCGGGCCAACACCAACTCCGGGTTACGTCGCACTTGATCATGGAGGTTCCAGACCATCTCCATGCCGCGCCGGAAAGCGTCGCGTACCCAGTCGTCATCCAGGTACACGGCGCAAAGCTGGGCAGTAACCCCACCCTCCTGCCAACGCGGCACGTCGTATTGCCCCATACAGCCAAACCACACGGTGTGTGGGCTGAGCCCAAACTTCACCAGCGGCGAGCGCTCCAGGCCGGGCGGCGCCTCCCACTCGAGGCCGGGGACCTCAACCCGCTCCGAAAGCTCCATCTTACCTTCGGTAACCGGGATCAAGATGTCCGAGTGACCATCGATGACGATGGCTCGTTTGTGCAGCGCGGCGGCCCGTGTCGACGAATCGTTCATCGGGCCCCAGCGGGCTCATGCTCGATGCCCGGTATACGGTGATCGTCAGGCATCAGTCGCCTCGCAGATGGTGGTCAGAGGAGTTCCGGACAAGTGCTCGAGTCTCGCGACGATCTTCCGGCGGTCGAGGGCACCGATCCGGGGAATTGGGAGATGCAGGAGATTCGAGGCGGAGCATACGAGTCATCTGCGACAGCTCGGTGATCCTTCCCGCGGGAGTGCCGTCTTATCCGTCCTCCTGGTTTTCTCCGGCTTCCTAACGGCTCGGAATTCTGCTGCCGCAGCTTCTAGTGCGCCAGCGAGCGAAGCGAGTCGCCCCTCAGCTTAAACGCGGACAGCAGCAATTCCTTGTTAGAACGCGACGCCAGCGGGCTAAGGCGCGGGCACCCGACCCTCAGAGTGACTCGGCGTCTCGAGCAGTAACTCATGAGCTTCCCGCGCTGCGTCCGACGCACGGGCGGCCGCGCCCTTCGCGGATTGGCAACGCGCCATCGTGACGAATCCGTAGGCCGCGGAGCCAACCCAAATACTACTGAGGGCGATATCCTCGGCACCGATGCCGCCGTTCTTCTCAGCCGATGTCGCGGCAAGCGCGTAACCAACCCAGGCCAAGTCGAGAAGAGGTGCCACCGATGATGAGGTGCACTCGACCGGGTCACTCCGCTGCTCCACTGGCCCAGGCCCACGGACGAAGGCGAACGAGCACGACGACAGAACACTCGTGGCTACGAGTAAGCCAATTACTCTCAGTCGGTGTCGAAGCATTCATCCCGCCCGGCCAGGTCCGCGTTCTAACGATTTGCAATTCTACTGCGCGGCCCATCTGCCAACCAACCACAAGCGCTACCTAACTTGCCCTGCGGATAACTCGCGTCTCTAGCAATTGCTTGTTAGGCTGTGCCTCACCGAGCCTACTGATACAACGGCCCGTCGAGATACTTGAAGCCGGTGTCGCAAGCAGTGGTAACTACGGTGCCCCCGGATCCGACCTCTTCGGCTAGCTCAAGAGCTGCCAGCACGTTGAGTCCGGTAGAGGTCCCGGCAAAGATCCCCTCTTCCGCGGCCAACCGCCGACACATGGCTCGAGCTTCCGTCTCCGGTAGAGCTCGGACGTCGGTCACGATCGCCCGATCGAAGAGAGGAGGCACGAATCCAGCCGCGGTCCCATCGATTCCGTGTGCGCCGGGCGGGCCGCCAGAAAGCACCGCCGACGTATCAGGTTCGAGTGCTACGATCCGCGCATCCGGCCAGGCTCGGCGCACCGTTGACCCTACCCCCATGATCATACCAGCCGTGCCGACCGCCCCACACACGGCATCGATCGGAGCGGATATCTGACCTAGGATCTCCTCACCCATTCGCTCATAGCCAACGGGCGCAGCTGGGTTTCGGAATTGATCCAGGTACAGGTATCGACCCGTCTCCACGAGTTGGTCCGCGCGCGCCATCATCCGCGGCCAAAGGTCGGGAGTCACCAGCCCATCAACGCTGGGCTCTACAAGCACCTGTGCGCCGAAAGCACGCATCGAGTCCAGCTTCTCCCGAGCATACGCGTCAGAAGAGATCACTGTGAAAGGATGGCCCTTTGCCGCGCACACAAACGCGACCGAAGATCCGGTGCTGCCGCCGGTGCACTCCAGGAAGGAGACCCCTGAACCCAATCGGCCACTGGCCTCGGCCGCTTCCACCATCGCAAGGGCCATCCGGTCCTTGTAGGAGCCCGTTGGATTGCCGCCCTCCAACTTGACCCATACGTCGGCAGACTTGTCGCCCGGTATTCGGCGAAGCCGCACGATCGGTGTTCCGCCTATCGTCTCGAGCACGATTCCCTCACACGGAACCATAGATGAACGCCCACATCGTTCACGGCACAGCCTAACGGCTCGGAATTCTGCTGCCGCAGCCGCCTGCTGACAAATCAGAGGCGCTACCAACCCTACCGCACAGTAACCGCGGACAGCAGCAATTCCTTGTTAGCTAGCCGGCGCCTACAGGAACCACATGGTCGTCGACCCAGGCGTGGAACTGTTCTCTCGTCCGATCGCCAGCGGCGACCGCGAGAATCTCCGACTCGGCATCGTCCACAGACACTCTCAGCTCTAGACCGTTGAGCATGAGCATCGCCTCGAGCGCCGCGTGCCCGATCCGTTTGTTTCCATCCACGAACGGGTGGTTGCTGATCAGAGAGAACCCCAAGGCGGAGGCTTTCCCCACAACGTCCGGGTAGAGGTCTTCGCCAGCGAAGGTCTGACGAGGCTGTCCGAGGGCGGACTCCAGAAGGCCGAGGTCGCGAAGGCCATCGGACCCGCCCGTCTCGGAGATGATGCGGGCATGGAGCAGAAGCACCTCAGCAAAGCTGAGGTGCCGGGTCACCGGAGTCGCTCGTAGAGCTCGCGGTTCTTAGTAAGGATACGGTCCGCGACCTGGTCGAAGTCGCCAGAGGACTGGTCGACGAGATCGCGCACGGCAGCCTCCGCCAAAGACTCGGCAGGGACGTTGAGGCGCGCCGAGATCTCGGCGAGGCGCTGTTCTTGGGCTTCTGTGAGCTGGATCGCGAGCTTCATGAATCCTCCTAGTGCCATAAAGCTACTCATGTTCCCGAGCGGCCACCAAACAGAGGCTAGCTAACGGCTCGGAATTCTGCAGCGGCACC
>Ga0255776_10006397_pt1 | contig 12016 bp, 9 predicted proteins | sample 071ome_19_FD_179974 | JGI IMG/M metagenome (GOLD analysis project Ga0255776, IMG submission 179974) | Coastal salt marsh microbial communities from the Groves Creek Marsh, Skidaway Island, Georgia - 071413AT metaG (version 2) | ecosystem: Environmental > Aquatic > Marine > Intertidal zone > Salt...
AGGAACAAAATGAGCACTTTCCTCGACGGGCTCCGGCAGCACCTGTCGCTGACGCAACAGCATCAGACAGACACCGGCTAACACCAGTTGCACCACCGCCAAATAGACCGGCCAGGCAGACGGTCCTCCCAACGCCATCAGTTGACCACTCAGTGCCGGTCCCACCGACGCACCAAGCCCGTGTACCAGAAGGATCGCACTGCCACCGGCCAGGACATCATCGCTACTGAGGTGATCAATCAAATGCGCGACCGCTAATGGGTACACGGTAAAGGCTAAACCGCCGTAGAGGGCGATGGCGGCATAGATCCAGCGGACATCTCCAGAACCATCGGTGCCAACAACCAACATACTTGCAGGAATCAGTAGCAATGCACTCACAACAGCACATGCCGCCACCACCATCAGGACTTTGCGGCGATCCAGTCGATCCGATAGCCGACCAATGGGGTACTGCAGACACGCGCCACCGAGAATGCCAAAGGTCATAAAACTGGCGACGCCTGCACTGTCCAACTCGATCCGCGAGGCGTATACCGCCGACATCCCCCAAAACGCCCCCATGGCCAGCCCTGAACACAGGGCGGCGAGTACCGCCACCGGGGCCACGTGCCATAAACGAGACAGCTTCAGTCGCTCCACCGCCTGAACGGGAGGCGGCCCAAAGCGAGTCCAGGTCACCGGTACCAACGAAAGCGTTACCAGCATGGCTGCCACACCAAACAACAAATAACTGGTGGCGGGCGCCAGTTGCAGAAACTGCTGCGCCACCGATAAGGCAACGAGGTTCACGATCATGTAGATCGCAAACACTTGCCCACGGTACTGGCCCGGCGTCTGCGCATTCAGCCAGCTTTCAATCACGGTATACAGGGTCACCAGAGCCATACCAGTCAATACCCGCAATGCGCCCCAGACCCACGGCGAATCAAAGACCTCATGCAACATCACTGACACTGAGCCCAACGCTGCCCACATGGCAAAGGCCCGAATATGCCCAACGCGCCGGATCACGGGTAACGCGGAGTAGGTTCCCAGTAAAAAGCCGACAAAGTAACCCGACATAATCAACCCCATGACAGGGTCGGAGAATCCCATGCCACTGCCGCGTACCGCCAGTAAGGTGTTTAATAAACCGCTGCCCAACAACAATAACGACACTCCAGCAAAGAGCGAAAATACCGGCCGAACCACCATCAACATGCAACAACCTTCCTTATCATCTCAGGGCTTGTAAGAAACAGCATAGCGCGCTCATACCGCCTGCCCAACGTCTTTGACCAACCTGTCGGATTTGCCGGAAAAGCCCGGCAAACAGGTGCTAAACAATTGACCAGAAAGGGGTTTTCCGGTATTTTCGCGCGTGCGAACGAAAAGGCTTTTAATGTAGTGAGGCCATTGCAAGCCCAGCCTGCTTGTACCCTGGCTCAGACCTGACGAACAGGTCTTTTCTCTTCTTAATACGATGCCGGCCCAGACACAGACTGACCGTCAATCTGGTTCTCATGAGTACCGACTGCAGGGCGACCCCCTGATTCCATACTCGCCGCCATCGATAGAGTATCTGAAATAGGCGAATCATCATGACGACAGAAAAGGTCGATGTACTGCTGGTAGGCGGCGGTGCGATGAGCGCGACGCTGGGCACTCTCCTGCGCCGCTTGGATCCATCCCTGAAAATTACCTTGGTCGAACGTCTCGACCACGTAGCTCACGAGAGCACCGACGGCTGGAATAATGCCGGTACTGGTCATGCGGGTTATTGCGAACTGAACTACACCCCAGAAACCGCCGATGGTGATGTTGAGATCGATCGTGCTCTGTCGATCAATGCAAACTTTGAGATCTCACTGCAGCTGTGGAGTTACCTGGTCAACGAAGGTGCACTGCCAGAGCCAAGCGAATTCATCAACTCAACACCGCACATGAGCTTTGTCTGGGGTGAGGACAACGTTAAGTTCCTGCGTCGTCGTTATGAAAAACTCAGCGCCCACCATCTGTTCAAAGAGATGGAGTACAGCGAAGATCCAGCCGTACTGGCGGAGTGGATGCCACTGGTCATGAAAGACCGTGATCCATCAGAGAAAATTGCCGCTACCCGCGTTGCGCACGGTACTGACGTCGACTTCGGTTCGTTAGCCCGCAACATGGTGGCCAACCTCGAACAGCATGAAAACTTTGAGCTGGCACTGAACCACGAAGTGACTGACTTCGACCATGCCAAAGACGGCAGCTGGTTTGTACGCGTGAAAGATCGCAAGTCTGGCAAAAGCAAAACCCTGCACGCGAACTTTGTCTTCTTGGGCGCAGGTGGCGGTGCACTGCCTCTGCTGCAAGCCTCGGGCATCGACGAAGCAGACGGTTACGGTGGCTTCCCAGTCTCTGGTCAGTGGTTAGTGTGCAAAGATCCAAACATCGTCAGCCAGCATCACGCTAAGGTCTACGGTAAAGCCGCTATCGGCGCACCACCGATGTCTGTACCGCATCTGGACACCCGCATCATTAACGGTGAACCGGCCCTGTTGTTCGGTCCATTTGCGGGCTTCACCATGAAGTTCCTCAAATCGGGCTCTAAGTTCGACCTACTCAAATCTGTCAGCGTCAGCAACCTGATGCCGATGATGGATGTTGGCATCAACAACATGGATCTGACCAAGTATCTGATCAGTGAAGTGCGCCAGTCTCACAAAGAGCGTGTAGCGACGTTGCGCGATTACTTCCCAGACTGTCAGGCCGAGGACTGGACTCTGGCTCGTGCCGGCCAGCGCGTTCAGATCATTAAGAAAGATGGCAGTGGTCGCGGCAAACTGGAATTCGGTACCGAACTGGTCGCAGCCAAAGATGGCTCACTGGCAGCGCTGCTTGGCGCATCTCCAGGTGCCTCTGTCGCTGTACAGGCGATGATCGAAGTACTGGAACGCTGCTTCAAAGAGAAAATGGACAGCGGCTGGTCTGCACGCCTCAAGGAAATGATCCCGTCCTACGGTGAGTTCCTAAAGCACGATGCTGAACTGCTGGAGCGCGTACGCAGCAACACGCTGAGCACGCTGAAGATCAATCGCTAAGATTGAGCCTTAAAAGAAACACCGGCCGCTGGCCGGTTTTTTTATGCCTGCCATCGGAGCCAGCCTATACCCTACATGACTCGTCATATAGGTATTTCAACAACCTAGGCCTCACTCATGAAGGCAATGCCTCGTCATACCAAGTGCATAATCTTATGAAAAGCCTAAACGCCAGACATAAAAAAACGGCACCTGAAAAGGTGCCGTTTTTCATTGCAGAGTGAGATCAGCCAAAGAAGGAGATCATCACACCAGCCGCTACCGCTGAACCGATAACACCGGCTACGTTCGGGCCCATCGCATGCATCAGCAGGAAGTTCTGGCCATTGGCCTCCAGACCCACTTTGTTCGACACACGTGCCGCCATCGGTACCGCAGATACACCTGCAGAGCCGATCAATGGGTTAATTGGATCTTTGGTGAGCTTGTTCATGATCTTAGCCATGAGCACGCCCGCCGCAGTACCTACCATAAAGGCCACCAGACCCAATACGATAATCGCCAAGGTGCTGCCGTTCAGGAAGGCGTCTGAGCTCATTTTGTAGCCAACAGACAGACCGAGGAAGATAGTCACAACGTTAATCAGTGCATTCTGGGCGGTATCGCTCAGACGCTCTACTACGCCAGACTCTTTCATCAGGTTACCGAAACAGAACATACCCAACAGTGGTGCCGCTGATGGCAGCAGAACTGCAACCAGTACCAGTACCGCAATCGGGAAAACGATCTTCTCGCCTTTAGACACAGTACGCAGCTGGCTCATGGCAATCTTACGCTCAGACTCAGTGGTCAGAGCTTTCATGATCGGTGGCTGAATCAGCGGTACCAGAGCCATGTAGGAGTAGGCTGCAACGGCAATCGCACCCAGCAGTTCAGGCGCCAGCTTCGATGCAATAAAGATCGAGGTCGGGCCATCAGCACCACCGATGATGCCAATCGCTGCTGCCTGCTGAACGGTGAAGTCCATCAAGCCCGCGTCCGTTAACAGAACCGCACCCGCAACCGTACCGAAAATACCAAACTGAGCAGCGGCGCCGAGCAGCAGTGTTTTCGGGTTAGCCAGCAGTGGGCCAAAGTCAGTCATGGCGCCTACGCCCATGAAGATTAGCAGTGGTGCAACACCGCTGGCAATCGTCATGCTGTAGAAGACGTACAGCATACCGCTGTCAAAGCCCAGCGCTGAGCCCAGTGCGACCGCTTTCTTGTACAGCATGCCCTGTACTTCATACGCTTCTTTGTAGGCCGCAAAAACTTCCTGCATGCCGGCATTTGCCGCCAGGCCGAACAGTTCTGCGAACTCAGCTAACACCTGTGCGTCGCCAGAACGGATGGCCGCTTCAGCAGCAGACCAACCCATACCCGCGCTTGGGATGTTAACCATCAATGTACCGACCGCAATCGGCAACAACAGCAGTGGCTCGAAGCCTTTTTTGATGGCCAGGTACAACATACCGAAAGCCACCAACATCATGAACGCCTGGCCTGGCTCAATATGAGCGATACCAGTGTCGTTCCAGAGACGGAGTAAGCTATCCATCAGTCAGCCTCCCCATTAACCCAGCGTGTACAGTGTGTCGCCAACTTTGACAGACGCACCTTCGCTAGCAGAAACGCTACCAATGGTACCTGCACGTGGTGCACGTACTTCGGTTTCCATCTTCATCGCTTCCAGAATGATTACCACGTCACCTTCGTTAACGGCCTGACCTGGCTGAACCAGTACTTTCCAGACGTTACCCGCCAGAGGAGCAGGTACTGGATCACCACCACCCGCGGCAACCGGTGCCGCTGCGCCAGCGTTGCCAGAGTCGCCACCGAAAGACACAGGCGCACCATTAACTGGGGCCAGATCGGTAACGTCACCGCCGTCATCAACCTTAACCACGTACTCGTTGCCATCAACGGTGACCGTGAAGGTGTCTTCGTCAGCGCCTTTTGGTGCTGGTTCGAAGGCATCTGGGTTGTTGCGGTTTTCAAGGAACTTAGGAGCGATCTGCGGGAACATAGCGTAGGTCAGAGCGTCGTCGATCTTGTCAGCAGACAGTGCGATGCCTTTCTCTGAAGCCAGCTTCTCAACGTCAGCAATCACTTTATCGAGTTCGTTCTCGATCAGATCTGCAGGACGACAGGTGATGGCTTCTTTACCGTCCAGAACACGGGCTTGCAGCTCAGCGTTCATGGCAGCAGGTGCCGCACCGTATTCGCCTTTCAGGATGCCCTGAGTCTCTTTAGAGATAGACTTGTAACGTTCGCCAGTCAGAACGTTCAGTACTGCCTGAGTACCTACGATCTGTGAGGTTGGAGTCACCAGTGGGATGTGGCCCAGATCTTCACGAACACGTGGGATCTCTTTCAGAACGTCATCGAACTTGTCAGACGCGCCCTGCTCACGCAGCTGGTTTTCCATGTTAGTCAGCATGCCGCCTGGTACCTGAGCAACCAGAATACGGCTGTCTGTACCGCGCAGTGCGCCTTCAAACTTGGAGTACTTCTTACGTACTTCACGGAAGTAAGCGGCGATTTCTTCGATCAGCAGCAGATCCAGACCGGTATCACGATCAGTACCCTTCAGAGCCGCAACGACAGATTCAGTCGCTGTGTGACCGTACGTCATAGACATAGAAGAAATAGCGGTATCTACACGGTCAATGCCCGCTTCGATCGCTTTCAGGATGGTCATGTCAGACATGCCAGCCGTAGCGTGCGCGTGCAGTTGAACTTCGAGGTCAGTCTGAGACTTCAGACGAGAAACCAGCTCGTAAGCTTCGTATGGCGTCAGGATGCCTGCCATGTCTTTAATGGCGATAGAGTCTGCACCCATGTCTTCGATCTGCTTCGCCAGATCGATCCAGGATTCCAGCGTGTGTACCGGGCTGGTTGTGTAAGACAGAGTACCCTGCGCGTGTTTGCCCTGCTTCTTAACAGCTTTCAGAGCTGTTTCCAGGTTGCGCGGGTCATTCATTGCGTCAAATACGCGGAAAACGTCTACGCCATTGGTAGCGGCACGCTCTACAAACTTCTCTACCACGTCGTCAGCGTAGTGACGGTATCCGAGAAGGTTCTGACCACGCAGCAGCATCTGGTGCTTGGTCTTTGGCATGGCTTTCTTGAATTCGCGAATACGATCCCATGGATCTTCGCCGAGGAAACGAATGCAGGAGTCGAATGTCGCGCCGCCCCAGGATTCAAGGGACCAGTAACCTACCTGATCAAGTTTCTCAGCGATTGGCAGCATGTCGTCGATGCGCATGCGGGTCGCGAGGATGGACTGGTGTGCGTCACGCAGGACGACGTCGGTAATACCTAATGGCTTTTTGGAATCGGTCATGGATGATGGCCTTTTCTTCCGTAAACGTTGTTAACGTTGAGTTATCTCTTATATCGCGCCTTACTTTTGGCGGGCACGATGCTCTTTTACTGCCGCAGAAAGTACTTTTAACAACTGCGGATCTACCCCTGTGGTTTTAGGTGCTGCAACTGCTGGGGTTGCAGGCGCCTCTACCTCAGGAGCGAGTTTGTTCACAATCTTGGACATGGCTCCGGTAATGAACACCAGCATTGTCAGGAAGACAAATACGACGCCCATACCAAAGATCATCAACTCCACGCCTTGTGACACGATGCTTGGCTCAGCCATGCAGCGGCTCCTCGTTTTGGTCTGTGTGGGTCTTCCCGGTCTGACAGCAAGGCACAAACGGCCCTGCCATAGGGTCCGGCAAGCGCCCGTAGGGTACTGAAAACCCCCTACCAAAGCAACTGCATCAATGAAGCCAAACTGGCCCTGACTCACCCTAGTCACGTATACTGCGCGGCCCAGATTGCAGACCATCCACCATGTTTACCGGCCAACTTCCTTTCACTGATTCTGACCGTCCTTACCTGGCGTTAGCGCCCATGGAAGGCCTGATGGACGGTGTTTTTCGGGAATTACTGACTGCCGTGGGCGGCATTGATCATTGTGTGACTGAATTCATCCGGGTGACACAACAGGTGTTCCCCGAGAAGGTTTTCTATCGCCTCTGCCCGGAACTTCACAACGGTGGACGCACACAAGCTGGCACGCCGGTACATATTCAGTTGCTTGGTAGTGATCCAGAATTTCTTGCAGAAAACGCGGCCAAAGCCGCCAGCCTGGGAGCCTTGGCCATTGACCTGAACTTTGGCTGCCCGGCAAAAACGGTTAATCGCAGTCAGGGCGGTGCGGTTTTACTGCAATACCCGGACTTGCTGTATCGAATTGCAACCGCAGTACGAGCGGCCGTACCACCTGACATTCCTGTCAGCGCCAAAATGCGCCTGGGCTTTAAAGATAAGAACCTGGCGCTGGAGAACGCCAGTGCACTCGCAACCGGCGGGGTGCAATGGCTAACCGTTCACGCTCGAACAAAAACCGAGGGGTACAAGCCACCCGCTTACTGGTACTGGATCGCCGACATTAAAAAGACCATCGACATTCCGGTGCTGGCGAATGGCGAAATCTGGACCCCTGAACAGGCGAAACAGTGTCAGGAAGAAAGTCACTCCGATCTTCTCATGATAGGCCGGGGCTTAGTTGCCACGCCAGACCTCGCACGCATCATCAAAGAGCCCGGTTATCAGCCGATGACCTGGCAGCAACATCTGGGCTTACTGGAAACACTGGCTGGGTCTCTGCAGCACCTGACGGATAAACAACTGACCGATCGCATGAAGCAATGGCTGCATTATTTTTCAATGCACTCGGCAGAGATCAAGGTGGTGTTTGATCAAGTGAAACGCGAAAAAGAACGCTCGACCTTTTTTGGAGCGATTCGCGCCGCCTGCGAATCCTGACGGCTCAAGACCCTCCTGCAAATCAACGCCTTTCCTCAAAAGATTACCGCACTCCCAGTTACTCCATCACTGAAGCATTTTTTAAATCAAAAGATGAGTGCGGTAGCTCTGATAGATCTCGTCTATCAGCCACATTGCAAACTTCAAATATGAGAATGATTCTCAAGTGTTATTCTAAGTCTGTCCTTGCAGTTCAACCGATGAAGTTCAGCCAATCAGTTCCAACACAGGAGACGACTCATGACTAAGACCATCAGCTTTGCAACCATGCACTTCGCCATTGCTTTTACCGTCGCCTATGCACTGAGTGGCAGTTTTGTCGTCGGTGGCGCCATCGCTATCGTCGAACCCGCCGTTAACACACTGGGCTACTACTTCCACGAGAAAATATGGGCCCGCCACCATTCAGTGGCAGATGCAGTGCCCATGTGATCAGCGCTGAAGGTGAGAGCCTGCTGTTCTCACCTCAAGATCAAGGCGGTGAACTAAAGGCCGTAAATTAAAGGCCGGTAATTAAAGGCATTGGAATAAAGATAGCGCGCGACCGACGATCTGGCCTCGGTGATCTGATAACCTTAAACACTCACTAAGGCTTTATTTAAAACATCACTGCAGGCTCAAGAATGACCACCACCCTCTCACTGTTCGCAGACGTACAGAATATCTATTACACCTGCCGACAGGGGTTTGGCCGTCATTTTAATTATCGGGCACTGTGGGATGAGTTAGCGCAAGCACACGACATTCAAAAAGCCGTCGCCTATGCCATTGATCGTGGTGATGCGGGGCAAATGAATTTTCAGCGTATCCTGAAAGAGATGGGCTTCCATGTCCGGCTAAAACCGTATATTCAACGCCGCGATGGTTCCGCCAAAGGCGATTGGGATGTAGGCATCACCATTGATCTGCTCGATGCCGCCCCATCGTCCGACATTATCGTTCTGCTATCTGGCGATGGTGACTTTGATCTGGCTCTGGAACGCGCGAAACGAGACGGCGCTCAATGTTGGGTTGTCGGCGTAGAAGCACTCACGGCAAAATCGTTAATAGACGCCGCCGATCGTTTTATTCCGATTACCGAGGCGTTACTTTTACCTGAAAAATAACAGCGCTAAGTTTCAAACACTGCGGCAAAGCTAGCATCGATCAGATGCTTAATCATTCGCTACGGCGATTCTGCCAGTACCACTACTCGCAGCGGTGCTGGATATCCTTCGGCGGTTTTATTGCTGTCTTCCGGATCAAGAAAATCCGGCAATGAGTTGAAGCGCATCCAGTCGGTACTGCGTTGTTCATCCAGAGAGGTCTGATTCAGATCAACAACGCGAGCGTTGCGCAATCCAGCCCGACGACACCACAACAATAAGGTCTCGACAGAAGGCAAGAACCAGACGTTACGCATCATGGCGTAGCGATCTTCTGGCATCAGTACCTCTCCTAGTTCACCTTCAATCACGAGAGTTTCGAGCACCAACTGTCCACCCGGACGTAAGGTATCCCGCAGTTCCTGCAGATGATCGATAGGGGATTTACGATGGTACAGCACCCCCATGGAAAAGGTGGTATCGAAGGCGCGCAAACGGACGGGCACATCTTCCATACGCAGTGGCAGAAGATCGATATTCAGCTTGCCAAGTGCCCGTTCTGCGTAGCGTTTGTACGCCTGAAACTGCATCAGAAACAAACGTGACGGATCAATACCCACCACTCGTCCAGCACCTTCACCCAGCATGCGCCACATGTGGTAGCCTGAGCCACATCCCACGTCAAGTATGTTGCGCCCGGTTAACGGAGTCAGGTGCGGTGCGACCCGATCCCACTTCCAATCAGAACGCCACTCGGTATCCACGTGGGTATCAAAAAACTGAAACGGCCCTTTGCGCCAGGGCATCAAACCACGAAGCCCAGCCTCCACTTCTGCAGAGTCTTCTTCAGATAACTCTGCTTTGAACAGACGAAGATCATGCGCCGTGAGATCACACTGATCTGGGGTGATCTCTGGCAGAGAACTCAGAGCCGTTAACCAACGTGCTTGATCACCATGCTCTTTGTCGTGCAAAAATAATTGCAGCTGCTCGGGCAGTACCTGCCCCCAAGGTGCGAACTTTCCCTCTTGTAAGAAAGCGTGCACATCATCAAACCAAGGGAGCAAGGATTCGTCAGTCGTCATAGTTATTTGATCGCGAGATAAGAGACAAAATTAAAGCACTGATACCAACGGATCACGTTAGAAAAACCAGCATCCAGCAAGCGTTGACGATGAACGTCTTCGGTTTCAGGAATCAGAACATTTTCAATGGCACTGCGCTTTTGAGCGATTTCAAGATCGGAATAGCCATTGGCTCGTTTGAAATCGTGATGCAGTGTGTCCTGAATCGCCTGTTCATCCTCAGAAAACGCGATTTTTTCCGACAAAATCAGCGCCCCACCCTGACAGGTAGCCGCCGCGATATTGGATAACAGAGCCAGGCGCTGCTCCGGCGCAATAAACTGCAACACAAAATTCAGTGCCGTGACCGAGGCATTTTCAATCGGGTATTCACATATATCGGCGCAGACCAGATCCACGGCTGGGCCGTCGTCATCCAACGCCAGATAATGACCTGCACGCTCAAGCATGGACTCTGAATTATCGATCCCGATGATCCGACAGCCTTCCGCCATCAGGGCATGACGCATGGCTAACGTCACCGCGCCCAGTGAGCAGCCAAGATCGTAAATATTGGTATGAGGTTTCGCATAACGCGCGGCGATAATGCCGGACATGGCGACCGTCTCTGCGTAGCCCGGTACAGATCGCTTAATCATATCTGGGAACACACGGGCGACGGCGGTGTTGAACTCAAAGTCAGCTACGCGATCATGCGCCTCGCTATAAATATCGTCGCGCTCGCTCATGATGGGGTCTCGCTGGAGGCTTTCGGTTCTGACACTGGCTCAGATACAGAGTCGGACAACAGCTCAAACTCTGCTTGCTGTTCTGATGCAGGTTTTGACGCCCGTGTTTGTGCTTGTGCTTCGTACAGGTCGTGCTCAGCGTTAGCCTCTTCCACCAGCGCCTTGGCCATTTCTCTTTTGGCCCGCACGCCGAGTTTGCGGAACTGGTCGGCCTGGTTAATCAGGTTACCGCGACCGCCTTTGAGCGCTTTCCACGTGTCATCATAAGTGCCCTGCACGGTATTGATCTGACGCCCCATGGTTTCCATACGCTCAACCACGATGGCCAGTTTGTCGTAGATTTTACCGGCCTGGTCCGCGAGTTTTTCGGTGCTTTTGTTGCGACGTTCGATCGCCCAGATACTGGCGACGGTACGCAGTGTCGCCAACAAGGTCGTGGGCGTGACGACCACAATACGACGCTCAAAGGCTTCGTTAAACAAGTTATCGTCGTGTTCAAACGCGACCATAAACGCAGGTTCCACCGGCATAAATAAGAAAACAAAATCCGGCGAATTTAATCCATCCAGCTGCTGATAGGCCTTCTCGCTGAGACTACGAATATGCTGGCGAATGGCCTCAACATGCCGACGAGCACACTGCTGTCGTTCTGCATCGCTGTCCGCATTCACCATGTCGGTGTAGGCATTCAGTGAGACCTTTGAGTCGACCACAATGTGTTTGTCATCGGGCAAATTAATGATCACATCCGGGCGGAACCGTTTGCCGTCGTCGTTATTTAATGACTGCTCACGGATAAATTCTTCGCCTTCGCGCAGGCCGGACTTTTCCAATACCGTCTGCAGGACCATTTCACCCCAGTTACCCTGAGTTTTCTTCTCACCGCGTAATGCCGTCGTTAACGCGTGCGCTTCGGCACTCATTTGCTGATTCAGTTTGTGCAGCTCGCCAATCTGAGCCTGCAAAGAGGCCCGATCTTTAGCATCAGCCACATATACGTCTTCGACTTTCTTTTTCAGTCCATCCAATTGCTCACGGAATGGGTTCAGTAAGGTATTAATTCCCTGCTGACTCTGCTCACTGAACTGTTTGGTTTTCTGATCAAAAATCTTTTGCGATAGGTGTTCAAATTCTTTCAGCAATTGCTCGCGTGATTCCTGAATCACCGCCAGTTTTTCATCGGCGTTACGTTGCTCCTGCTGACGCGCCTCCTGCTCAGTGGCTAGGCGTGCCTGAACCTC
>Ga0255776_10006398_pt1 | contig 12015 bp, 10 predicted proteins | sample 071ome_19_FD_179974 | JGI IMG/M metagenome (GOLD analysis project Ga0255776, IMG submission 179974) | Coastal salt marsh microbial communities from the Groves Creek Marsh, Skidaway Island, Georgia - 071413AT metaG (version 2) | ecosystem: Environmental > Aquatic > Marine > Intertidal zone >...
GTATAACCCCATACTGCAGGCGCAGCGACTGGACCCGACCGGGCAATTCGTCCGGCGTTGGGTGCCGGAATTACGACAAGTGTCTGATCAGTGGATTTTTGAACCCTGGAAAATGCCACCAAAATTGCAGCAGCAGGCAAACATGAGGTTAGGAGAGGATTATCCTGCGCCTATGGTGGATTTTTCACAGGCTGTCAGAGAAGCTAGGGCGGATTTGAGTGCGATACGTGGGTCTGAGTTTAAAAGCGTGTCCCGCCAAATCGGCGCCCGGCACGGATCACGTAAACGAAGCAGTTCACGCAGAGGCGGCAAGTCTGCCGCCTCACGTCAGCAAATGGATTTGTTTTAATCCGGCAGGCGGAAGCACACCAGCGCCTGATTCATGTCCGAGATGGTCGTTAAAATGCCGTCGGCACGCTGGCTGGCACTGCTGATCTCGTTAAGAATTTCTGCAGCGGCGCCGTTCACGCGAGTTACGTTCTGGCTGACCTCACCGGCCACGCTGGTTTGCTCTTCAACGGCGCTGGCCACCTGCATGTTCAGGTCATTAATACCAGCAATCGCCTCGCTGATCTTCACCATCTGCTCACCGGCAACGCGGGCGAAGCGAATGGTCTCATGACCCAGGCCACTGCTCTTACTCATGCTGGTCGCGGCCGCTTGTGCGCCCGACAAGAACTGCGACACCATGCCTTCAATTTCCACCGTGGATTCTTGAGTGCGCTGCGCCAGTGTACGGACTTCGTCAGCGACCACGGCAAAACCACGCCCTTGCTCGCCGGCTCGCGCCGCCTCAATCGCGGCATTAAGTGCCAACAGGTTGGTTTGCTCGGCAATGCCTTTAATCACATCCAGCACCTTGGAGATATTCTGGCTGTTGCGTTCAAGCTCACCAAGTGCGTCTGCACTGGAATCGAGACTAGTCACCAACTCGCTGCTCATGTCGGTAGACTTGTCGTTGGCTTCCTGACCGGTACGCGCCAGCTTAACAACTTCTTCAGTGGCTTGATGGGCCTTGGAGGAATTTTCCGCCACCTCTTCTACGGCAATCGCCATCTGATGCACAGCGGTGGTGACGTGTTGTATTTCGCTGGTCTGGACGTCGACGTTCGCACGAATAGACCCGGAGCTCTGTGACTGGTTCTGTAAACCGCCCGTCACTTCCTGCGCCGTCATCTGGATGATTTTCATCATGCCCGCGACTTGCTGACGCATTTGCTCAAGGTGAGTTAAGAGCTCGTTGATTTCGTCTTTGCCAGTAGCACGAATTGGCGTTGCCAGATCGCCCGCCGCCATCGCCATGATCTGTTTACGCGCACGGTCCAGTGACGTTTTCACACTGTTGACGATCAACCCGCCAATACCAATGGCCATACCCACCGCCAATACCAACAACAGTAGCAACGTGCTTTTTACGTTACCTACCTGCTCGCTGATAGACGCCATGGTCGTTTCAGCGTTGCCGCCTTCCGATAACGACTGCGTAATGGCAGCCTCCGCCGCCGAAAGCTGCGACAGAATGACAACATCGGTAATCACCTGCAAAATGCAGAAAAACGCGATGATGCCGATCAAGCGTTGACGAACAGAAAGTTGACTGAGCATACACCCGGCTCCTAACAAATCAGACAGACTTCTTGGAGTATAGTCCGGGGTTGAGATTTATCCTGTCGGGTCAGGCAGTTATTTCTGTTTCGCCCTCCGTTGCCGGATGAAAGGTCTCGCGGCCGTACAATTCCGACAGCAAACGTGCCTCGCCATTGGGCTGTACCATACGGGCGTGGCTGCGATTCAGCTGGCGTGGTTCTTCGACACCACAGCTATGCGCGATAATGCCGACCTCCTGTACCAGAGAGCGTGCAAAGTGCGCGACCCGCTGCGCTTTGTCCTCAGGGACAAGTCCGCGCTGCAACTTCGGATCATGGGTCGTAATGCCGGTAGGACAGGTATTTTTATTGCACTGCAACGCCTGAATGCACCCCAGCGCAAACATAAAGCCGCGTGCGGTCGTAACGAAATCAGCACCCACGCATACCGCCCAGGCAACACGATCCGGCGTGATCAGTTTGCCAGAAGCCACGATGCGAATGCGCGGACGCAATGCGAACTCATCTAAGGTGTCGACCAACATGGGCAAAGCCTGAGCCAGCGGCAGCCCCATATAATCCATCAATGACTGTGGTGCGGCGCCGGTGCCGCCCTCAGCGCCGTCTAAGGTAATAAAGTCGGGGGCACTGTCGATGCCGCGTGACTGAATGGCGCGACACAGGTCTTTGATCCAGTCGTTATTGCCCAGCACCGTTTTAAAGCCTACTGGCTTTCCTGTGACATCACGGACGTGATTAATCATGTCCAGGAGGTCGTCGACCGAACGCACTTCAGGCTGACCGTTCGGGCTGATGGAGTCTTCTCCGACAGGAATGTGACGAATCGCCGCAATTTCTTCGCTGACCTTAGCCCCCGGCAATATGCCGCCTTTTCCCGGTTTGGCGCCTTGGCTGAGCTTAATCTCAAACATTTTCACTTGCGGTTTCTGCGCGATTTCCCGCAGCTTGTGATCGTCCAGACGACCGTCTTCCGTGCGCACACCGTACTTGGCGGTACCGATCTGAAACACAATGTCGCAGCCCCCTTCGAGATGGTAAGGCGATAACCCGCCCTCTCCGGTGTTCATCCAGCATTCCGCCTGCGCCGCCCCTTGCGACAGCGCCTGAATCGCCGGGCGTGATAAGGCGCCATAGCTCATGCCTGAAATATTCACCAACGAGCGGGTGGTATAAGGCGTGCGGCAGTATTCACCCAAGGTAATCGGACGCAGCTCGCTCAAATCCTTACTTAAGGAGGGAAAAGCGCTGTTCACAAACATCACGGTCCCCGGGACGTCGAGGCGCCGGGTCGAACCAAAGGCGATGGTATTGCTAAGGTTTTTAGCGGCACGGTAAACCCAACTGCGCTCGGCACGGTTGAACGGCATTTCCTCGCGATCCATGGCAAAAAAATACTGTCGGAAAAACTCACCGAGATGTTCAAACACATAACGGAAACGACCAATCACCGGGAAGTTGCGACGCACGGTGTGACGGGTCTGCAGGCGATCACTGATGTAGGCCCAGACAAACCATAAGGTGAACCCAAGTAAGGCAAGCGTCAGTGTTGCCATCACACCCAATACGGCCCAGGCCGCGGCGTAAAAAATGGTATCGGTCATGCAGTCTCCTTATTACTCAGGACAGATTAATTCAGACCCTGACGTATAAAAAGACAGTTAAGTCACAATTTAGGTTCATTGGGGAGCAGCAGGCATAAAAAAAGCAGCCAGAGGCTGCTTTTGGGTGCGGTGGCGGCTTGGCCAGCCCCTCGGCATCATGCCATTGGGGTAATATTTTTTACGTTCTTCGCAGTGAAGTAAGCAAAACCTCCTTCGAGGTCCCCGACTTCCACCCGGTTCGGTGCCAGTGGAGAGCTCTTAATAGCCGCGATGTAGAGTCCTTTACTGGCCACAAGGTTTTTGTCGACGTCGTTAAAGTGAGGCTGAGAAAAAGCAAACGTTTTGCGCTCGCAGTCTTTCTCTATTGTGAGAATCAACTGGGCGTCGGCGAGGTCGGACGCCCGTGAAAAATTCACGTAACTCACCTGATAACTCTTGTCGAACTCGAAGAGGTACTGATCGAGTGTCTGACGGCTAATACTCATGATGTAAATTACCTATCGCGGATATCTCTGGGTTCACTGTTAGGTTTAGCCGTCAGAATTAGGCTTCGCCATGGCCAATAACAGAAAACTACACGAAACCCGGTAGCGTCAAAAATTGCGTAATTTCAGGGGGTTGAGAGGCGTTTAAATGGTTCTTTAAGGTAGGAATGCTACCTATGACAGGTGTCAATTATCCGTTGAGCGTCACACCCTGTAACGCGGCTTAACCTACCACACCGAGGCGATCTGCTCTAATGCCTGGCGCACATTGGGATACCGGAAGGTAAACTCGTCACGCAATAAGGCTTCAGGCAACACCTTTTGCCCACGTAACAGAAGTTCGCTCATTTCACCGAATGCCAGTTTCGCCATAACGGTCGGCATAGGAAGCAGCGCCGGGCGCTTTAATGCACTGGCCAAGGCCGCAGTAAACTCAGCGTTACTGACTGGATAAGGCGCCGTCATATTCACCGCCCCCGAGACAGAGTGACTGCAGAGGTGATCGATGGCGTTCAGGTAGTCTTCTATATGAATCCACGACAATACCTGTTCTCCCTGCCCTATGGTGCCGCCGAGTCCAAAAGAAAATGGCAGCCACATACGACTGAGCATGCCACCGTTAGGCCCGAGCACCAGGCCGGTACGTAAACGGACAACCCGCTTCGCCCGGTTTGACAGCTTTTCACCTGCGGCTTCCCAATCAATGCACAGGTTGGCGGAAAAATCGTTGCCGAGTGGAGATGACTCATCACAGGAAGGATGCGCACCGGCAAAGCCACCATAAATACCGATGGCCGAGCCCGTAAGCACAAGTTCAAATTGTTGATCGGTATCGTTTGCCCAACGAACCAGACTCTCTGTGAGCCCAATACGGCTGTCGCGCAGTACTTGTTTGCGGGCGTCAGACCAGCGTTTATCGGCAATGCCCTCACCGGCCAGATTAATCAGCCAGTCCACTGGGCTCGTCACGTCGCTGAGGCTAGATACCGCAGACACCGCAGACACCGCAGACACGGTGTTCTGAAATTGCCGATTGGCGCGTTCCGGTGAACGCGTCAATACAGTAATGGTGTGCCCCGCCTGCAACAGGCGGGGGACTAACGCAGAGCCAATGAAGCCAGTGCCGCCCGTGATCAGAATATGTTTACTCATGGTTCTGTCCTCCGGATGGCACCGCCATCTTCTTTCCGTCGTGCGTTATTGGGTTACTCAGAACTGCTCAGCAGTCAGACCCATCAGGCTGTCTTTACCTGCTTCTATTTCTGCAACCAGACTCAGTGTCTGTGGCAGAATCTTATGCATGTAGAAGGCGGCGGTTTCCTGCTTGGCTGAGTAGAAATCCGTCTCCGTGCTGCCTGCAGCCAGCGCCTCGTTCGCAGTCGCGGTCATGCGGCTCCAGAAGTACGCCACTGCCGTCAGTGCAAACAAACGCAGGTAAGGTGTCGCGGCACTGCCCGCCTGATCGCGATCGGCCATGCCGTTCTGCATCAGCCACATGGTGGACTTCTGCAAACGACCCACCGCCGCTTTCAGTTCATCGGCAAAAGGAACGTCACCGGATTTCAGGTACGCATCCACCATAGCAAAGAAACGCTTCACTGGACGGCCACCGGCAATACCCAACTTACGGCCCACCAGGTCGAGCGCCTGAATACCATTGGTGCCTTCGTAGATACGGGTAATACGCGCATCACGCACAAACTGCTCTACTGGCCAGTCCTGGGTAAAGCCAGAACCCCCCATCAACTGCAACGCATCGTTAGCACAGAAGAAACCTTCATCTGTCAGGAAAGCTTTCACGATTGGCGTCAGCAGCTGAACCATATCGTCTGCCTGCTCACGCTCTTCTTCGCTTTCTGCTTTGTGGGCAATGTCCAGCTGCATGGCCACGTAGTAAGCCAGTACACGAGAACCCTCAATGGTCGCTTTCTGACGCAGCAGCATGCGACGTACGTCTGGGTGAACGATGATCGGATCGGCCGCTTTTTCTGGCGCTTTCGGGCCAGTCAGTGAACGTGACTGCAGACGCTCTTTGGCGAAATCCAGAGCCACCTGATACGCCGACTCAGCAATGCCCAAACCTTGCAGGCCAACCATCAGGCGTGCGCTGTTCATCATCACGAACATCGCCTGCAGGCCTTTGTGCGGTTCGCCGATCAGCCAACCTTTGGCGCCTTCAAAGTTCATCACACAGGTCGCAGAACCCTTGATGCCCATTTTGTGCTCGAGGCCGCCACAGAACGCCGGGTTACGGCTGCCATCGTCCAGGAACTTGGGCACCAGGAACAGAGAAATACCTTTAGAGCCGGATGGCGCGTCTGGCAACTTCGCCAACACCAGGTGCACGATGTTTTCCACCATGTCGTGTTCACCGCCGGTGATCCAGATCTTGTTACCCGTCACGGCATAAGAGCCATCAGCCTGTGGTTCGGCTTTGGTGCGGATCAGACCCAGGTCAGTACCACACTGTGGTTCGGTCAAGCACATGGTACCGCTCCACTCACCGCTGATCAGTTTTGGCAGGTACTTCTCTTTCAGCTCTTCGCTGCCGTAGCTCGTCAAAGCGTTGACCGCACCATGAGTCAGGCCTGGGTACATGCCGAGAGACAAGTTGGCGGAGCACACCATTTCTTCAGCCAGTGTGTTCAACGTGTGCGGCAGACCCTGACCACCGTACTCAACCGGACCCGCCAGTGCTGTCCAACCGGCTTCTGCGAACTGGCGATAGGCATCGGCAAAACCCGTTGGCGTGGTCACCAGCTTGGTTTCTGGGTCGAACTGACAACCTTCACGGTCGCCTGACGTATTGATTGGCGCCAGAACGTTTTCGGCCAGCTTGGCCCCTTCAGTCAGCATGGCGTCCATGATTTCACGGGTGGCATCCTCACAGCCTGGCAGGGCTGGCAGAACCTGATCACCGTTCAGCACTTCATAGAGAGCAAACTGCATTTCACGGAGGGGGGCTTTGTAACTCATGTTAATTCCTCAGAGGGGTTAAAGTTATACGCTAGTTATACACTGACGCAGTTTTCTGTACAATACCTTTGCATCGTAAAGCACACGTCCGCTACACTGAGATCGCCTTGTAGAAGACCGACTTAATCAACGGTGGATACCAACACTGACCACAGCGGTTCACATCGGTATTAAATGAGTGCGCACGATCACAGAGCAGACGTGCGACATGGCCAGGCCATACCGCTGGCGCAGTTGAATAACGTTATATAGAGAAGTCCATGAGTAATATCGCCATTATCGGCGCCGGTGTTGCCGGCCTGACCGCCCTCCAGTCATTGAAAGAGGCCGGACACTCGGTCACCGTGTTCGACAAGTCACGGGGGTCTGGTGGCCGCCTTTCCAGCAAAAAAACGGGCGAATCTTCATGGGACATGGGCGCTCAGTACTTGCGCGCACACACTCCCGAGTTTCAGCAAACACTTGAGCAGTGGGAAGCCAATGGCTGGGTCGCAGAGTGGTCACTGACGCCCTGGTCGATCGATGGTGAAGCACGCACGGCGTCGGCCGACGATGTAAAACGTTACGTGGGCATGCCACGCATGACCGGCCTCAGCCGCCAATTATTGGCAGCCGCAGACGATTTCATTACCAGCACCCGCATTACCGAAGTGCTCTTTGATGGTGAATGGATACTCATCAGCGAAGAGGGTGACCGCTTCGGTCCTTTTTCTGAAATCGTCCTGAACATGCCACCGGAACAAGCCCGGGACCTCATCCCGGAAACATCATCACTGCACGGTGCAGTGGATGATCTTCCCATGAACCCCTGCTGGACGCTCCTGCTCGGGTTCGATCAGGCGTTAGACACACCGATGGATGCCGCTTTCGTTAAATCCGGTCCACTGGCCTGGATCGCGCGCAACAACAGCAAACCGGGACGAGATCCGCGCGAAGCCTGGGTGATTCAGGCGAGCCATGACTGGAGCCGGGCGCACGTCGATGCGCCGCGTGAGCAGGTTATTGAGCAATTGTCTGCTGCCTTTGCTGAGGCGCTTGGACTGGCGCTGCCACCGGCCGCCGATGTCTGGGTGCATCGCTGGTTGTTTTCAGTCCCAGCAAAAGCGCCTAAGCTTGGCGCACTTCGGGATGAAACCCACAATTTAACGGTGTGCGGCGACTGGTGTGAGCGCCCTTCGGTGGAAGGTGCCTGGATCAGTGGCCAGCATGCGGCACGCCTGTTGGCAGGAGATAACCATGAGTGATTCACATACTGCGAGCCAGCGCGCGACTATCTTACTGGCCCACGGCAGCACCGACCCCAACTGGTTGGCCCCCTTTGACGGCTTGCTTGACGGTATTCGCGCTGGACTGACCACCGAACGGGTCGAGCTGGCGTACATGGAGCTAGCAGAGCCTTCATTAGAGCACCAGGTACGTACCCTGGTAGCAGAGGGATTTACTGCCATTGACGTACTGCCACTGTTTTTTGCTGCAGGTCGCCACTTGCGTAAAGATGTACCGCGCATGTTGGATGCCTTGTCCGAAGAACTGGCCAGCAACACCCCTGCCGAACTCAACCTGCATCCGCCGGTCGGCCTCGATCCAGAAGTGGCCAGTGCTTTGAGCCGCATTGTGCTGAAGAAGATCACGGCGTCTGCGTAGTGATACTGTACCTAACTGCACCGGCTTAGCTCTGAGTCGGTGCATTGTTTGATGTACGCGAGCTCGACCCACGAGAACATTGATTCGCACACACTGTCGTAAACACCCGCCTGCTAATCCAGCACCTGCCAATGTAAAGTTGTACAAATTTAAAAATATTTGTACAAGTTTATATTGACTTGTACAACCGTGACTTCCAGAATAAATCCTATACAAGATTGGCTCTGGAGTTGTACATATGGTTACCTCGTCCGACAACAAGATTCCCGTAGGCATCAGTGCCTGCCTCACTGGTCAGCCCGTCAGATTCAACGGTGGGCACAAGCGCTCGCGCTTCTGCACCGATGTCCTGAGTCAGTATTTCGATTTTCGCCCGGTCTGCCCTGAGGTCGCTATCGGCATGGGGACGCCTCGTGAACCGATTCGTCTGATCAGCAGCACCCCAACCTCGGACGATATTCGCGCAGTCGGCGTAGACAATCCGGATGTCGATGTCACCAGCGAGTTACGCCATTACGCCAGTGACGTTGCCGCCAAGCAGCAGGATCTATGTGGCTTTATCTTTATGCAAAAGAGTCCAAGCTGCGGCCTGTTCGGAGTAAAGCGCTACCTGCCCAACGGCCATCCAGAAGGCAAAGCACAAGGCATTTTTGCGCAACAGTTCAGCCAGCTAAACCCGTTATTGCCCGTCGAAGAAGCCGGCCGCCTGAACGACGCGGGTCTGCGTGAAAACTTTATGGTGCGTGTGTTTACCTACCGCGAATGGCAGCGCTTCCGTGAAGAACCCGTCACCGCCGCGCGCCTGATCGACTTCCACTCACGCTACAAGTACCTGGTCATGGCGCACAGCCTGGTGATGTACAAAGAGACAGGCCGGTTGCTGAGTAATCTGACGGGTGATCTGAACGCCGTTGCCGACAAGTACTTCGAGTTACTCATGACCGGGTTAGCGAAGCCTGCCAGCCGCAAAATGCACACCAATACCATGATGCACCTGCAGGGCTACCTGAAGAATCTGATGTCAGCGGCCGACAAAGCGGAACTCGAAAACCTGATTCACGAGTATCGCCGCGGCATTGTGCCTTTAGTCGTGCCATTGACCCTGCTTAAACACCACTTAAACCATCACGGTGAGGCAAATCGCTATGCCCGTGAACAGGTTTATCTCAATCCACACCCATATGAATTGGGGCTGAGGAATCAGCTGTGAGCCAGAATGATGTGAATGGTTACCCCATTCGCGAGTTTGCACGATTGACCGGAGTGAATCCGGTTACCCTGCGCGCATGGGAACGCCGCTACGGCATTATCCAACCATTACGGACCCCGAAAGGTCATCGTTATTACACCGATGAACACGTCGAACAGGTCCGTAATATTCTTTACTGGTTGGAACAGGGCTACCCGATTCGTCAGGTCAAGTTGCTGCTCAGTGCACCACCGGAGCGAGACACCCAACCGGGCGGTGACTGGGAAGAGCTGACAGAACGCATGATCCTTGCCGCCTGTGAGCTAAATTCACGTCAGTTGGACGAAGAGTGGAATACCGGCCTCGCCAGTTACCCCATGGCGGTGTACTACGAACGTTGTCTCTGCCCAGTATTAGACCGGCTACGCCAGAACGCTCAGCACGCCATGATTCTGGAAGCTTTCACCTATCTGCTGACTCGAAAGTTGTCTCAGCTCATCAGCCTGCAGCAGAAACACGCTGAAGGACCCTCACTATTACTGGCCACCAATCACGTCGACGGCGAGCTACCTCTGCTCGCATCAGCGTACGCGTTGGGGGCGGCGGGGCTCAAAGTGGAATACTTTGGCACAGAATTTTCGCCTGCTTACATCCGAATTGCCGCCGACATCGTAAAGTCATCATGGGTTTGGGTTCACATGCACCCGTCCCGGGCGGATCAACAGCAGCCTTGGCTGCATCTGACCGATGAAGTATCACTCCCCGTGTTCTACTCTGGGGACGTGCCCGACTCGGTTGCTCAGGATAAGCATCTGGAGGCGTCCTTAGGACGTCAGATCCAAACCTTCATTACGCGCACAGGAGATCTTTCATGACCCGTCTTGTCTGGTTCCGTACAGACCTTAGGGTTCACGACCATCCGGCTCTGACTCACAGTCGCCGCGATGACGATGCCACGACACTGGCGGTTACTTTTGTAACCGAACCCCAGTGGCGTCAGCACGACCTGGGTGATCGCCGGATTAACCTCATTCGTCAGGGCATCGCTGCACTTGACGACGCGCTTAATGAATTGAATATTCCATTATTAGTAATTCCGCTGACGTCGTTTGCAGACTGCGAGAGCAAGCTCATTGAGTTGGTCGCAGCATTTGATGTTCAAGAACTCAATTTTAATATTGAGTACGAAGTGAATGAGCGCCATCGCGACATTCGCTTAGTAAAGGCGCTCAGCGATATCACCATCAATCGCTTCCACGATCAGTGTCTGGTGCCTCCCGGAGAACTCACCACACAGAACGGCGATCCGTACCGGGTATACAGCCCGTTCCGCAAAGCCTGGTTGAAGCGGATGGACCATCAGGTCAGCACCCCACTGCCGAAGCCTGATGCGCAACCCGAAGCGCTGCTTAGCAGCGAACTGACAACCCGTTGGCTAAGCGAGCACCAAAGACCGACATTCGACACTGATGAATTGTGGGACGCCACCGAAACGGCGGCCCATGATCGCTTGAAAGCCTTTATTGATAACGACGCACTGCATTACGACCAGCGCCGCGACTTACCGGATCTCGATGCCACCAGCCGCTTATCGTTTTATCTGGCCATGGGCATTTTGTCGCCACGACAGTGCATTTACAGCGCCTGGCAGCACAACGTTTGTCAGTTAATTGGCGGTGAAGCGGGCCTCGATAGCTGGATCAACGAGCTGGTTTGGCGCGAGTTTTATCGTCACCTGATCGTCGCCTACCCGGAACTTTGCAAACACAAAGCCTTCCGCAAGGATTACCAGAATATCCCCTGGCGCGACAGCGAGTCCGATTTTAAACGCTGGTGCGATGGCGAAACCGGCTATCCCATTGTCGATGCAGCCATGAAGCAACTGGCCGAAACCGGTTGGATGCACAACCGTTTGCGCATGATTACGGCCATGTTTCTGACCAAACACTTGCTAATTGATTGGCACTGGGGTGAGAAGTTTTTCAGCCAGAATCTGGTGGATGCCGACCTCGCTGCGAATAACGGCGGATGGCAGTGGAGTGCCTCGACCGGTGCCGATGGTGCCCCATACTTCCGGATTTTTAATCCGATTACTCAATCTGAAAAGTTTGATAAGCAAGGTCTTTTTCTTGCGCGCTATTTACCTGAGCTGCGCGGCCTTGCGGTAAAAGATCGTCATTTTCCTACGCCCATCATGCGCGAGCATGTCGGCTACCCTTCTCCGATTGTCGAGCACAAAACGGCACGGGAGCGGGCGTTAACTACGTTTAAAAACATGGAGACCTGAGGCCTGCGCCCGGTGAATTCTGTATGAACATGATACGCAACAACCCGTTAGTGATGAACGTCCTACGCTGGTTTGATTCTCAAGCCGGGGCCGAGGGTGAAATGACCAGCACGCAATTTAACTGGGTACGCGTGATTCCGTTTCTGGTATTGCACCTCGCGTGTTTTGGTGCCTTTTACACGGGCGTCAGCACCGCAGCGGTCATCGCGTGCCTGGCGTTGTTCTG
>Ga0255776_10006405_pt1 | contig 12005 bp, 12 predicted proteins | sample 071ome_19_FD_179974 | JGI IMG/M metagenome (GOLD analysis project Ga0255776, IMG submission 179974) | Coastal salt marsh microbial communities from the Groves Creek Marsh, Skidaway Island, Georgia - 071413AT metaG (version 2) | ecosystem: Environmental > Aquatic > Marine > Intertidal zone >...
TAATCGCGTTGTTTTCTCTTTCTGTAATCTCCCTTACCTTCTCTCTGTCCTCCGTTGCCACACCACCATGAACAAAGAAGACATGACGGTTGTCTGCCTTAGAGTTATTTATTAAATCGTATAGGGGTTGTCCGTGCCCTTCAACTCTGGAAAATAGTATGAGCGTATTGCCTTTAAGATCAAGGGCAAGGTTACGTATAAACTTGTTGCGTCGTTCATGGTTGATAATGTACTGGACTTCTTCTTCAAAGTTTTCAAATTTATGAGCAGGGTGTTTCAATAGAAGCACGTTGATATCCAACTTGGCAACGTGTCCCTTCTTCATCAGTTCTTCTGTTCTGATGATTTTATATGAAGGACCGAATAAGCCCTCCAATACCCATTTATGAGTTTGAGTTCCATCAAGAGTGCCTGTAAAACCAAATCTGTATTTCGCATCAGAAAGTTTTCCCATTATAGATATTAAAGACTTAGACTTAAATTGGTGTGCCTCATCTCCAACAACCACATTAAATCTTGAAAAATATTTACGGGGAAGTTTGTAGATGGACTGCCAGGTCGTGATGATAACCTGCGAGTCTGTCTCTCTTTCTTTCCCCGCATATATCTTGTGGCAAAATGAACCTACGTCCCACCCATAGTCTTCAAAGTCTTTATACATCTGTTCTACAAGGGAAGTCGTTGGAACGACTATCAGAGTATTTTGTCCTTTCTCAACGTAGTATCTCACAATCGAGTATATCATCAACGACTTTCCAGAAGCAGTTGGAGATATCAATAGCTTTCTATTATGTCTTAGGGCGTCGTATACTCCCTCTACTTGGTATTCACGGGGGGAATACTTGCAAATAGCATTCATATAATCCTTGACACCTTCCTTTGAGATGAAGTCGTTGACCTCAAATGGAAGACCATAGAATTTGTTATTGGTAAATTCGAAAGTGTAACCGTGGTCGTCACAAAACTTGGTTACCTTATCCAATAACCCGACATATATCTCTCCAGTCTGGGTATTGAATAGACGAATTTTTCCATCCCAGTATTTGTTGCGATACTGAGGCATAAACTTGGCACCAGGCACGTCAAACGTAAACTGGTCTGCTAACTCGTAATAGACATGAGGTTCTGCTTTTACCTGCAAGAAGACCTCATTCTTTTTCGATATAATCAAATGAGACATTATCCATAAGGATCACCTATGGATATTTATCCCCCTACTTTGAAAGTGTATTCCAGCATCAACCTTTCTAGGAAGTCCTTCAAACCTTCCAATCTTTCTTTTTTCTCGGGACACGATACCCAGTTTTGAAGATGAAGACTTATCGATTCGTGAATCTGTCTTACATCATCAATACCCATATCCATTGAGACAAAAGGTAGATTTTCGTCAAAGTCTTTTTCGTAAAGATGCTCGTCTTCCATTAGAATCCTGCTTGAAACCTTTGCCATTCGATGGCATTCTTAATCTGAAATGTGCGATTGGAGACTGTCTTGATAATCTCTTCCAGAAATTTCAATTCAGTATCATAATAGCGAATCTTCATATCGACCCTATTGAGCTTCTCATCGGCATCCATATGCCTCTGTATTGCTTCTTTGTCCCTGACCTTGTAAGGGAATGGCTCTTCTTCGTAAACCTCTGCTGGTGCCTTTCCAGTGTAGTAGTTGTAACGCTCAAGCCTTACTCTATTGTAAGTCTCTCTTGCCTTTTCTTTCAGAAGAGTAATCGTATTGTATAGGGTATAATACTTGGCATGAAGTTGAGGGATTTTTAGTGATTCATCATGTAGATTATCAGGGTCGATTTGAGAGTCACGCTCCCACATCTCCTGAATTTGGTCAAGATTCATAAGCGTGTTCTGCCGTCATCATCAAAGATATTGTAGATAGTATACTTGAAAGTGGCGTCCGCTGTAAAGTATTGTATGTCAGTTGCTGAAGTGTCAAACTCCAGTGAGGACAGAGACACAGGAAACATGTCCTTGAATTTGACCACGCTGTTGACGCGATAGTTACTATTCAGTATACTCAAAGCACCATCACTGAATTGCTCAGTCAGTTGATTAGGAAGACCTTGCTCATCAGTTGTTAGATTCTTGAAGTCACCAGTGGTCTCAGAAAAACCAAGTCCAGTCAACCAGTTATGAATTGCCATATAGTTTTCCATATTCTCATCAACCAGGAATCTGAGATTCAAATCCCCATAAGTCAACTTTTCTCCAGGGACATCAATATCCTTAAGATATGTTGATTGGACAGTAGTTTGTAATGATAACTCAGGTATTCTGGCACTAGTGCAAAAGAAACTAACCTTTGGCTCCTTGGTCAGTGTAAACTGAAAACCAGTGGGCGAAAGAAAGTTTCTATTTGATACCTGATTTCTAAATGGTGAAACTGTCATTATCAGTTTTATTTGTATTTAGATAAAAAAAGGGGGTCCGAAGACCCCCCTGATAGATATGTGAATCGAGAATCACATGAGGTTGAGGACGCGAGCACGCTGATAGTAGCGGTTGTCGCCACCCAGGAGTTTGCCTGAGTCTGCGCCGCCTGCAGCGGATGCGAATGGGTTGGAAACAATACCGTAACGAGTCTTGAATCCAATCTTGGGCTGGAAGGTGTCCTGACCGACGGCACGAACCATCTGGAGGGGGACATATGGGCAGTAGAAGAGACCAGCGTCATAAGGTGAAGAACCCTTATAACCGACAACATAGTACTGACCAGCAGCGCTGTTTGCAGAATATGGGTCGATGTAGACGCGATACTTACCTGCGAGGACACCTGCGAAGGTGTTACCAGTGTCATCAACGTTAAGGTTAGCGTTGAGTGCAGGGGTGTAGTCGAGGACGCCTGCCATGGTCAGAGCGGAAGCAACATCTGCAGAGCAGAGAATCATGTTGCCCTTTCCTCTACGAGTTCTTTGTGCGATGCGGTTGGCATCACGCTCGATTTGGAAAATCAGACCTTTGAACTTCTCAACAGACCAGCGACCGTTGGAATCGACATCGAGGTCGAATACGCCAGGGGTAGCGGTGTTGGTTTGTGCGCCTTGCTCAGCAACCTTATAGATGGTTCTGATGACTTCACGGTTGATTTCAGCGAGGATTTCAGTTGACAGAATGTTTGCCAACTCTGCCTCAGCGTTGAGACCGTGGATTGCCTTCAGGTCTTGAGCGAGCTCGAGTGAGTACTCAGCCTTCAGTGCGCGTGACTTTGCAGTAACGGTGACCTTCTCGATCGAGAATGCCATTTCCTGGAAAGCATTTCCAGCTTCACCCAGACCTTCAGCGGTCGAGGTGTCCATACCCTGACCTACGCTGTAGGTGTTAGGTGCGCCGTTGAGGTCGAGGACGCCAGGATTGTCACCACGCTGGACATCGGTGCCGAAACCAGCAGATGCGCCGTCAGAACCAGAAGTATAAGGAGTGGTGCTGAAGTTGCCGTCGGTGCCGATACCGGAGTGTGCAGAATCTGCTTCGCCAAACAGAGCTTCAGTGCCGCTCTGATTGTCGTAACGGGAGCGCATTGCGAAGATGAGTCCAGTAGGACCATTCATTGGTTGAACGCCAGCCAGGTCATATGCGACCAGGTTAGGCATTGCGCGTCTGATGAGTGAAATCAGAACGGGGTCGAAGTTAGCAATTCCAGCACCAGTTGAGTTGGTTGGTGCTTCGTTAAGGAATTCACGCTCTTCACGGAGCATGACTTCTTGGTTCTCCAGGAGTTGAGCAGTAACGGCTCTACGGTGGGAATCCTTGATAGGATCCATTCCTTCGTAGTCCAGAAGGGGTGCCCACTTCTCCTGCAGATGCTCTAAATTAGGCATTTGCATTTGAATTTTACCTCTTTAAAAAAGTTAGTTTGAACTGTTATGATATAGAAATCACTTTTTAGAAACTCTTCTCAGAGTATCAATGTAGGATTCCATGATTGGTGTTGCTTCAGTAGGAGCAACATTCTCAGTACCTTCAGAGATGGTCTCTGAGTGTTCCTTTTGAGTGCTGTGCTCAGGGAAGTAAGACTTCCTCAGAGTTACCAGCTTCTCACGATAGTCTGACTCACTGTCAAACTCAACATTTTCGGCAAGAGTAGCGAGCTTGTCTTTCTGGGAAAGGGCAAGTCCTTCAGCAACTTCAGCAAAGATTACATCCGATACTGACTCAGCTAATCTCTTATTAAGAGCAACATTTCTTTCGATTTGCTCGTTGAGTTTACCTTCCATTTCATCAAGTTTATCTACCATGCTCTCGATTACATCATATCTATCTTCAGGGATGGTTACATAATGCTCTTCAAAAAGACCCTTCATTCCTTGGAGGAATGATTCGGTCATTTCAGTCTTGAGACCGTGCTCAACTTGGAGAGCGTTCTCCTGGAGCCACTCGTCAGCAACATACTCAAGGTATGCGTCGAGTCTTTCGGTCAGACCTTCTTTAATGTTAACGATTTCTTCTACAAGTGCTTCCTCATAGGTAGCCTTGAGTTGCTCGGTGATTTCACCGACCTTTGCGTTGATAGCAGTTTCGAAAATGGTGCGTGCCTTCTCTTGGAATTCCTCAGAAAGCTCTTCGCCTTGAAGGAGAGCTTCGACATCTTCTTCGATGCTATACTCAACTTCAGGTGCTTCTTCTTCAGAAACAACTTCTTCCTCAGTTACTTCTTCTTCAGAAACAACTTCTTCTTCGGTTACTTCTTCTTCAGCGACGATTTCTTGACCGTCTTCGATTTCGTCAGATACTGCTTCGGCAGGTGCTGCCTTGGCATTGACGACATCCTTAACTTGCTTGATGGTTCCAGCAGGCTCTTTGAGCTTATTGGAATCATCATCTGGTCTGGAGTTTTCGGGAGTAGGTCCGCCGAGATCTTCAACTGGAATGCCAGCTGAAGGCATTGGCTCAGCAGGAGCAGCCCCTTTGGTTACTACGTTTTCCATTTCTTGTAAATTGCTACCAACGGACATTTGTTTTCTGATTACTTGTTATAATCTATATTTATTTATAAATTAAAGATTTGAGAGGAAATCGTTGAAAAGATTCAACTTATGCTCTTCAAGTCTTCTTTGGTCAACCAGCGTGTTAATACGCTTTACGGTCTTTTCTGCGAGTTGCTCACGAAGGATTCCTCCTTCCCAAACCCACTCTTTTCCTTCCATGATTCCTGAAACAAAAGCATCAGGAGCAGAAGGGTCGGCAACGATATCAGCAGCAGTTGCTAACATGAAATCTTCGCCAACAATTTTATGACCCTCATTCGTCATCTTGAGTGAACCAACACCACGAGAGGAGACGCCAAGGGTAACTCCTTCACTGATAAGAGAAGAAGCAATTTTACCCATGGGGGTAGAAAGCAACTGTGCCTTACCTACGAAGTTGTTTCCTTCTCTATGTAGGTCACAAATCTTGTGAGAAACTCTGTCAAGATTTACGGTAGGACCATCAGGGTGACCAAGTTCACCGAGAGCACGTCCTTTCTGAACAAATGCTTCATTGTAACGGTTGACTTCTTTCTCCATGATTGACATGGGATACATTCTACCGTTACGGTTAACTTGCTCTGCTTGCAAGAAAATACCTTGGATATAGCACTTCTTGGAAGCACCCTTACCCTCAGTAATAAATTCTACCTTGTTAATTTCTTCTGTGATGAGTTTCATTTGTTTATGCGGTAAATCCTACTTTTGCTCCAAGAACTGCAGCGTCATCAGCAAATACGCATTGAGTTGGATTTTTTTCCAAATACTCAACACTGCCTCCTGGCATTGTGAATGACCCAATACCAGTACCACTTTGAGTTTCGACGACACTTACTGTATGCGCAGCAGTATCAGTGTTAACTAAACGGACAACAGTTGCTTCGGAAAGGCTTGATGCAGTTCCAGTTGATACAGGTAATGCTACTTCAGCACCTTTACATAAGGTTCTTGCCATTATTCTTCCTCTTGAGGCTCTTGGTCAACTTCACTTTCACCTTCTTCTGGTTCTTCGTATCCTGCATCATCAAACATATCTGCTGCTACAATTGGTCTAGCAGCATCAACTCTTTCCGCAGCTTTTGCGAAAAGAATACCTTTGATGGCATCAGATACTTCAGATGGCTTTGCGTCTGTCGCAATCAGGTCGATAACGTTATCCATAAAAAATTAATATGTTATATCTTATATTTATATCTCAGCCTTTTTGGTATCCTTTTGCATCTGTGCATCAGCAACTGCTGCATCTTGTCCCATATCTAGTTCCATAGGAACTTCACCCATTCCCATTCCATCATCACCCATTGCCATTGGGTCTTCACCACCAGGTAAAGGTTCTCCCGTGATTGGATCTACACTTCCAGGAGCTGGGATAATACCTTTGTTGATTTCATCTTCAATCTGCTCATCAATCTCAATGATTTCAGAGTCAGTTTGACGCAATACTTTCTTTCTTACATATTCGGTAGAATAATACTTACCAATGTAAGGTTCGATAGTTGCAAGATTACCAAGTCTGCTTTGAAGTAACTCAGATTCCTTCAACTCTGCAAACTGATTATCATAGAGGAAGTCATACTGAATATGGTCAGACATAATCTCCCAATCTTCGGGAGTTACGATATTCTTGAGAATCAGTTGAGTTCTCAGCATGTCGTTAAACATCTGAGAGAATCTCTTTCTCAGACGACCGACAAACTTAGCAAACTTGAGTTCGTCTCTCAGAATTTCAGAAGAGCGACCAAGGTTAAAACCACCATCAGCAGCAATTCTTGACTCAGGAACTCCGAGTGCTCTGTAGAGTTTTTTCTGGAAGTATTCGATGTCTGAGAGCTCTCCCAGATTCTGACCACCAGGAAGTGTGGTGATTTCTGTGCCACGACCACCTTCTCTTCTGGGTAACCAGAAGTCTTCCATCATAGACATAAACTTACGGTCATCACGGACTTCGCCCGTGTTTGCATCATAAGCAAGTTTATTTCTGTAGCGAGACATAACCTCTTTGAGGTATTGCTCTGCTTTTACTTTAGGAAGATTGCCAACATCAATGTAGAAAATTCTACGCTCAGGTGCTCTGGACAAACGATAGATAACAAGAGAATCCTCAATCATTCTCAGTTGATTGAGTGCCTTGATTGCCTTATGCATATAAGACAATACTGTGCCTTTGTTTCTATCGACCAGTCCCGAGCTGCAATAAACTACGGAATCTTTTGCAATCTTAATGCTATCCTTCTTACCACCAGAAGAACCTGCACCTGCAAAACTTCCATTCGGATAGGTTGATTTTGGAGTATATACAAAATACTCTTCAATCTTAGGCTCTAAAGTTGGCAGGTCCATACCATTCTTCTGACCTGCTGCAATTATATTATTTCTCTGATCTTTCTTCTTCTCTTGACGAATATACTTCATCTTCATTGGGTCAATGTATCTCAAGTCCTGGATACCTGCCTGAGGATTCTTGAGGTCAATAACTTTCAGATAATAAAGTCTTCCATCAACATACCAGTTTCTAAAGATTTCGTGTGCTTTTCTGTCGAAATCTAAAATTTCTTTGAGATATTTGAATTCTTCTCTAATGATTTTCTTCAGTCTGTCACTAGCGTTAAGATTGGACAATTCAATCTCAACAGGAGAATCATAAAGGTCACTAACGATGGCTTCATTAACAACATCTTCAATGGCACCATCACACTCAGGGTGAAGTGACATTTCACGATATCGTTTGATTAAATCATGTTCAGTACGAAAAACACCTTCGATATCAACGTAGTGACCATAAAACCCACTACTGATATAATTATCAACCCCGTCCTCATTATTCTGAGGAACGGGGGATACTACCGAAGGTGATTTATTCTGACCATCATCAATAGAAAAACCAAAAAGTTTTGCCATCGTATAAACTATCTACTTATTATGGACTATTTAGTTGATGTCTTCGCCGCCTGCATTTGCACCGCTACCCTTAATTGCTTCCCACCAGAGAACTTGCAACTCAACGGTAAACTCTTGAATACCTTGAGCGTCGTATGAAAGTTCGATTGGAGCAACCTGAGTTGGGAAAATATCGTAGAAGTGATACTTTCTCAGGGTGTCACCATTACGGTCAAGTTGATAAACATAGGCGTCTGCCTGATAATCGGCAGGGTTGGTCAGACCAGTGTTATCAGAAACACGGTTGATGGTATTCATCCACTTTTCGAAAGCAGAGCGAATAGCAAAGTCGGTGTCGTTGATAACGGTGATTGTCCAGGTGTCAAAGCTTCTGTCGCCAGCAACCTTGAGTGTTCTTCCCCTGAAAGGAACTTCAATCTGAGCAATGTTTGAAGCAGGCAGGTTTGCTGCCTTGACCAGGAATCTTGCCTTATTCAGGATGTCGTTAGCGTCAGCAATTTCTGCAAGTGCTGGGAAAGAGAGCTCAACCTCAAAGAGGTTTGAGCGTGCACCGCCGCCAGCAAGCTTACTCTTGAAGTCAGTAATCTTTCTTAGTGGGGGTGGATTAAGTTGATTTCTAGTTGCCATTGTTTTGTACCTCTAAGTTTGATTAATAATTAAACGTTACCGATTACTTCTTCAAAAGAAACGCCAGTTCTGGTCGCTACGAAGGTCAGACCGATGAAGTTAATCGACCTGTTTGGTTTGACGAAGATGTCAGCGACAAACTCATTGTTGTCGATAACAGCAGCAGTGTTGTTTGTTTCATCGCAAACAACGACATAATCAAAGATTCCTCTCTTCGCTTGGACATCACGGAGGAAAGGCTCAATGATGTTGACAAAGTTAGTTCTCGTAACTTCATCGTTGAATTCGAAGAGTTGGTCCTTAGCAGCAGCGGAAACTGCCTTCTCAAGGTAGATAAAGAGGCGACGGACGTTGATTCTATCGAATGCCGATGCCTTACCGTATCCAGTCTTATCACCGAAGAGGACGATACCGTCACCAGGCGAGAAGATAACAGGGTTAATTCTGTTAGAATACAGTTTATCTCTTTGTGACTTACTTGGGTTGTAGGTCAGTTTGACTGCATTAAGGATAGCGCCTCTCTGTGTCCCTGCTGGTGAGAACCATGGGAAATTATTGAGGTCATTTCTAGCACAGGTGCCAGCAACATCACCATTCAGTGGGACATAGCGGAAAGTATCCGCGAATCTGTCATACATGTACTTGTAACCACTATCGAAGACTGCATAAGTCGAAGAAGTGATTGGTGAGTAGAAACTCAATACATTATCAGTGATTGTGGCATCAGAGTTAACTGTTACTGATCCTGCGGTAGTATCAGTGATAAATGCCTTTCTGTAAGGTGAGATGAATGCGAGTGCATCTTGTCTTTCCTCAGCAACTGCAATCAACTTATTAGCGAGTGCCTGTGCAGTCTCTTTCTCATGGTTTGCAGCACCCATCAACAAGAAGTCGATGTCGTAGTTATCTGTATTTTCGAAGAGGTCGTAACCTGCGGTCAGTTTGCCGAGAGTTGCTGTCAGTGCTCCACTTGCAGAGATGTCGGTTGTGCCGTCGTAGTTGTCTCCTCCACCAAGAGTAACAGTAGTGTTACCAGTTGCAGCAAAGGTGATACCCTGAGTGTTTTGGTCCCAAGCGGTATCAGTCTCAAGAGTGAAGTCTGCACTGTAACCGATAGTGGTGATTCCTGCAGGAGCACCGCCACCGAAGATGTTTGCAGAGTTGGATGCGAGATACTTTCTCCAGTGAGAAGGGCTTCCCAGCGAATACTCAGCATCTTTTGCCTTTGAAAGATTGAGATGCTTCTCAAGAATGGTGCCTGCGTTTCCACTAACAGCGCCAGTGTCGTCGATGACAACAACATGGACTTCATCAAATCTTGAATCTCTTGCTGCAGCGAAATTTGAAGTGCCAGGTCTATCAGCAAGGTTGCTCCAGGTCAGGTCAGCACCAGTCAAACTGATGGTTTGTGAGTTAAACCAGTCTGTCTGTGAATCATATGAAGTGCTACCAACTGCAGTTGTCTGACCAGTGGTGTGAATTGCAACACTACCACTTCCAGAGAATGCATAAACGCCAGACTCTTGATAATCAACTTCTGTTACTGTGCCAGCAGCAGAAACGTGTGCTAATACTTTGACAGAAACGTTTGTTCCTGAGATTTCGGTGACGATACCCTTGAGGTAACCATCCAGTGCCTCAGTTGACCCAGCACCAATTTTGGTTCTACCGAGCATTGATTGGGTAACGCCATAACCAACTTCAATCGTTGGTAAAGAATCATTGGTGCTAACACCAGCAAGCACTTGGTCTGCCTTACCGTCGATAATCGCAACCTTAACACCATTTGCCCAGGATCCTGGGTTTCTTGCTACTACAGTAACATTAGTAATGGTGTTCTCATCATAACCAAGTTGGTTATAGTGCTCGAAACTCTTAATTTTAATGTCCGATGCGGTGCCTGAGAAAGCATTCTTGAGGTCGTCATCATCCGCTCTGACAACTCTCAGGTCGCCACCATATGCTAAGTAGGATGATGCTACCATCCAATTCTCATAATGCTTATCAGTGCTCTTTGGCTCTCCGAATACTTTCAGAAGGTCTGCTTCGTTTGATACTAACGTTGGAACTTCTACTGGTCCCTGTGCAAAGGGAGCAACAATAGCACCAACAGCACCGCTAGTAGCATCTACTCTACCAACAGTGAGGTCAACCTCTCTTACTACAATTCCAGGAGATGCTAAATTAAGTGGCATCTTTATTCTCCTACAAGTCCAGAATTAATCTGAAATTATTTATTAAAAAGGCTACTTTGAATGGGGAAACAGTGCGTGAATATCTACCAATCGGGATATTCCCATCTTATTGGACTACTCTTCTTTCTATTCTCTATCACTCTTTTCTTCGTACACTCCTTACACTCATAAGAATAGGCAGAAGGTAATGCACCCCTGCCCTTTCTTGTTAGATAAAAATCCTCTATTAAATTTTTCGTCTCTCCACATACTCTACACTCTCTTTCAAAAAAGAGTATGTGCTCTAAATTTATTTGCTTGTCAATATCCATTAATAATAGTCCCACATGTAGGACCTATCGCCATATTCATCAGTATGCCATCTATCACCATCTGTATCAACAAAAGTGCTTTCATCTAAACCATCTAAGATGAAACCAAATGGTGCCATGTCTTGCTCAATCTGATTTCTTTGCTCTTCATAAATTCTCTTACGAATATCATTGCTAGTCATCTCCTTGAAGTAGTCTTGAGCAACCAACCATGAGAAGATAACAAGGCACATTGCCAAGTCGTCATTACATCCTTCTTCTGCTTCGAAAGAATTATGACGCTGGGCAAATGTAGTAAGTTCTGATATAATGTCATAGTCACATGTCAGTAACTTATCGTCTTCTAAGAAAGTCTTTAAGTTAGAGCATCCCAACTTCTTCACCGCAGCAGTCATCCTCACACCCATCTGCGACTTCTTGCCTGAGAAACCGTGCCCAACCACCTGTCCAGCACGACCTCTCATCGCAGCCATCAGCATGTTTTCATATTCCAAATCATAGTGTAAGATATTGGCAACTTGCTCCCCAATATCATTAACTTCAATCAGCAACCAAGCGTTATTATATCCCTTTGCCACATCATGAATAACATTTGGGAATAGCATGGGTTTGATTTCGTTATTTCTATACTTTGCTACTACCTTGTAAGGAAATTGAGTGATATCGAAAACAATAAACGCAGAATAGTCATTGCCTAACCCACGGGCAACGTCTACTGTGAGGAGATAGTTATGCTCAGGTTTTGCCTTCTCGTAAATATCGAGACCAGCATTCCTTTGTATCGGGTCTTCATATACTAAGTTTCTTAGTTTCGCTGGGTTGATGAGTGTATTAACCGATCCTAAGAATTCGCACTCAAACTCAACTTTAAACTGTTGCTCTGAAGTGTTAGCAATAGTCTGCTCTTTCCATTCCTGGTCTCTTCCGGGAACTTCAGACCAATGCACATCAGTTGGCACATATTCATTCTTACCTTTCTCCGCATCATGCCACATGCGG
>Ga0255776_10006407_pt1 | contig 12003 bp, 9 predicted proteins | sample 071ome_19_FD_179974 | JGI IMG/M metagenome (GOLD analysis project Ga0255776, IMG submission 179974) | Coastal salt marsh microbial communities from the Groves Creek Marsh, Skidaway Island, Georgia - 071413AT metaG (version 2) | ecosystem: Environmental > Aquatic > Marine > Intertidal zone > Salt...
TGGGCATGCGCGTCGCATTGGTTGAAAAAGAGCGGCTCGGTGGTGTGTGCCTGAACTGGGGTTGTATCCCGACAAAAGCGCTACTTCGTTCCGCAGAGATTCATCACCTACTGAAAGCCGCCAGCGCATTTGGGCTACGCGTGAGCGATATGGGGGTGGACTGGTCAGCGGTGGTTGCTCGCTCGAGACAGGTAGCGGGTCAACTATCAAAGGGGGTTGCCCATCTGCTGAAGAAGAATAGGGTTGAGATCATTCCAGGTCACGGCGCCTTTCAATCAGCCAATTCAATCTCGGTTAGTCGGGACGGCGCTGAAACTGTAACGCTATCAGCTGATCACATTATTGTTGCAACGGGTGCCCGAGCACGGGACTTGCCCGGTATTGCGGCGGGCAGCGACCGCATCTGGAATTATCGTCAGGCCATGATCGCTACTGCACTGCCAAGCTCGCTGTTAGTGGTGGGATCGGGCGCTATTGGCATCGAGTTCGCAAGCTTATTCGCCGAATTTGGTGTTGCTGTAAGTGTTGTGGAGATGGCAGATCGTATTCTACCCAATGAAGATACTGAGGTTTCAGCTTACGCTAAAGCCCAGTTTGAGAAACGTGGCATACGCTTCTTGACCGAAGCCAAAGTGACTTCGATGGAAGAAACCGCTACCTCAGTGGAAGCCGTGATCGATATGGGCACCGGTACCAGCCGAGAGAGCTTTGACTGCGCGCTCATCGCAGTTGGCGTGGTTGCAAATAGTGATTCGTTGGCGCTTGAGAAAGTCGGCGTTGAACTAAAAAACACCTCCATTGTGATCAATGAATGGGGCCAAACCTGTGTGCCATCAATATGGGCCATTGGCGATGTAGCGGGAGGACCTTGGCTCGCACATAAAGCTTCCCATGAAGCTGTAGCAACCGTAGAGCATATTGCTGGGCACCCTGCCGCCCATCCCATCAACCGAGCAAACATTCCAGGCTGCACGTACAGCTTTCCTCAAATCGCATCTATAGGTCTAACAGAGCAACAAGCGCTTGCGGCGAACTGCAAAATACGAAAAGGTAATTTTCCGTTTATGGGTAATGGCAAAGCGCTGGCTCTGGGCGATGCGGATGGTTTCATTAAAACCGTCGTAGATGACGACACGGGCGAGATACTGGGCGCGCACATGGTTGGTGCTGAAGTCACGGAGCTAATTCACAGCTTTGTGTTGGCCAGAGAACTAGAAGCCACCGAGGACGAGGTGGGAATGACCATGTTTCCGCACCCCACCCTGTCCGAGGCATTGCATGAAAGTGTGCTCTCAGCGGCAGGAAAAGCGCTACATATTTAAGGACCGACACAATGGATGAGGCGGTATCCCAGTTAATCAAGCACTATGGCGTAGAGGCGCCTGTAGAACAGTTTCTCCTGGCGCCACAAAAACTCTTCATCGATGGCGCCTATTGTGATGCCGCCTCCAATGAATGGCTCCCTTCCATAGAGGCATCGACCGGAGGCTTGCTAGCACAAATACCCGACGGCTCCAAAGCTGACGTCGATCGGGCAGTAAGCGCCGCTCGACAGGCGTTGAATGGCACCTGGGGCACTATGAAAGCCAACCAACGTGAGCGCATTTTACTCAAGCTGGCGGACTTAATTGAGCGCGACGCAGTACAACTGGCACAGATAGAGAGTCTCGATAATGGCAAAGCGCTTGGCCCATGCATCGATATCGATATCCTAGGTGGCGCTGACCTCGTGCGCTTCATGGCGGGGCTTACGACAAAAATCCAGGGTGCGACGCGACAAGTCGCGGCTGAGGGCGAGCACTTAGCCATGACCCTCAAGGAAGCCATCGGCGTGGTGGGCGCCATTGTGCCCTGGAACTGGCCTTTCAATATGGCTATGTGGAAGATCGCCGCACCGCTGGCGGCGGGCTGCGCCGTTGTGGTCAAGCCCGCGCAACAGACGTCACTGTCTATGCTGTATTTCGCACGACTCCTTCAAGAGGCCGGTGTTCCAGCAGGGGTGGTCAATATTGTCACCGGCCGGGGCAGCAATATTGGTGATCACATTGCCGGTCATCCGGGCATCGACAAGGTGTCCTTTACCGGTTCAACCCCCGTCGGACAGCGCGTTGGTGCAATAGCAGGCGAGGCCCTGTCACCGGTTACCTTAGAGCTGGGAGGCAAATCACCTATGGTGGTGTTTGCCGATGCCGATTTGGAAGCGGTGGCACAAGCCACCCGCTGGTCGGTGTTCTTTAATGCGGGCCAGGTTTGCTCGGCAGGCTCAAGACTGTATATCGAGGCCTCCAAGCTCGATAACATGCTGGCGGAGCTCCAAAAAATCATCGATTCCATGAAGGTAGCGCCGGGCCTAGACCCCGAATGCGATCTCTGCCCTGTCATTTCTGCGAGCGCCAAAACCTCAATCGAAAATTACATCCGTCTTGGCGTCGATGAGGGTGCAGAAATTGCCATCCAAGGGGCGGAAGCTCCAACCACAGGCTTCTTTGTTCCCGCCACCGTGCTTATCGCAAGGAATAACAAGCTTCGCGTGGTTCAGGAAGAAATCTTCGGACCCGTGCTGACGGTGATTCCCTTCAGCACCGAAGCAGAGGCTGTGCGACTGGCCAACGACAACATTTACGGGCTTGCGGGCAGTGTTTGGACGAAAGATGTCTCTCGTGCCGTGCGTGTGGCAAGGCGAATTGAAGCAGGAACCGTTTGGATCAACGCCCATGACATTGTCGACTCAGCCCTGCCATTTGGAGGTTTCAAAGCCTCGGGCTTTGGCAAAGACCTAGGTCCAGAACAGCTCGACTATTTCCTAAAAACAAAAACCCTCTGGATCGCCGTCGAGGCGGGTCCAGAGGGAACAGAATGAGAGGCCTTATGGAAACCCAATCGATGAATAAAGACTCTTTCTCACTGCGCTCTCGGCTAGCTGATGGGGGCACGCCGGCTCTCAATTATTGGGGCGTAGATAGCGAGACAGGCAAACTACTCGATGTCCTTGTCGGCCCTATCGACAACTTTAAAGCGATTCTGCCGACCAACTCGATGAATAAAAAAATGATTCGTGACGGTATTCGACTGGATGTTGAGGGGGCCCGAAGTCAGTATCAAGACGTTCTCGATTGCTACCGGGACTTTGGCGCCACTATCCACATAACGCCACCAGACCGGTACCTGCCCCTGCAGATCTGGGCTCGTGATGGTAGCTATATGACCCCCTGGGGCATGATCATTGGACAGATGGCCCAATGGTGGCGACGGGGTGAATACGGCCCCGTCATGGATTTTTGCGCGCAGCAAAATATTCCTATTTACGAGAAGGTGACTGCTGGCTGTGCAGAGGGTGGAGACTTCATGATGATCCGCCCGGATTTAGCGGTGATGGGTTATGCCGGTGATCGCAGCCAGGAGGAAGGCGCTCTGCAAGTTAAAGATTGGCTTAATAAAGAGGGCGTTGAGGTTTTTCTCTACAGCTTTGACTCTCACTTCGTACACGCCGATGTAACGATTGTGATGCTTACCGATAACCTGGCGGCAGCGGTCACTGACGTTGTCGATCCAGCACTCATTGCACTGCTTAAGTCACGGGGCATTCGTGTCATTGACGTGCCCTACTGCAAGGCGATGCAGCTGGGCTGCAATGTCATGTCCATGGGTAACGACACCGTACTGCTGCCAAAACAAAATCAATTCTTAGTCGAAGCCTGTAAAGCAGAGGGTTTAAAAGTGTATGACCCGGATGTGTCGTGCATCACCGTCGTCGGTGGCGGTATTCACTGCATGAGCTTAGCCCTCCGCCGCGAGCGCTTTGGCAACGGAGGCTGATCATGATGCATGTCAATTCAGCCCGACTGTGGCAGCGTCATATGACGCTGGCTGAGATCGGTGCAACACCCAAAGGCGGGAACAACCGCCAAGCACTCACCGATGAGGATATCCTTGCACGCAAACAGTTCATCGCTTGGTGTGAAGCGGCGGGTTGCAACATACGCATTGATCAAATTGGCAACATTTTTGCGCGGCGTGAAGGTCTCAACCCATCGCTTGCACCGGTCATGACTGGCAGCCATCTAGACACCCAGCCAACTGGCGGCCGCTTCGACGGCATTTATGGTGTGCTCGCTGGACTAGAGGTTATTGAGACGCTCAACGACCATGGCATCACTACCGATGCCCCTGTAGAGGTCGTCGTTTGGTGTAATGAGGAAGGCTGCCGCTTCACGACTGCGATGATGGGTTCTGCCGTTTGGTCAGGAAACATGCCTATTGCGGATGCACTGGCTCTAGCGGACCCAACAGGAACCACGGTAGCTGATGAGCTAGCCCGTACTCAGCATGCCGGAGCGCATCCGGCCGAGGCCTTTCCAGCTAAGGCTTTTGTTGAAGCGCATATTGAACAGGGCCCCATTCTTGAACTCACCGATACCGTCATTGGCATTGTTCAAGGCGTGCAGAATATGAGCCGGCACGAAATCGTCATCACGGGCCAAGAAGTTCACGCGGGCCCCACGCCCATGACTATGCGTAAAGACCCTATGCGTGCCTTAGCCGCGTTTCTCCCCGCACTGTACGCCATGGCCGAGGAACAAGGTGAGCATGCACGACTCACCTTCGGTGTTATCCATGCATCTCCCGGATCCAACAATACTGTACCCGGAGAGCTCAGGATGACCGTGGATATCCGTCACCCTGACGGTCGGGTTTATCAGTCGATGGTTGATAGCGCTTACCAATTAGTGCGCAGCGCCTGCGAGGCCGAGCAGTGTCCGGTCGAGATACGCTGCTTCTTTGAGGCGCCGGGGGTTGAATTCAATCAACAGTGCGTAGAAGCCGTAGCATCTGCTGTGACCCGCCTGGGCTACAGTCATCGAGAGATGGTGAGCGGTGCTGGCCACGACGCCTGCAACGTAGCGTCGGTGGTGCCAACGGCAATGATCTTTGTGCCCTGCAAGGGTGGGATTAGTCATAACGAAGCCGAATCGGCGGAACCCGAGCATCTCGAAGCGGGCGCCAATGTGCTGCTCAACGCGCTCATTGAGTTAAGTACCGACAAAAGTGGGAGTGCCGTTCATGGGTAGCGTCTTTCGCCCTGACCTTAGCGAGCTAGACATCAAATCCATCGCCCGTGAATCTTTTGGGATGGATGTATCGTCCGTTACCCCGATGGGCGGTTACATTGATCAGAACTTTCGCATTGACCTACCCAGCGGTGAGCGCTACCTGATCAAAGTCCACTCAAGGAACGAACCTGACGCTGTTTTAGCATTACAGAATGAGGCGCTGACGCACCTGTCTGCGATGCAGCTAGACTTTGCCACGCCCGCAGTGATCAAAAGCGCATCGGGAGACAGCGTTGTCGCCATTGAGAGCAGCAAGAGTGCTGATCGCGTTCGCTGCCTGACCTACATCGACGGACAGCTATTAGCGGAGCGCACTCCTATAAGCCGGGAGCTTCTGCATTCAGCAGGCTCCACCATAGCCGCTCTTGATCAAAGCTTGGCATCCTTCAATCATCCTGCGGCTTCACGCCCTGACATGGACTGGGATTTACGTAACGCTCAGCGTATTTCGGGCTACGTACATCTCATGCCCAATCCTGCAATCAGACGGCTTGCGGATTATTTCTTCCTGCAATTTGAGACGACGGTATTGCCAGAGCTTAATCGCTTGCCGTTGCAAATTTGCCACAACGATGGTCACCGCTATTCCCTTCTGACTGATCACGCCGAGCAATGTTCACGCATCGCGGGCGTCATCGACTTCGGCGATATATGCCTGACCCATGCGGTTTGTCACCTAGCGGTATGCATATCAGACCTTATTGTAGGACAAGACGACTTGGTTGCTGGAGCTGCAGACATTGTTGCTGGCTACCATCAGGTGCGTGCGCTCTCTAGAGATGAAATCTCGCTGATTTACCACTTGGTGGGCACACGACTTGCAATCTATGCTGCCATGGCCGGGAGAGCGCTGAGGGAGGATCCGACCAACGCTCACCCGCAAGCCAAACTAGAGGATGTGGGCAAGTTGTTGCGAAGATTATCTGCAACTAGCCCCGTAGCCTGGAGGAACGCTTTACTGGCCGCCTGTCAGCTCGCCGAACCCGCTACGCAGATGGAGGCCCACTGTGACGCGCTGGTTGATCAGCGCCATCGCTTTTTCTCGCCCTCGCTTTACACCCATTACGCGCAACCCATTGTGCTCGAGCAATCTGCTTTTCAGTATTTTTATGATCAGTCGGGGGCTACATATCTTGATTGCGTGAACAATGTTTGCCAATGGGGCCACTGCCATCCGAGTATCGTCCGCGCCGCGCAAAAGCAGATGGCCACCCTCAACACCAACTCCCGTTATGTTTATGAGCAGATGGCGGCGTTTGCCGAGCGTCTAACTGACACCATGCCCAACGGGCTCGATACTGTCTTCTTCGTCAACTCTGGGTCAGAGGCCAATGACCTCGCGGCACGATTGGCGAGGGCATACACAGGCAATAATGATTTTGTGGTGGTCGATCGCGCGTACCACGGCAATTCCAGTCTATCTACGGATTTGAGTCCAAACAGAATCGATCGCCCGGGTCGTCCGGGTCTCCCGAATTATGTTCGCAAAACTGAGTGTCCCGATCTATACCGTGGTCGCTTTCGAGACGATGACCCAAATGCCGTACAGCATTACATCAATGACCTAGGAAGCGTCATAGACGACATGGTGGCGGTGGACAGATCGCCAGCTGCATTTTTTGCCGAGTCATTGATTGGTACTGGCGGTCAAATTGTCTTCCCCGAGAATTACCTAGCATCGGTATATACCAAAGTTCGCGCCGCAGGGGGCGTTTGCGTGGCCGATGAAGTCCAAGTTGGTTTTGGTAGAACCGGAGATCATGTTTGGTGCTTCCAATCCCAAGGGGTCACCCCAGATATTGTCACTATGGGCAAACCCATCGCCAATGGACATCCTATGGCGGCAGTCGTAACTCGTCGCGAAATCGCTGAGGCTTTTGATAATGGCATCACTTACTTCAATACGTTTGGTGGTAATCCAGTATCCTGCGCGATAGGGCTAGCCTGCTTAGATGTCCTTGAGCAGGAGGAGCTCATGACGAATACCCAAGCAATGTCTAAAGCGCTAATGACAGGGTTAGCAGAGTTGAGAGCCGCCCATGAACTTATTGGAGACGTGAGAGGGTTGGGACTCTACATTGGCGTGGAGTTAGTCACCGATCGACAGACGCGCCTACCAGCGACTCAGGCCGCCAAGAAAATCGTAGAATCCATGAAGACTCAAGGCGTTCTGGTCAATACCAACGGCTATGACAGCAACGTCTTGAAAATTAAACCTCCTATGATCATTGACCATGCAGACGTTAGCCACTTATTGGAGGCGTTTGAAAGCGCGCTAAGTGAAGTATCGGTCTGCCGCTGATACGAAAAACTCGGCACAAGGCCGAGTCTTTCGTATTTGGTAGGACCGGCAGGATGGTCTTCAATCGCCATTGCCTCTGGCGATTGAACCCTGCGGGCACCTCCGCGTTGCTGCGGTGGACCAAACGCTCCTATGGTCGCGTTTGTCGAACTGGCGACCTCTACCAGGTCAAGGCCGATTGGCCGCACCAAGACACTCGTGGACACACGTACGCTAGTGGTGAAATTATTTTGGGTCAAGCTCCGGGGCTTTCATTATTTTGTCAGCTACAGAATTTGGTCGATGTGGGCTATTTCATTCCTTCCATCTTGCCAAATGGCGCCTGAGGTATTTCACGCGCGACCGTTTCGGTAAACCAGCCAACTCAACATTGCCATCAAACCCAATACGCCACCCAGAGGCAAACTAGGCACTGGTTGAGTTGGCGCTGCGATCGGGAGTGAACGTGTCTGTGTATCAACCTTTATAGCGCTGGACTGAAGGTTTGGGGTTCCCTCATCATCTTCGGCGACAAAATACACGTCATAAGCTGTGTTGCCCGGCAGAGACGTAATCGTTGAAAAGCCGCTCGTGAATGGCATGCTGGAGACAATGGCACTGTCAGAAGCGAGCGCCGCAGAACCTGTGGAATCCTGGCCAGCCTTTACCTGAGATGCGCTAGGTACCGACGAACCATCAGCAATCACAACATAGTAAATAACACCCGCCTCATCGATAGATGCCGAGGGGGTAAAGCCAGAAGACGTAACGCTGCTCACTGATGGAGCAACGTCAAAGGTGGGGGGTGTAGTGTCCGCGGGCGTCGACGTCACATTAAAAATGACAGTGGAGGCATCAGTTTTTGCGTTGTAGTTTGTCGTTTCGGTCAATGTTGGTCGAACTTCGCAACCGTTTGCTCCAGTTCCTGTTGAGGAGAAGGTCAAGGTAGTTCCGGAAATGGAGCACCCTGTTGTCCCCTGACTCACAACTGAATAGCCAAGTGTGCCGTCACCAACAGTGCGAGTGGCAGCTAACGTCAGGCCACTGTCTTCCAGTGATAGGTCGGTTGTGGGGGACCACGAAATGCTCTGCGATCCCTTGGCAACTGTGAGGGTGAAACTTGAGCTTGTTGCGCTGCCGCCAGCCGAATGAGTTGCCGTCACGGTGATTGACTGATTTCCTGCCGCAGTGGGCGTCCCGGTAATAGCTCCCGTCGATGAATTCAATGCTAGACCGGCGGGCAGACTGCCAGATCCGATAGTGAAAGTCAGGTCACTAGAGGCAAATCCCGACGTTGTCACGGTTGAAGAGAATGCCTGCCCAACTGTCCCGCTTGTCCCGCTAGGTATTCCTACACTCGCGCCGTCATAGACCGCATAAAAAGTGGTATTCGAGATGGGGGTATAGGTGCCCCCTAAAGAAACTCGGGCTCCCCCACCGCCACTCGAGGCACTCCATTCAGAGATACTGATGCCGTTCTTGGATTGACCCCCGGCCGAAGGGAAAGTCAGCGCTCCCGTCCCGGAGACTGCTGAAGGCAGGTCTCCGGAACCCCCGTCAAGATCAAACGAAACCTCGTAGCTCGCCGCTGCCACCGCTGTTGTCGCTGTCAGGGAGCTCGACGAAGCGGCACGAGAGTCAAAATCGAATGGTATCGAGCGGTCGGTGGTCGAAATGTTTCCGGTTAACCCCACGGCCGAGGTGGTGGGGAACGTAACCGATACCCAACCTTTCTTATCGGTCATTGTCACTTCCGTACTTGAGGTGAACGTTCGCACCCCGGCGACCGAGTCGTCCACTTGAATGTGCGAGCCAGAACTCAAGGAGTAACTGACCAAACCCGAATACTCGGCTGATTCTCCAGCCGTCGAATCGAGGTCTTTTGTGATTACCCGCATATTCTGGAGCTTGATCGACTCATTGTCATCGTTGACAAAGGAAACCGTCACCGACAGCGTCCCCTGAAGATTCGACATATCGATCGGTTTGATGCCGATGCCATCATCGGTTCGATCTTGGTCCAATATGTAGGTGCTGTCTCCATCACCGCCGGGCAACGAATCTATGGTAACGAGGGCATCAACGACGGTGCCATCATCCCCCGTGAACACGTTTTCGTAGCGAATGACAGTTCCCTGTGCGAGCCCAACACCAATTCTCACCCCTGTGCTCGAGGATGTCTGGGTCTTTGACGCAGGCGACGATGTACGCGAGAAATCCAATTGCCTTTCCGAGACGTTGCAAATCAACTCACCCGACGAATCGGAACAAGTCCCTGCCGCCGGTGATTGGGCAAAGGCAAATTGGCTTTCCAAAGTCGCGATCGCGGAGCCAGCAACCAACACGAATAGCAACAGACCGCGCAAAAATTTTGAGTATCGCCCAGGCATTCTTCAATTCTACCCAGAAGCCAGATGCGAGGCCACGCTATTGCTCCGCAGGAAAACTGCACCACCCCGCCCCAAATAGCTACCACGACAAGGCCGATTGGCCGCACGAAGACACGCGTGGACCCCTAGTATACGGTAACGTTGAGGGTCCACTAGATCAATCTGTCACGTGTTGCCGTCTGGCGCTCTCGGACACCGTTGTGGCGTAGGGTTGGCGGCTTCAAGCCATCGCAGTAGTGGCGTAAGACAATCCTCATTTTTTTTCATTGTTTCTGGTGTGCTGGCTACTGCCCGGATATATTTGATACAGATATTCACTCTGAGTAGAACCGCGGCTTACCCTTGTAATGCGAAGTAGTATTTGCCTCCTATTAGCTGTGTTGGTGTTCGTTAGAGCAACGATTCCAGTTGGCTTCATGCCGGCCAGTTTTGCGGACGGACGGGGCATGATGCTATGCGCGGGTGATTACCTCAGCTCGCTGCTCTTAATGCTTGAGGCCTCTGATACCGAAAAGCAAGATCACAATCATCACCATATGTCAGATGGCCATGAGGTCTTGGTCGCTCATGAGCATTCTGGGCATTCGGCGTTCGACAAAGGTTGCGACTTTTATCTAGCAGCATCTTTCGATGCGTTAGCTGCTGGCGAGGCATTTGATGTAGCGCTCACTGGCCGCGTAATAAAGAGCTCTGTGTATGGGTATCGCGATCCATACACCTCCCTCAATTACCTCCCTCGAGCACGGGCCCCACCTCGCAGCATCGTCTGACTTAGCCATTTTTTAATTCAGATGATGCACAGTGATCTGTGCACTAAGGTGAGGAAACTATGAACTGCAACAAGTTGTTGTGGCTGTGTTTATGCACGTGCCTAGCCATCCCGGCATTTGCTCATGATGACGTGACGAAACTTCGACCGGAAAGTCATGCGCCAGCGGGCGTCATGTCTGACCATCTACATCCCAAGGGAGAATGGATGCTGGGCTATCGATATTTGACTGATGAGTATCGTGGGCTCTACGAGGGTTCTCGTCAGATCACGCCTGAAGAGGCCGGAATGGCGGGCTATTCAATGGTCGGTAAGAGCATGAGTATGGAAATGCACATGCTCGATATCATGTACGCGGTGTCTGACCGAGTGACTCTGATGTTTATGCCCATGTACATGAGCATGGATATGACAATGGAGAGTACGGGTTCAATGGAAATGGCTGGCATGGGCCACGATATGGCTACGGGAGGCCACATGGGGGGGGCGATGACCCATTCGCATGGTACGTCCGGTTGGGGTGACACTAATCTATCGGCCCTTATCAGGTTATATGAGTCAAATGGCCACAGCCTACACATGACTATGGGCGTCACTGCGCCGACTGGCGCTGTCGATAAACGCAAGCCCAACGGCCTCTATGAGCATTATGGTATGCAGCTCGGCTCAGGCACCTGGGATCTCGTGCCAAACCTGACCTATACCGGGTATAGAGGAAAAATGAGTTGGGGTGTCCAGCTAGGCGGGACCTGGCGTTTGGAATCGGCCAATGATTCTGGCTTCTCTTTTGGCGATGAGATTTTTGCGAGCAGCTGGGTAGGGTATCGAGTGGCGCCCTGGCTAAGCGCATCTTTGCGCCTCACCTATCAGCATGAGGACCCGCTATCGGGCGAATACAATGCACCCTATCCCGATAAAAGCCCCGGTGACTATATAGAAAATTACGGAGGCGAATTCATTACTGCAGGCTTCGGTTTTAATACGGTCGTGCGACAGGGCGTTTTGGTAGGTGTTCGCGTTGGGCTGGAGTGGGAGTCGAGAATTGACGAGTCATATAATGGGATTCAGCTCGGGGCTGACGACGGTTGGAGCCTGAGCCTGAGTTATGCATTGTAAGTCTCACTCAAGGTAGCTGTGCTCCAGGCCTCGACTGAGTGACAACGCTGGATGAGCGCGAGTGGATTGATCAAAACGCGATTGCCTCTCGCGCTCTCACCCCTTTGGGGCGCCGCCGTTTCACTTTGGCGACCAAAATGCTCCTGCAGTTGCGTTTTGTCGAGCCGCCGACCTCTACCAGGTCAAGGCCGATTGGCCGCACCAAGACGCGCGTGGACGCCCAGAACTTAACCCCTTTCTATTTTGTTTTCACGCCGCGTTTGTGTTTGTTTTAAGCGCCATTGGCTGGCGCTTATTCCGTGCCAGCGCTGAAATGCCTTTCGGAAGTTCGCTTCA
>Ga0255776_10006414_pt1 | contig 11999 bp, 6 predicted proteins | sample 071ome_19_FD_179974 | JGI IMG/M metagenome (GOLD analysis project Ga0255776, IMG submission 179974) | Coastal salt marsh microbial communities from the Groves Creek Marsh, Skidaway Island, Georgia - 071413AT metaG (version 2) | ecosystem: Environmental > Aquatic > Marine > Intertidal zone > Salt...
TGCTGTAAACAAACTCACTGTCGAACGGAGGGTCTTTGCGCATCAGGATGATGTTCAGATTACTCAGTGGCTGATCGCTGAATTCGCCCATCTCGAACCAGTTATCTGGGTTCATATCGACTTTAATCGGCGCCATGCGGCCATAGGCTGCACCGTTCTGGATCGACAGATCCTGCTGCTCCATATAATAAAGTTCGCAGCCTCGCTGTTGAGCGGCGTACATCAGAGCAAGACTGGTATCTTTTTTGTACGCAATTTGATCAATCGGGTCCATGACGATGCCGACTTTCAGGCTCATAGTTTTACCACCGCTTAGCAGAATAAATTCGGAAATCCGATTCTACCCCATTATTCATTGTCGCAACTGGAATAAATTGTTCCGCTGAGTCTCAAGATTTGCCTGAATGCGTTGTTTTGCCGTGTGATTGTATGTTACAAAGGTCGGTAACCAGCGTCCCTGTCGTTATTGAATTTGGCCGCTACTCTAAAAAAAATACTAAATAGTGGATGGTTTAAAGGCCCATTGTATGGACGATAACTTTGATAACCTGAAAGTCATGGTTATCGACGATAGTAAAACTATTCGTCGAACCGCCGAAACCCTGCTGAAGAAAGTAGGCTGTGATGTAATTACAGCGACAGATGGTTTCGATGCCCTTGCCAAAATTGCGGATACTCATCCCAACATTATCTTTGTTGATATCATGATGCCTCGTCTTGATGGCTATCAGACTTGTGCTTTGATTAAGAACAACTCCAAGTTTAAAGATACGCCAGTCATCATGCTTTCAAGTAAAGACGGCTTATTCGATAAGGCTAAGGGGCGCATTGTAGGTTCTGACCAGTATCTGACTAAGCCATTCAGTAAGGATGAGCTGTTGGGTGCTATTCGAAACTACGTTAAATAAGTAGTTAGACTGAATTTCATTTAGAGGTGACTTGAGAATGGCGCGCGTATTAGTCGTAGATGATTCTCCAACCGAAACGCATTCTTTCAAAACCATGCTGGAACAGCATGGCCATGAAGTATTGACTGCAGAAAACGGTGCTGATGGTGTAGCACTGGCGCGTCAGGAATTACCTGATGTGGTTCTTATGGATATTGTAATGCCAGGGTTGAATGGTTTTCAGGCGACGCGTCAGCTGACTAAAGATCCTGATACTCAGCATATCCCAGTGATTATCGTAACCACTAAAGATCAGGAAACTGACCGTGTGTGGGGTAAGCGTCAGGGAGCCAGTGGTTATCTGGTGAAGCCGGTTCCGGCAGACCGTCTGATGGCTGAAATCGAATCTGTGATGGCGGGTTAATCATGTCGCCATTTTCCCTGCTGGTCAGCATAGCCCAACGCAGTCGTGAAACCGCGTATGAGTTACCGCAAAAAACCGAGGCTGTCACTTATTGGCGTGGCGTCGGCTTTATGCTGGCAGGACAGAAATTTGTAGCTCCGATGGGGGAGGTGGGTGAAATCCTGCAGCCACCACGAGTAACAAAGGTTCCGGGTGTGCGTAACTGGGTATTGGGTGTTTCCAATATTCGTGGTCGTCTGGTGCCTGTATTAGATCTGGCTGGATTGCTAGGTGTGCCTTCCAAGGCAAACTGGCGTGCGCGCCGGGTGTTGGTAATCGGTCAGGGTGATAACCTCAATGGCCTGATGGTGGATTCTGTATTGGGGATGCAGCAGTTTCCGACCAATGAAATGCGCAACCAGATGTACGTCGAAGCTAATTACGCCAGTTTTGTGCGTGGTGGTTTTGAGCGTGATGGCGTTAATTGGCCAATATTTAGTTTTTCAGAACTGGCACAAGCAGAAGAGTTTCTGCAAGTGGCGGTTTAATCTGATTTGGCAAATGGACTGGCTGAGTCTTTTAAAATAACAAGCGTGCAAAATAAGTACGGAGAAAATCGGAATGAGCAAAGAAACGGGAAGCGTTTGGTCAACAGTATTTGGTAACCCGCGAGCGGGTTTATTTACTGTGATGCTGATTGTTTCAATCCTGGCCTTCTTGGGTGTAACGGTATTTGTAAACAACCAGGCAAACGAAGATAAGGAATACATCTCACACTCAGGTGAGTTGCGGGTACTTTCTCAGGAATTGGCAAAAAACGCGGTGGAGGCCGCGGGTGGTAAAGCAGAAGCTTTCGCCTTGCTGCGTACTGCTCGTGATAACTTCGAAACCCGTTGGGGCTTCCTGAATAAAGGTAATGCTTCTACAGGTCTGCCTCCTGCTGAGCTGGCGGGTATGACGGACGTACAAGGGTTGTGGAATAAGGTATCGAACAATGCCGACCAGATTCTGCAGGCTCAGGACATTATTCTATCGCTGCACGAAGTAGCAGCAACACTGGCAGAAACGATTCCGCAGCTGCAGGTGGAATACGACGAGATTGTAGAAATTCTGCTGGATAACGGCGCCCCTGCTGATCAGGTTGCGGTAGCACAGCGTCAGTCATGGTTAGCGGAACGTATCGTACGCTCGGTGAACAAAGTACTGGGTGGTGGTGAAGATGCGGTAATGGCTGCTGACGCCTTCGGCCGAGATGCTTCCTTATTCGGTCGTGTATTAAACGGTATGATCGAAGGTAACGTAGCCATGAACCTGAGTCAGGTAACTGACGAAGAAGCGGTATACGCTCTGGCCGAGGTTGCTGAATTATTCGAATTCGTATCTGGCTCGGTTGACGAAATTCTTGAAACATCCCCTGAACTGTTCCAGGTGCGTGAGGCATCTGACGCAATTTTCGCAGACTCTGCGATCCTGCTGACGGAAACATCTGCCCTGACCGATGAATTCCAGACCACTACCGAAGGTCTGAGCTTACTGCAATTGATCGCTTATCTTGCGGCATTGCTGGCCGTGGCCAGCATTATTGGTCTGGGTTATACCTCTTATCAGTCTACCCGTGATGACCTTGCGGAAACTGAGATGCAGCAGCGTGAAGAAGCTGAGAAGAACGAACAGAACCAGCTAGCAATTTTACGACTGCTGGATGAGATTGCTGACCTTGCAGACGGTGACCTGACAACTCAGGCGACGGTAACCGAGGACTTCACAGGTGCAATTGCTGACTCCATCAACTACGCAATCGACCAGATGCGTAATCTGGTATCCGCGATTAACGAAACAGCGGTACAGGTATCCTCCGCTGCTCAAGAAACACAGGCAACGGCGATGCATCTTGCTGAAGCATCTGAGCACCAAGCGCAGGAAATTGCCGGCGCATCCGCAGCGATCAACGAGATGGCGGTGTCCATTGACCAAGTATCAGCAAACGCCTCGGAATCATCCGCGGTAGCAGAGCGGTCGGTTGCGATCGCCAACAAAGGTGCTGAAGTGGTACAGGCGACGATTCACGGCATGGATAACATTCGTGAACAGATTCAGGAAACATCGAAGCGTATTAAACGTCTGGGTGAGTCCTCGCAGGAAATTGGTGACATCGTATCCCTGATTACCGACATTGCTGACCAAACAAACATTCTGTCTCTTAACGCGGCGATTCAGGCATCGATGGCCGGTGACGCTGGTCGTGGTTTCGCGGTGGTAGCGGATGAGGTACAGCGTCTTGCAGAACGTTCTGCTGCGGCAACGAAGCAGATTGAGGCGCTGGTAAAAACGATTCAGAACGATACGAACGAAGCGGTTATCTCGATGGAGACAACAACTTCCGAGGTGGTACGTGGTGCCCGCCTAGCACAGGATGCGGGTGTTGCACTGGAAGAGATTGAGAACGTATCGAAAAACCTTGCAGACCTGATTCAGAACATTTCCAACGCAGCACGTCAGCAGGCGTCTTCTGCGGGTCACATTTCCAACACGATGAACGTAATTCAGGAAATTACTTCGCAGACTTCTGCGGGTACGACTGCTACTGCGAAATCGATTGGTAATCTGGCTGAAATGGCGAACAAACTGCGTGAGTCGGTTGCCGGCTTCAAGCTGCCGGAGCAAGCTCTGTAGGCTGAAGAAGTTAGATGAGCAATCCATCCGATCCGTTTTCACCCTCTGGGACGCGTTTTGTAACCGTCCCAGATATGAGTGAAGAGCAGTTTCTGCGTTGGCAGAATCTGCTCGAAGAGCGCACAGGTATGTGTTTGGCACCTCAGCGGCGCTCGTTTTTGCAAACCAGTCTCGGGATTCGTATGCGCGAGCTGGCTTGTGCGGATTACGAAGAATATTACGACAAGGTAGTTTCAGGCCCAGGTGGGGCTATCGAGTGGGCTACCCTTGTTGATCGTTTAACGGTTCAGGAAACTCGTTTTTTCCGCGATCCTTATGCGATGGAATTTGTACGCAATCATCTGCGTACTATGGCGCAACAACTCAGATCTGAAACATCGTTTGATATCTGGAGTATGGGCTGTTCGTCGGGGGAAGAGGTTTATAGTCTGGCTATGCTGGCGGACGAATGCCTGACCCCTATGGGTTATAAATATTCAGTCACCGGAACCGATATTTCCACTGTGGTATTGCGTAAAGCACGTCAGGGTAAATATCCGATTCGTAAACTGGAAACTATGCCGCTGTCGTATCGGGAGCGGTATTGCAACAAACTGGCAGACAATGAATATCAGATTGTCTCTGAGTTACGCGACAGAACCTGTTTTAGTCAGGTGAATGCATTGAATTTGGATGCGTTCCCTGTACAAGGGCTGAGCGTAATTTTCTGTCAGAACATGCTGATTTATTTTCGTCGCTGGCGTCGCCGCGAGATTCTGGATGCTCTGGCGGAGCGATTGTCGCCGGGCGGAGTGCTGATCACAGGACTGGGAGAAATGGTCGACTGGCAGCACCCGGATTTAGTACAAGTGCAAGATAATAATTTATCTGCCTATATTCGGCGGGATAATAGAATAACAACAGGAGACCGCTAGGCGATGAGCCATGACTACATCGCCCTGGAATGGGTTAAAGGGGAGATTGAGGAAACTCTGCAGCAGGCTCAACAGGCTCTGGAAGCTTATGTTGAGAATCCGCAGGATCAAACTCGTCTCAAATTTTGTCTGAGTTATCTGCATCAAGTGCATGGCACTTTGCAGATGGTTGAGTTCTATGGCGCTGCTTTATTAGCAGAAGAAATGGAATCTCTGGCAAAAGCACTCAGTACCGGGTCAGCTAAAAACCAGCAGGATGTGCTGGAAGTTCTGATGCAGGCGATCCTGCAACTGCCTAATTATCTGGAACACGTCAAAGTCGGACGTCGCGATTTACCTGTTGTATTAACGCCGATTTTGAATGAACTGCGGGCCGCCCGTGGTGAAAGCCTGATGTCAGAAAGTGCGGTTTTCTCACCGAATATTCCCCACTTTGAACCACTGACTGTTGAGCAGCTTAAAAAATTCAAAGCCCCTGCTTTTGCTCCTTGGCTGAAGAAAATCCGCCAAATGTTGCAGGCCGCGATTCTGCATATTTTGCAGGGCAAGCAGGAAAAAGTTGCTCTGGAATACCTGAGTAAAGTTTTCTCGAAACTGCATAAGTCGTTAGGCAAGACCCCTAGTGGTGTTGTTTGGGCACCAGCACTGGCGTTTACCGATTATCTGAAAACCGAGAAAAGCATTCCTAAAAGTGCCAAGCCTTTATTGCGTCAGCTAGATGTACAGCTGAAGCAGATTCAGGAACAGGGCATTATTGTTATTAATCAGCCAGCCAATGGAGAGCTGATTAAAAATCTGCTGTTTTATATCGCTAAGTCGCCATTAGAAAGTGGCCCAACGGCATTTGTTAAAGACAAGTTTGAACTGCAGGCTGCTTTGCCGGATAGCGGAGACGCTAACGCATCCTCTAATCTGACTGGGCCCGACAGAGAAACAGTGGGCACTGTTGTTGCTGCACTGATTGAAGAAATCACCGGCCTGAAAGATCAGTTCGACTTATTAGTCCGTAACAAAGACAATCGTGTTCAGGGGTTATCTGAACTGGCATCTGCTTTTAAACAGATCAGCGATACCATGGGTATGTTGGGTCTGGGGATGCCTCGTCGTGTATTGCAAGAGCAAATGAGTCATGTAGCCCGTATTGTCGATTCAGGTTCTGTTGATGACAGCGCGCTGATGGATATTGCTGGTGCTCTGTTGTATGTCGAAGCAACACTGACCGGTATGCAGGCGGAAGGTACGTTAACGGAAACCCGTCCGGAAGAAGCTTCGATTTCTAATGCTCAGCATGCGGTATTGCGTGAAGCCCGTAATGTGCTCGAGCAAGTTAAAGACGCCATCGTTGAGTACATTGCTAAGCAATGGGATGCCGCTGAGTTGGAAGATGTTCCTAACTGGCTGAAGTCCATCGAAGGCTCTATCAATATGATCCCTCTGCCACGGGCAGCGAAAATTCTTGAGTTATCAGCAGGCTTTGTTGAAAACCAGCTGATCAACGAAGGGTTGAAGGCGCAGTGGAGTGTGATGGATAACTTTGCGGATATCCTCACGAGTGTTGAATATTACATTGAGCGTTACAGCAACAGTCCGGTAGAAGCGGATGAGAATCTGCTGATTCGTGCTGAGCAAGCTTTAGCTGAATTGCCTGGCATGGCTGATGCGCAGTTGCCACAGGATGAAAGTAGTCAGAATGATGACCTAGCAGCCGCTTTGGATCAGATCGATGTAGATAATGACAACGAAGAAGTTGTCGAAGTTGATCTGGCATCTGTATTGGACGCACCGGAAGCTGAAGACGAAGAAGAGCAAACAGCAGAGGTCCCAGCTTTAGAAGCAGTTGAGACCGATTCTGAACAAGTTGAAGCAATTATCGATATTCCGGTGGTGGAAGAAGCCGAGACGGAAGTCGCTGAAGTGGTTGAGATTGCGGCTGAATCAGAACCTGAGGTTGAAGAGGTTCAGGTTGAAGTAACAGAGACTCAGGACGAACAGGATGATGACGATGATCTGATTGATGATGAGATTATTGAGATCTTCTTGGAAGAAGCAGAGGAAGTTTTAGAAACTCTGCATGAATTCTGGCCTCAATATAAATCAGATCTGACTGATACCGAATCACAAACTACAGTACGCCGTGCTTTCCATACCCTGAAAGGTAGTGGTCGCATGGTTCAGGCTGAGTTCATTGGTGAGCTTGCCTGGTCGATTGAGAATATGCTTAACCGCGTTATCGACAATACCATTGAGTTGGATGCCAATGGCATTGCCTTGATCGATAAAGTGATTAGTCACTTGCCTGAACTGATCGATGACTTCCGTAATCGTCGTAAGCCGAGTATTGATGTTGATTCCATGATGGCTTATGGAGAAGCGTTAGCAAAGGGTGAAGCCGTAGCGGCATTGAACGACGAGGATGCTGATGATGCATCCGCTGCGGCAGATGCATCTGAACAACCTGAAGCAGAGATTGAAGTTGTTGAAGAAGTTTCTGCAGTCGAGCTGGAAATAGAGCCGGCGCAAGTTGAAGACGACACTGAAGTATCAGCAGACCTTGTTGCCGATATTGCAGATGTAGAAATTGTAGAAGTTGATGCGCCAGAAGAAGATGAAGCAGAATCTGAGCAGGAAGAGTCCCTGCTGGATGACGCATTAATTGATATTTTCCGCACAGAGACGGCCACTCATTTGGCCACTGTGCGTGAATTTATCGAAGAGTCGAATGAAACCGGCTGTAGTAATGATCTGACAGATCAGCTACAGCGTGCTCTGCATACGCTGAAAGGCAGTGCACATATGGCGGGTATTTCGCCGATCGCATTAGTCGCTTCACCACTGGAAAAACTGATTAAAGAACTACGGGCTTATCAGGTTCGCAATACTCCCGGGCTGGTTGAGTTATTAGCAGAAGGCGTTGAACTGATTGAAGCGGGTATTGAGCAGTTGGATACTACACCAACGCGCCCATTGCCTCATGAAGGTGAGTTCCTGATTAAAGTCGGTGAGCTGGAAGATTTATTATTGCATCCGGTTACTGAACCGAGTGCAGACAGCAGTTCACCTGATCCATTACAACTGGCTCAATTCCTGAGTGAAGGAATGGACGCCCTGATGGATGCTGATCAGTTGGTGAAAGTTTGGCTGAAAAATCCTGACGACCTTGATGGACTGAAGCGTTTATACGATGAGTTGCAGCAAGTCAGTGCTGGTGCGGTAAAAGCCGATCTGCTTGAGGTGGTGCAGGTTTGTGAAGCACTATCTGCTCTCTATCAGCGTATTCTAGAGTCCTCCAGCGGCGCTCAGCCGCAAGTTGCCGAATTAGCACTTGAAGCACATGAAGCTTTATTAACCATGTTGGACTTTCTGGCTGCGGGTCAGAAGATTGAAGCACAGGATGAGCTGATTCAGCGTCTGGAAAGCTTTGAGTCGGTTGAAGAATCAAACGACAGTTCTGATGTTGAAGTTGAGGAAGAAACGACTGAAACTGAAGAATTACCAGTGCTCGAAACTGAGGTGGCTGAAGAGGCAGAGTCAGAAACCCCTGCCGTAAAGCAGGCAACTCCTGTTATCACTCAGGTTGCCCAATCAGCTGAGCCGCTCAGTGCTGATATTGATGAAGAGCTACTGGAAATTTTCCTGGAAGAAGCTCAGGAAATTATGGAAGCCGCATCTGCATCTCTACAGCGTTGGCAGGAGAACCCTGAGAACCTATTGGATGTTGCCGAGTTGCAACGTGAATTGCACACCCTTAAAGGTGGTGCACGCATGGCAGAAATTGCTGCGGTTGCAGACTTATGCCATGAGTTAGAAAGTATTTATGAAGGCCTGCATGATGGCCGGGTTTCTTTCCATGAGCAGTTGATTCCGGTTTTGGTTGAATGCCACGACGTATTGGATGACTTGCTGGAACAGGTGCGCAGCGGATTTAACCCGATTGTACCAGCCGCTTTGGTTGCAGAAATTCATCGCATTGCTAAAGGTGGAGTGCCAACACTGGATGCTCTGGCTCAGCAAAACGACCAGCTTGTGGTTTCCGATGCTCCTGCTGAAGTCGTTGTTGATGAAACAGCGGTTGAAGGGGAATTTATTGCCGCTGATCAGCCGATCGTTGAAGCACTGGATGACAGTGATCGAGAGATTCTGGAAATTTTTCTGGATGAAGCTCAGGAACTGCAGGATGAACTGGATGGTGTGATTCAGGGCTGGCAGCAGGATCCGTCGAACCTGTTAGCCACTGAAGAAATTCAGCGCATTATGCATACTCTGAAAGGTGGTGCCCGTTTGGGTGGGCTGACGGAAGTTGGCGATCTTTCTCACGATTTTGAAGCTTGGATGGTCAAGGCTCAGCAAGGACAAATCGAAGTTAATGATGAGTTCTTTGCCGAGGTATATCGTCGTCAGGATGAGTTGGCGACACACATTGATAAAGTAGCGGTTAGCCTGAAGCAGGATTCTGCCGTTAGCGAAATTCCTGAGCTGAATGTGGTTGAAGATGCTGCTCCGGCTGTGGAAGAAAGCAATACAGATTCCAATGTTGTGCCGTTTAAGCGCGATGCAGAAGAAGCGGAGCAAGAAGTTACTGAACTTGCACCAGCACCACAGCCTCAGCAGGCGCCGACTAAGCTAGATCAGGAAGAAAACCAGCCTCAGCAGGGCCGTCGTGGCCCGCAGGAAATGGTTAAAGTTTCAGCCGAGTTGCTGGATAACTTGGTTAATCTGGCCGGTGAGACGTCGATTTCCCGTGGTCGTCTGGAACAACAGGTTACTGACTTCTCACAATCTCTGGATGAGATGGATTCGACTCTGGATCGTTTAAGCGATCAGTTGCGTCGTCTGGATATTGAAACTCAGGCGCAGGTGTTATTCCGTCAGGAACGCCAGAGTGGACCTGATTATGAAGATTTCGATCCATTGGAAATGGACCGTTATTCTCACATGCAGCAGCTGGCTCGCTCGTTAGTTGAGTCGGCGTCGGATTTATTGGATATTCGTGAATCGTTAACCAATAAAACCCGTGATGCTGAAACCCTGTTATTACAACAAAGCCGGGTAAACACCGAGCTGCAGGAAGGCTTAATGCAGACCCGCATGGTGCCATTCCAGCGTCTGGTTCCTCGTCTGCGTCGTATCGTACGTCAGATCAGTCAGGAGCTTGGTAAGCAGGTTGAGTTCAAAGTATTCAACGCTGAAGGTGAGATGGACAGAACCATCCTTGAGCGTTTGATTTCACCACTGGAACACATGTTACGTAATGCGGTCGACCATGGTATCGAAAGCAAAGACGATCGTAGCAAGGCAGGCAAAGCGAAACAGGGTACGGTTGAATTACGTGTATCCCGTGATGGTGGTGACGTTCTTGTTAGTCTGAAGGACGATGGTAAAGGTATTAATATCGCCGCCGTTCGTAAGAAGGCCATCGAGCGTGGCCTGATGCCGGAAGACAGCAAATTACCAGATAATGAAGTGATGCAGTTTATTCTGCACGCTGGCTTCTCCACTGCAGAGCAAGTGACTCAAATTTCCGGTCGCGGCGTAGGTATGGACGTGGTGAACAGTGAGATCAAACAGATGGGTGGTTCATTAATCATCGATTCTGAGTTTGGTCGTGGTACTGACTTCCAGGTTCGTCTGCCATTTACGGTATCGGTTAACCGCGCCTTGATGGTGCGTGTGGGTGATGATTTATATGCCGTACCTCTGGATAGTATTCAGGGTATTGTACGGGTACCTTCAAATCAGCTTGATTCTCTGTATCAGCTACCTGCTGCAGAACGTACTTTCGAATATTCGGGTGCTGAGCACCGCTTAGAATATCTGGGTACTATGCTGGGCAGCGAGGCTAAGCCAAAACTGGCTGGCCAGAAGATGCCGATTCCGGTGTTGTTAATTCAGGGTGAGACCCCTTATGCCCTGCAGGTTGATTCCCTGCTGGGTAGCCGCGAGATCGTGGTAAAAGCGCTGGGTGCCCAGTTCGGATCTGTATTGGGCGTTTCCGGTGGAACCATTCTTGGGGATGGTAGCGTTGTAATCATTCTCGACTTGCCAGCAATGATGCGTACTCAGGCCAGCCTTGAGTATCAGCAAGCGAAAGCGCTGGATGCCATCGAAGCAGAAAAACGTCACGAACAGGAAGAGCGTGTTAAACGTATTCTGGTAGTGGATGACTCTGTGACGGTACGTAAGGTAACCAGTCGTCTGTTAGAACGTAATGGCTATGAAGTCTTCACCGCCAAAGATGGTGTGGATGCGATTGCTACTTTGCAGGATCATATTCCTGATCTGATGCTGCTGGATATCGAGATGCCACGAATGGATGGTTTCGAGGTGGCATCGATCGTACGCCACGATTCCCGTTTGCAGCATTTACCGATCATCATGATTACTTCCCGTACCGGGGAAAAGCACAAAAACCGTGCACTCAGTATTGGTGTGAATGAATACATGGGTAAACCTTTCCAGGAAGACACCTTGCTATCAACGATAGATAAGCTGTTAGTGCCTGAAGAGGCTTAATATGTCTGCGAGTAACGCCGGAGCGCGAATTGGCATTATTGCCGATGACAGACTTCAGCAGCATTTGTTGAAGAGCGCTCTGAGCCACTTCGGTTTTCGGGTAGTATTAACGACCGATCCCTATCGTTATGTTGAGTTGGGCCCAGGCGACAATTTTGTTGAGCCAGATGCTTGGGTTGTCGACATCACAGATGAAGAACAGAATCACGATGAGTGGTTAGATCCGCTATTTGATGGTGATGTTCCTGTGTTGTTTGGTATGGGAGAAGCCCCTCAAAAGAACAGCGAAGATTATCCCCGTTGGGAGAAGCGCCTGTTTGCCAAAATGAAAGAGCTGCTGGCTGGTATTGATCTGGCGACAGCTGATGAAGATTCCCTGACGCAACTAGAGGCATTGGTTGCTGATGATTCCGATCCTTTTCCATTACCTGCCATTTTTAATGATATTGAAATGGGATTGCCTGCTCAGCATGTATGGGTTTTGGGGGCTAGCCTCGGTGGCCCAGCTGCGGTTAAAGAATTCCTTGATGCATTGCCTGCTGGCTTGCCGATAGGGCTTATTTACGCTCAGCATATCGATGCCGGTTTCCAGAAGGCTCTGATACAAACTAT
>Ga0255776_10006415_pt1 | contig 11998 bp, 10 predicted proteins | sample 071ome_19_FD_179974 | JGI IMG/M metagenome (GOLD analysis project Ga0255776, IMG submission 179974) | Coastal salt marsh microbial communities from the Groves Creek Marsh, Skidaway Island, Georgia - 071413AT metaG (version 2) | ecosystem: Environmental > Aquatic > Marine > Intertidal zone >...
CCAAGACTGCTCACTTCTGACAAAACCTGATCACGTGTTGAACGCTAATCAAAACCCAAAATTCTGGTGGGAGAGCGAGCGGCGTTGCTGGGTCCTTGACGACGACGGTGTCGCTTCGCTGAGGCCGGATAACGCTTAGCTCGTCTATCTGGTTGCGTGACGAGCACACCGTAATTGCCGCAAGATCCGGCCTTTTTCGAACACTTAACGCGACTCCTTCGCTCACACCAGGAGATTTCATGCCTGAAAAAGGACAAACTCTGGTAATCCAGGGGATCCCGATCTCGCCGGGCCTCGCCGAGGGACATATCCATGTGCACCACAACCTACTGGGGCCAATAGATGGACCCGACGACATTACTCATAACGACAGCGAAGAGGAATTGTCGCGTCTTGATGCTGCAACAGCGAGTATCTCGGGTGATCTCGCCGTGTTGGCCATGCGGGTTGAAAAAGAAATTGATTCAAGGCTCGCTGAGGTATTTGGAGCGCACCAACTCATACTACATGATGACTTACTGAGAGGGGAGTTAAGAAGAGAAATCATTGAGAATATGGCCAGTGCGAGCAGCGCTGTAAAAATAGTGTTTCTTCGCTGGGAAAAGCGCTTCCTGTTGATGGAGTCGCAGATAGCCAGGGACAAAGGCGAAGACATTCGGGATATCTCGATCCGCCTGCGCAATGCCCTTGCCGGGATCACGGTTCATCCGTTGGACGAAATCCCTCACGGCTGTGTACTTGTGATCTCGCGTTTACTGCCTTCGGACACCGTCTTTCTCGCTGATCGATCTATCTCCGCAGTTCTTCTGGAATACGGAAGTATCGGCTCTCATGCGGCGCTATTTACGCGCGAAATGGGCCTCCCCTGCATCTCGCAACTCCCCAATCTGCTGACCACAGTGCCCGACGGCGAGTTGGCTCTGGTGGATGCAGACACGGGAATCGTCACGATTCGCCCCCAGGAGAAACAGGAAGTCAGCTTTCGGAGAAAGGTAAAATCCAAAAAGCATGCCCATCAATTGTCGCGAGAGCGTGCTCAGAGCCCAGCTGTTACAAAAGATGATGTCACGATCACCGTACTCGCCAATGTGGGATGCAGTGACGATACAGAGAAGGCCATGTTAAACGGCGCTGAGGGCGTCGGTTTATACCGAGTGGAGCTTGCCTACCTTGGACGAGCAGTACCGCCCGACACCGATGAACTCCTCAATGAAATGCAACAGACCCTGGAGGCGGCGAAAGGACACACCGTCTGTGTTCGCCTTCTGGATATCGGTGCCGACAAGCCCCTGCCCTTCATGAAATTTCTGGCGGAAACAAATCCCTCTCTGGGGCGCCGAGGGATACGCTTGCTTCGCGAGTATCCCGAGCTTCTAAAGGTGCAGTTGCGGGCCGTGCTTGAGCTTGGCCGAGAGTTCGACGTTCGAGTTCTGGTACCCATGGTGACGCTGCCGGAAGACATCGCGGTGGTAAAAGAATGCCTCACACACCTGGGTTTGGAGCTGCAGATATCTTCACTCCCAAGGCTGGGAGCCATGATAGAAACGCCAGCGGCGGCGCTTTCAGCGCGAGAGATAGCCAAGCACGTAGATTTCCTGAGTTTCGGCACAAACGACCTCACACAATATGCGTTTGCAGCAGACCGGGATAATGCAGCGGTGGAGCGATACTTCAACGATGCAGCGGATGTCATATTCAGACTGTTGCGAATAGCACATGATGACGCGCCAGAGGTACCCCTATCCGTGTGCGGTGAGCTTGCGGGGCGACCAGACCACGTTTCCAGGCTCTTGCAGTGCGGGATAAGAACGCTCAGCGTCGCTCCGCCATTGGTTCCGATAATCAAGGAAGCCGTCCGTAATTCCTCATGTACGGCACCTCCGATACGGAAACGGTGACCAAGAAGCGCCAACAAGCTAAGTTCACTCTAAGTGAAGTACCGCCCTGTCGGAATCGGAAAACAGGATAAAATATGCAGCGCTACAAAATTCTACATCGCACTTGCTACAATTTTTCAGCCGCAGTGCGGCTCGATTCTCACACCTTGCTCATACGCCCAAGAGAGGGACATGAGCTGCGCATAGAATCCTCAATCCTTGAAATCACGCCCCCTGCAACCCTGCGTTGGCACCGTGACGTGGAAGACAATTCTGTTGCGATTGCGACCTTCGATTCGTCCGCCAGCCAGCTCCTGATTGAGAGTGAGGTGATTATTCAGCAATATAACCGCGCGCCTCTCGATTTTCTGGTGGCTGATTACGCAATGGACTACCCCTTTTCCTATACACCCGAAGACAGGGTTGTGCTCGCGCCCTACATGGATGTGGCGATGCGTAAGTCGGGAGACACGCTGGATCAATGGCTTGCGAATATGTGGCGGCTGGACGAGAAGGTGCAGACATACGCCTTGTTACAGCGCATGAGCGCCCAAATCCGCAATGGGCTGTCGTATAGACGCCGTGAGGAGCCCGGAGTGCAAACTGCAGCTGAAACCCTGTCTTTCGGTACTGGTTCCTGCCGTGACTTCGCCAATCTATTCGTAGAAGCAGCTCGGCGCCTGGGGCTCGCGGCGCGTTTTGTCAGCGGTTACCATCACGCGCCCCCGTCAGCGGTCGATTTCGGTGCGACCCATGCCTGGGCCGAAGTATACCTGCCGGGCGCCGGCTGGAAGGGATTCGATCCAACCCTCGATGAAGTCGCCGGAACAAACCATATTGCTGTGGCAGTGGCGAAGTTGCCTGAATCCGTTCCTCCGATAGCGGGTTCGTTCTTCGGGGCTGCCACCGCGAGCCTTGATGTTGGTGTGTGGGTTACCGAGCTGTCGTAAGCTGCGCTAACTAGTGTTTATCAAGAGACAGGGGTTAAGTCGTCGGTATCTTTCAGCAGGCGCCGCGCTCAAACGTCATGATTCGACCTTTGTAGCTCTGACCCATCAGCATCTGAACAGGCAGGTATTCGGTTTGAGCGGAAAAACCACGTGAAACCATTAATCGATTGAATCGCTTTGCCTCTCGCCTACCCGGATCGCAAAGTATGATCTTCGCATCAGATGTTGCGTGGCAGTCAATAAACACCGAAAGCAAAGCTGGTTGATCACGCTCGTAGAGTAGATCGCTGCCAATAATCAAGTTGAACTTACCGAGCTGAGTAATTGGCGCACACCAATCCCCATGCGCAAACTTGACTACTGGCAACTCATTGAGCGCCACGTTTTGAGACATGAACGTTTCTGCAAGTGGATGGTGGTCACTTGCAGTAATGTCCCCGCCCCGTCTTGATGCCACCAGGCTTGCGATGCCCAGACCACATCCTAATTCAAGAATCCTGAGTCCTTGCAATGGAAGCGTGCTGATAAGTTGTGCGAGCACAATGCCGCAAGGCCAGACCACACCAAAATGCGACCAGTTAGCCGATGATATTCCCCGATTGCCTACGATATCCCGGTCATCTGAAAACTGTTGGCGATCTTTTAATGAGCGGATTTTGAAATCGTGCCCACCGATCGAAATTTCTTCGATCTTGATATCGTAGCTGTTCATCAATTTGCTCGCTTTCGTATTGCATGAGATGGCGTGAAAAATGAGCAAATCGAGATGCAACCAAAGCGGCCAACGGCCTGATGGACATCAGGTTAAAATCAAGAAAATGAGCACTTCACAGGTGTTGTTCACCCTACGCTGAAATACGACCTATGTATACAAGACGAACATGGGATTCCCAAGTATCGAAAATCTCGCGGTAAAGAAATAGCCGTCTACGACCTCCCAAAGGGCATGGGGTTGCTGCAGACAGTGAGAGGCGAGCCGAGTTGGAGTGGCTGGCTATGGGTGTCTGAGGAAACCGTCTCGCAGATGTTGACACTGCTTACAGGGAGGTCTCCACTCTACCTGGCGATCCACGAACGAAAAGTGGATAGAACCCGTTGGATCAACGGGTTGTGTTTACAAACAACCGACCCGGCCGAGGAATAGCTCAGCCCGATAATTCAGTGGCAACGCTCTCCCTTCGCATACTGGCACTCGGATGCGAGGTAAATATCTTCCCGACGGATATGGATTGACAGTACCTCGGGAGCGACGCGATTTATCCCTGCTGTTCGACCAGCCAGAAATACCCTGGCTATTCCCAGGCTGTCTGCCGCGATATAGGCATTGTTGGCGGGTCTTCTGGGCGGCCTGAAGTATTCCTTTTCAATGGCGACCGCCAAGGCACTTTCCACGGTTTGGTTCTGGCCGTCTTCCTCAAATCATGAATAGACCAGTGTTGCATCTCGTAGTCTTTGTGGCGGCGCAGCCACTGCATGATGTTATACGGTAGCGCCAATGGCGCGCTCTGTCCCATCGGATCACTTGTACCGCTGTTGGTAAACATATACGGGCTGTCACCACTGAGCGCCATCACCTCTTCGATGAAAGGCTTCACCTCATCGATAATCGGCCGCAACAATGGCTTGCCGGACGTTTTGCCGAGCTTGTGGTTTTCAGGCGGAATGGTCCAGACCATGGACTCGAAATCAAAGTGATCTTTTTCGCTCAGGCGCAGCTCGCCATTGCGGCAACCATAGAAGAGACATAGCTTTACATAGAGCTTGTTCTTGGCTGACATGCGGGATTCATCTATAGCCAACCAAACCAGCTGGATCTCTTCGTCTGACAAGGAGCGGCTGCCCGCCACCTTCTTGATCTGCAAGTCTTCCTTGGCGTTAATCTCTGCCAGCACATTAACCGGCACGAGCTTGCGCTTCACCGCCCACTTGAGGAGCTGCTTGGTATTGGTGAGCAACCTGTCGGCAATACCTGGGCGCTTCTCTGCCTGCGCCTCTAACAGATCTAGCCATTGGTGCAGCGTAATCTTTTCAGCAGGGAGTTTTCCCAGATCTGGCAGAACATACAGTTCGAAGCTGCGCTTGATCTCATGATGCCCCTTCTTGTTCTTCTTGCAGTAGCTTTCATACCACTGCTCGAAAAGGGATTGAAGAGAGGCCGCATCCATGATGGCTTGCTTCTCAAGCCTTCTGACAATCTTCGGATCGTGACCGCGCTCCAGCTCCTTTTTGAGGCGCTAGTTTTCATCCCGCGCACCCTTCAGCGACATGAGCGGATAGGAGCCAAGATCGAGGCGCTGAAGCTTTTTGTCGTAGCGATAGCGCATCTGGAAAATGATTTTGCCTTTGGGCGTGACGCGCACGCTCAAGCCATCACGATCACCCTTCTCTTCGCGTTCCGCTCGCTCTTTCCTGTGGTTTGCTTTAAGCCAGCTATCTGAAAGCGCCATGGCTCGTGCCCTCAAAACACCCGTGTGTACATATTTTCTGAAGAGCCTGAAAAACGCTTTTTATGTACACAGATGTGTACACATTTATGACGGCTCAGCTTGTCTCTGGATGTCTTTCATTGTCGCTCACGAATACAGATAACGCAATGTAATCAGTGGTTTTAGAGGGTTTTTGACTTGGGTCGTCTTGGGCTGACTCAGACACAATTATAGGGGTGTGAGATGATCGCTAGAACGCGCCTGCGTTCAATTTCGTCGTTGAGTTCCTGCTGATGCATTACAGATGAAAATCCGTCCCGGTAAAAGGGGCGCAAGTATAGCAAGTGGGAGTTTGGCGGCAAACAGGCCGCAGATAAGTCAAAGTTCGAGTAGATACCATTGCCCTCGCGGTGCGCAAATCCCTGTAATGGCATCATCCCGCCCAGTATAATTTCCGAAAGTTGGATTATCGGAGAATAGGGCCATGGATTTTCAATTATCCCCAGAGCAGCAGCTATTGCAGGAAACTGCCAGGAAGTTTGCCCGCTCGGAACTGACAGAGCTGGCCAGACGGATAGAGGAGCAGGACGAGCCCCCGGGCATCGAACTCCGCAAGCGCTTCGCTGAAATGGGATTCCTGGGTGCCAACCTGCCGGAAGAATTCGGTGGGGCCGGGATGTCGCACTTGGATGCGGTAATAGTACTGGAGGAAATTGCCAAGGTATCTATCGCAGTGGCTTTCCCAATTTTCGAGAGCTGTTTTGGCCCCAGCCTGGCTATTGCCCATTTCGGCAGTGCTGAACTCAAACATCGTATGCTCCCGAGGGTCTGCAGCGGCGAAATCGTTATTGCGGTCTCCATGTCCGAGCCCAATGCAGGGTCAGCACTGACGGACCTGACTACCCGGGGTGTCTTACAGGGCAACCAGATCATCCTTAACGGCCAAAAACGCTGGTGCTCCGGTGCCGGGCACTCTGAAGCTTACGTCGTCTATTGTCGCCTGTCTGATGCGCCAGGCGCGCAGGGAATAGGAGCGGTTTTGGTGGAAAAAGGTGTGCCAGGATTCAGTTTTGGCAAACGGGATCACCACATGGGGTTCAGAGGCGTTTGCAGCGCCGACATGTATTTCGACCAGGTGGCTGTACCGGAGAGCAATATAATCGTTCCGGCCGGTGGGTTTGGCAAACTGATGGAAGCATTCGATCTGGAGCGCTGCGGAAATACCACTATGTCGCTCGCAGTAGCGCAGTCTGCCTTTGATATCGCCCTCAACTACGTGCAGGAGCGCCAGCAGTTCGGTAAACCGGTGGTCGATTTCCAGGCGGTGCAACTTCAACTGGCAGAAATGAAGATGCGTCTCGACGCCTCTCGCCTGCTGCTCTACCGGGCTGTCGCAAATGCGCAACAGGGACTTCCTTCAATAAACGACAGCTCCATTGCCAAATGTTTCGCCAATGAAACCGCCCGGGAAGTCACCGGAAAGGCTATGCAATTGATGGGTGGTTACGGTTATTCCAAAGAATTCCCCATGGAACAGAAACTGCGCGATGGTTGGGGCTGGGGCATCGCCGGCGGCACGATAGACATTCAGAAAATAAATATTGCAGCATCACTGGTTGGGAGACGATTCAATCAGCGCGGCTAGACCTGCCCGCGGTCAGAGCAATGGGTAACTGCCGACGAACAACCGTTACCAGTAACATCGACCAATCCGGCTAGTCGCCGAAATCGTCCCACATGAATACTGGAAGTTAGGTCTTTTAGCTAATAACAATTGGAAGGCAATTTCATTAACTGCCTGTTAAAACTACAGAAATAGAGTCGGAATTGCGCTGCGACTTTTTTCCACAGAATCTGTGGATAACTCGGTGAATAAAATAATCGATTCATGGTGAAAGCATGAAAATCTGGCATTTCACGTTAGATTGTTCATTAATTGATCAATTTTATAATTGTATATATTTCAATACTTTATGAGTTTTTGACGGTTCGACTTAAAAAAAAAACCTATAAATACCGGGGTTTTATGACACCCCCGCAATTTTTGTGCATAAATTCTCGGGTTGAACGGACAACGCGAATTTCAGACTACTATTTGTTGTTGTTTTTAATAGACTTTTTCGCTTTCCATTTACCGCTCGTTCAGCTTACTTTTTGCTCTGCTGGTGAGCAGCAGCGACGGCATGCGTCCGGGACGCCAAATCAGGCAAGGACCAGGTCGTAAAGAGTCGGCACCAGAATAAAACTGCAAACCATTGCCAGAAGTATATCTTGATCTATGACGTAGGCAGCCATTATGGTTCCAGATAGATTGATGGCCAGCACGCCGACAAGGACACAAAGAACCAACAGCTTTTTCTTGCCCAGCAAAAGCACTGAGAACAGTAAGCCGAGGCTCACGATATAGACATAGTTATCCCCCAGGCCAACTCGCGCCAGCATTTCAGTCGCCAGGCTAAAGCCTATCAGTGAAAACAAGATTAGAACCACGACGGCTCTCTGGATAGATTTTTTTTCGCTTTGCAAGTTATTTCTCCTCACAGCGACGCAGATGTCAATTAAGCGTTATGCTCAATCAATCATTCAGCAGGGTCAAGCAAGTAAGGTAGATTGCGCAGGTCTTTTGCTGAATCTTGGGATTCTGTTCACAGTTTAAAGGCAAGCACAACCCGCACGGCGAGCTAAACTGCACACAACTGCTATTCCGCGACCACCCGCAGAAGTTGCTGATAATCGGAAAGTCCCGCAAGTATTTTTTCAATTCCATCCTGTTTCATGGTGCGCATGCCGTCGAGCTTGGCCTGCTTCCTTAATTCGGCAAGGCTTGCTTTCTGATAGATCAGTGCTTGCAACTCATTGGTGCCTACCAGTAATTCATGAATAGCGATTCGGCCACGGTACCCGGTATCACCGCACTCCTTGCACCCTGTTGGCCGATAAAGCGTCAACCGCTCTGCATCAATACCAAGCCGCACAAAGTCTTCATCACCGTATACCGAGGCCAGATGCTCCAATTCTAATTGCTCGGGCTGGTAGCCTTCTTTGCAACTAGGGCATAGAGTTCGCATCAGTCGCTGTGCCAATACTCCTAGCAATGCATCCGAAAAATTGACCGGGTCCATGCCAAGGTCCAGCAGCCGGGTTATTGTTTCCGGGGCCGAGTTGGTGTGCAAAGTAGAAAACACCAGGTGCCCGGTGAGAGAGGCCTCTACACCTATGTTTGCAGTTTCCTCATCCCGCATCTCTCCTATTAGAATGACATCGGGGTCAGCGCGCAGAAACGCGCGCATGGCGGTGGCAAAGGTAAAATTGATCTTCGGTAACATCTGCACCTGCTGCAGCCCGGGTTGGGTGATCTCCACCGGATCTTCGGCAGTCCAGATCTTGCGATCCGGCGTATTGATGTGGCCAAGAATGGCATGCAGTGTCGTCGTCTTTCCGGAACCGGTGGGTCCCACCACCAGGAAAAGGCCGTGGGGGTGACTCGATAGGTCGACGATTTTGTCGTAGTTTTCCTTGGAAAGATTAAGATTATTGAGTGGCAATGCGGAGCCCGCAGACAACAGTCTCAGAACGGCACTTTCCCCATGAACGGTAGGCAAGGTAGCCACCCGTAATTCCAGTTTCTTGTTCCGTACCTTGAGTTTGCATTTTCCATCCTGTGGCAAACGCCTTTCAGCAATATCCAGCCGCGCGATGACCTTGATTCGCGAGATCAGCGCTGCTGTATGTTCTCGCGGGACTCGCAGTAACTCCCGACAGCTGCCGTCTACACGAACACGAACGACACCAGCTGCGCTATCCTTGCCGGGCTCAACGTGGATATCCGAGGCTCCCAGTCGGGCTGCCTCGGTGATGATCTTGTTAACCATTTGGATGACTGCAGAGGTGGCTGCCAGCGCTTCATCATTGTCATCGTCCTCCTCCTCCAGATCGATCCCGACCTGTTCATCCAGAGCAGAGAAAACTTCATCAAAGCTGGTGTCACCTTCCTGATCCATCGACCCGTTGTTAAGGTATTGCTGGATATGTTCCGGAAGACCGACTCGGAACACAAAGTTACGCGCATCTACGACGCCCTGAATTTCCATAATGCGCCGATAATCGCTCGGGTCATCGATCAGAATGATGGCTTCCTGTTTATCTCCAGCGACCGGCAACCAGAGATTGCTCCGCAGATAGCTCATGCTTATGTTCTGCAGCAAATCCATGGGCAGCTCAATATCAGGGTCATATCCCATGTAAGGAACCCGATAGTAGCACTCCAGAGATTTGCCTATGATGGCAGGATCTATCTTGTAGTCTTCCATCAGGATACGCGTGGCAGATCCTCCATAAGCGGAAGTTTTTTTCAGCACCGCGTCCAGATCAGGCGCCGTAATCTCACCCTTCTGAACTAGATAGTCAAACGGCCCCTGAGTAGCCTGCAGGGCCGAGCGAAATCGCTTGCCCAGCAGCTGAGCAACCATCACAGCGTGCTTCAGCTCCGCGCGGGTAAATTCCGGATCACCTTCGAACCTGACCAATTGTAGAACCCCGAGCAGTACGTCGTCTGTTATCGGGACGACAATCTGGGATTTGACGTTCCAGCCTCTTTCCAGACTGAAGCTGCTATTGAACTGGAGTCGAGGATGAATTTGGGCCAATTCGTCAGTATTATTGACATCCTTAATCAACAGCGGCCGCCCGCTGGATGCGACGTAACCGGCGAGGGCGCTCGGGCTAATGGGGACGCGAATTTCTTCGTCTTGACCTTCAGGGTCACCGGCTTTGATTATCGTCGACAGTTCACTGCTATGGGTAACACACTGATAGATGGTCAGAAGCTTGATATCGAGCAGTGCAATCAGTTCCTGCTCTGTTTCGCGCATGGCCACATGCAGCTTCTTGGTATATTTGAAGCGCTGGCTTATTTTCGCCAGGTCATTAATAAAAGCCTTTTCCGACTCATCACTAGCATGGGTCTGAGAAGATGCATCAACTTCTGCTGCGGTTGATCCTGCCATTAACTTACTCGCTGTCTAGCCGATAGCTGGGGGTAGGTATCCTACCCACTCTGGGTTTTCATTCTACTACAATTCAGACTTTATTCCGATTGCCTTATTATCTGAAAAACTGAATGGTCTTACCAACTTGCACTTCAAATTGCCAGTAAAATCCAGCAAATTCAACGCCTATGTCGCCGTTTTGGGAATTGGGTCTCTTTTCAATCCCCTGCTTGATGCCCAGGCCTCGGAATCTGATGGATTTGCCAATCAATGGATTGCCGAACAGATATTCGCCAATGAGTGCAACAGTCGAGCGGATTGTCTAACCAGCTGGAACCCGGGGGAAGAGTTTCCTTCTCTTGGACTCGGTCATTTTATCTGGTATCAGAAAGACCAGCAGGAAATTTACCAGGAGACTTTTCCGGGACTACTGGACTATTACCAGGAGCAGGGCATCCGTATTCCCGACTGGATAAGACAGCTACCGGCGCAGGATTCACCCTGGGCAGATCGGGATCAGTTTTATGCCGAATTCGATGGGGAACAGCTAACCCGACTGAGGGAGTTTCTGCAGCAAACTCTGACAGTGCAAGCCAACTTCATAATCCAGCGGCAGGAACAGTCGCTGGATAAAATTCTTGATTACGCCCCGCCTGAGCAGCGCAAGGATCTTGCTCTCCTTTACCGGGAAGTTGCCAACAGCGAACCTCCGCTGGGCCGCTATGCGCTGATCGACTATGTGAACTTCAAAGGCGAAGGAATCGCTGCCAGCGAAAGGTACCAGGGGCAGGGATGGGGACTGCTGCAGGTTTTGCAGACAATGCTCAAAGCACCGGAAGACCAACCCGTGATGGTAAGATACAGTGATGCGGCCGCCGAGATCCTGCGCCTCAGGGTGAGTAATTCACCGTCGGAACGCAATGAACAGCGCTGGCTGGATGGATGGCTCAACCGAGTGCGGACGTATCGGCCAAGCGCCCCGGAATCGCCGCTTCCCTGATCTGCGATCAGACAGTCATGCACATTGCAACAGGAAGCGGGAGAAGCTTGCCGAAAGCGGGGGCAGGTATTACCCTTGCGAGCTCCACAATGTGCCATTGGATCAGAACTCAGTGAGCTACGAACGAGCCAATATCGAGTCAATGACAGGATACGTGCCAGGCGAGCAACCAGGCACCGCCGATGTCATCAAGCTCAACACCAATGAAAATCCTTACCCTGCCAGTCCCCTGGTGGCCTCGGCGTTAGCAGCTATAAAGGTGGATGATCTCCGCCGCTATCCGTCTCCCACCGCGCAGTCTTTCCGGGAAGCAGCCGCCCAATTTCACGGACTGCAGAGCGATAACATTCTGCCCACTAACGGTGGCGACGAGCTCTTGCGTCTGGCAATAACCACTTTCGCCGGACCGGGCGAGGTGGTCGCTATCGCCGAGCCCAGTTACTCGCTCTACCCGGTGCTGGCTGAAATACAGGATTGCCGGTTATTACGGGTTCCCCTGCTCGAAAACTGGCAATTGCCGTCAGATTTTGCCGCCACGCTAATCGATGCAGAGGCACGTCTGGCCCTGCTTGTTAATCCCCACGCACCCACCGGCTTGTTGCTACCAGCAACGCGCCTGCGGGAAATTGCCACTGCTTTTCGCGGCGTGCTTGTTGTGGATGAGGCATATGTGGACTTCGTCGACCCGGAGCAGCAGTATGATCTCACTGCGGCCGTAAAAGACCATGACAACGTGTTAATATTGCGGACCCTAAGC
>Ga0255776_10006426_pt1 | contig 11985 bp, 11 predicted proteins | sample 071ome_19_FD_179974 | JGI IMG/M metagenome (GOLD analysis project Ga0255776, IMG submission 179974) | Coastal salt marsh microbial communities from the Groves Creek Marsh, Skidaway Island, Georgia - 071413AT metaG (version 2) | ecosystem: Environmental > Aquatic > Marine > Intertidal zone >...
CCTCTATCACCCTCTCCACCATACTAGAAACAAACGTTACTCCACATGCCCTGATTGCCTGTAAGTCACACGGCGATAAAAAATAGTAAGCTCGCGGATCTCTGTTCGAGTAGCGCGTATTCTCAATGACACTCGAAAGATCACGAACTCTTGGAGCTCCCGAGGAAATAGCTCTTTCAATACTTTTTTTAGGATTGTTAGTATTAAGAAGCTCACTCGTTGTCGGGAAAAATGCCGACAGGTCATACAACTCTCCGCTCACTAATGCGACAGGCGATGGCCCCCCTAATTTACCCGGAGCCCAAACTCTCCCAACTAGATAGGCACGCCGCCAATCTTTCGGGAGTGTATTTTTTTTAGTGAGCTGCATAATAATTTAATGCTTTTGTCTTTCTTCAAACAATATGACATACTCAGGACGGCAATCGGGAGCGCAAACAAGTATCCAGCCTTTTGAGTCACTCTCAAGCGCGACCATCAATTTGGCAATTGTTTTGTGATTACCATGTAATTTAAATTCGAGAAGTTTATTTATTTCCACTTTGGGTGTGTAGGTAACTACTTGTGTTGCGAGCGATGCGCTCATTGCTTGCGCATCTTCATCTAAATATTGCTCCATCTCAATTTTCGTAAAGAAATAAGGAGGCGGTATACCCATTAGATCATCATGTGCGCCTGCCGGAATTCGTGGAGTATCAAAAAAGCTACCCGAGTACCGCCATGACCAATCAGGATTTGCCATGATCAATTGTCCATTTCCTAAACACATTAATTGACCAATTCTTGCCAAATCAGCTGGAAGGCCTTGCACCATCGTCGTACCCACCCCATCACAGTCAAAATCATTCGTCGGTGAGTTTTCATCTCCAGGATGCGCAAACGTATACAACGACATGCTCATGAGCAATATCCACGCCAATAATCTAAAACCGAACATTTCTCCTCCTAGCCAGTCGAACGACGCGACCCCAAAAACTCGAACATAATATACAGCTCACACAATACCATTAGAACAACGGAAAAGTCACCGGCCCATGCTGCAACATGATCTTGTATTTCTTGACCTTGAAACCACCGGCGCGACAGCTGGGTCGGATCGTATTACAGAGATAGGGTTAATAAATATTCGAAACGGAGTACAGATCGAAGAATGGAGCACGCTCGTTAATCCGCAGATGTCGATCCCACAGAACATCCAGACCCTTACTGGTATATCTAACGAGATGGTACAAAATGCACCAACTTTCGAGGAGGTGGCAAATAACCTCTTTAAAAAACTAAAGGATAAAGTTTTAGTTGCGCACAATGTGAGATTTGATTTTTCTTTTCTTAAAAACGAATTCAGATTTTTAGGATACGACTACTCCCCGAAGATGCTATGTACCGTTCGCCTCTCGCGCGCACTTTTTCCAGATGAAAAAAAACATGGTTTAGACAGCATCATCAAGAGAGCGGGAATCCCTATTGATACCAGACATCGCGCACTTGCAGATGCGAGAGCCATATGGGAATTTACGCAATTTATTTATCGTCATCTGGAGCCAGACATCATAAAAAGCGCTGCGGAAAAACTAATGAGGTCATCCTCACTCCCTAAAGGAATTTCAGAAGAAACAATTCAGGGGATACCGAGAAGTGCTGGAGTTTACATATTTAAGGACGAACACAATACAGTACTTTACGTTGGTAAAAGTAAATCTCTTCGTTCGCGCGTTCTCTCCCACTTCAGCGGCGATCATTCCAACAAAAAAGATCAAAAAATAAACCAGAGCGTTAGTGTGATTGATTGGATCGCAACAGCTGGGGAACTCGGGGCACTGATAACCGAATCTAGACTCGTTAAAACACTGAAACCAATCCACAACCGACGTCTGAGGCATCAAGAGAATAATTTCACGATCCACTGGGATCCGATTGACGGCCCTGATGTTCCAATTATCGAGGACATAGAAAAATTTGAAAAAATTCCATTTGGAGCGACTTACGGCGCTTTCCCTTCGCGGAGGGCTGCTCTGAAATATCTGAGAGATCAAGCGAAGGACTTCTCACTTTGTCTAGTAAAAATCGGCCTAGAAAAAGGAAAAGGACCTTGCTTCGCACACCAGGTAGGTAGCTGCCGAGGAGCATGCGTGGGAAAGGAGACGGTAATAAGCCACTCTATGAGACTGTCGGCTGCACTTTCTAAGCAGAAAATTCCACAGTGGCCATACTCCGGAGGCATAAAAATCATTGAACACGATGAGCGAAATGATGTCGACGACATCCATACAATAGATCAATGGATGTATATCGACTACGAGACCAGCGGAAAAAATAATGCCGTTCTGTCAGACAATACCAATTGTCATCAATTTGACTTAGATACGTTTCACATTATCCGAAAAACACTAGAAGCCTCATCTACGAATATCACAATCGCTAGTATTGAGTGATTATTAATGATCATAGAAAGACGGCTAATGACGCAACAAGAAACGTTCAACTGCGTCGTTGAATAGTTGGGGCTGTTCTAGGTTCGATAAATGTGACGCGTGGGGTATCACCACCAATTCTGAACCAGGTGCAGCCGCGTGAATTTCCTCAGACATCTGCACCGGAGTACCGGCATCTTGCTCTCCGACGACGATCTGTATTGGGCAATTTATCCGATGCAATTCGGCCGTACAGTTAATCTTCGGTATCGCCTGACAACATCCGATATATCCTTCGGTTGGGGTAGACTCGATCATCGCCGCTACAAACTTGAGATCTGGTGGGGAACGATCGATAAACTCACTCGTGAACCAGCGCTGTAATGTTTGATCGACAAGAGACGCCATCCCCTTGGAAGCCGATTGCTCAATACGGGTGGCCCAAATTGGCCAGAGCTCATTGGGTATCCGGCTAGTGGTGTCTGCCAAAGTTAGCGATCTAAATTTTTTAGGATGCTTAATCGCAATTGTCATCCCGATCATGCCTCCCATCGATAAACCAATCCAATGTGGCCTGTCGATTTCTAAGTGCTCAAGAAGTGCAATCGAATCATCACTAAGCATATCGAGTGTGTAGGGGGACTTCGGGGCCTCACTACCACCGTGCCCCCTCGTATCAAATGCAAGAACACGGTAACTTTCTTGAAGAAAATTTATCTGAGGTCCCCACATTCTTAAGTTGCATGCGAGCGAGTGACTCAGTACAACCCAAGGACCATCCGTTCCGAAAACTTCATAGTTAATACTGATACCGTTTACAACTGCCTTCATATCTAATAGCCTTTTCTCGATATTTAATGGCACGAGAGTTTTAGCTTCGCCTTACTCGCGGCCAAATGAAATAATATGACAAGATAATACCTATGTGGAGACCAGCTTGAGAGTCATTCAATTTTTCGGCAGAGATGCTGCCCGCCGCGTTGGCTTGATATCCGATTGCGGCACGCTCGTCTACACGCTTCGCGGGACAAAGCGTATGTATGATCTCGCCTGCGACGCGCTCCGCGACGGCGTGAGAATCGAAGAGATCATTATTGATAGAAAAAGCAACGAAACCGACACCTTAGATCACATCTTAGGAGAAAGACGAATCCTCATCCCTTTCGATCACCCTGACCCGTATCACCATATCATTACGGGTACAGGCCTCTCCCACCTGGGAAGTGCGAGCGCCAGAGATGCGATGCATAGCAAGATTAGCCAGACGGAGAGCTCTTTAACCGACTCGATGAAAATGTTTAAGTGGGGTGTCGAGGGTGGCAAACCCCCTACTGGACATTTGGGAGCGCAACCAGAATGGTTTTATAAAGGCGATGGTAGCTGCGTCGTAAACCCCGAGAGCTCGTTATCGTGGCCGGCCTATGCGCTTGATGGTGGTGAAGAGGTAGAGATTGTAGGAATTTACTTAATTAGCCCAGAGTCGGAAGTATTTCGAATCGGTTTCGCACTTGCGAATGAGTACTCAGATCACGTGATGGAACGTCAAAACTATCTTTATTTGGCTCACTCAAAATTACGGCAATGCTCTTATGGCCCAGAGTTACTGCTCGGCGATCTACCAAACACTGTTGCTGGAACTGCAAAGCTCCTACGTAGTAACGAAACCATTTGGCAAGACGCATGGACTTCCGGTGACGACAATATGTGCCATTCGGTGAACAATTTAGAGCAGCATCACTTTAAATACCGTGAATTTCGCCGACCCGGCGATGTACATATCCATTTTTTAGGAGCTGCAACCGGAAGTTTCACGAAACAGATAGCCACCCAGGAAGGTGATACTTTTGAAATTTCTTCGGATACATTCGGGGCACCACTACGAAATACTCTTGCAAAAAAAGCAGATGGTCCTAGCGTACCGATCGCTATTAAAAATTTATAAAAAATTATATTGGGCGCTATTAATCGTTTGGAGCCATGATTAAAATCTCTTTACGCAGTGCAGCAATCAGTTATCCTGAAAAACAGGTATTCTGAAAATTCGTTACAATCAATTGATAAATAAAGGATTTTAATCCCCCCAAAAACTAAAAAAATTAAGCTGAATAAATATAATGAAACAAGAACTGGTATATAACGTAAACGTTAAATCACAAAAGGTCCTATTAAGCCCCTCTAAACTGAAGGAGCAAGTCCCGGCGACTGATCGAGCACTGGATACGGTCATTGCTGGTAGACAGACCTGCCAAAATATTCTGGATGGAACAGACAAGCGACTGCTGGTTGTAGTTGGACCATGCTCCATTCATGATCCAGAGGCTGCGATGGACTACGCGACACGGCTCAAGAACGTCGCAGAGAAAGTGAAAGATACGATGTTTATCGTCATGCGTGTCTACTTTGAAAAACCAAGAACGACGGTTGGGTGGAAAGGTCTCATCAATGACCCGCATATGGATGATTCATTCGATATTGAAGCGGGACTCAAACTAGCGAGAAAAATTCTTATCCAAATAAACGAATTGGGATTGCCAGCGGGAACAGAAGCCCTAGACCCGATAAGCCCTCAGTACCTCGGCGATCTTGTCTCCTGGAGCGCCATTGGAGCGCGGACGACCGAATCGCAAACGCACCGAGAGATGGCGAGTGCCCTATCCTCCCCAGTAGGTTTCAAAAATGGGACCGACGGCAGTCTCGCGGTCGCGATCAATGCACTTCACTCGGTATCTAAATCGCATAGTTTCCTCGGCATTAATGCAGACGGACAGGTCGCGGTTACTCAGACCAAGGGAAATCGTTATGGACACATCGTGCTAAGAGGGGGTGATCGTGGTCCAAACTATGACTCTGTCTCGATTTCATTAGTTGAAAAGGAATTAAGTGGCGCGGGGTTACCCGCAAACATTATTGTGGATTGCAGTCATGCGAACTCTAATAAAGACCACAATCTACAACCCCTAGTCTTTCACGATTGCGTACACCAAATTCTTGAGGGAAATAAGTCAATCGTTGGAATGATGATTGAAAGTAACATTGGGCCGGGAAATCAAAAACTTACACCCGATAGGTCCAACCTCGCTTATGGTGTGTCGATAACCGATGCTTGTATCGACTGGGAAACGACTGAAAAACTCTTGACTGAATCCAACAAAAAATTACTCAAAGCACTGCCGAATCGATAGATACTTCAGTCGGCGAGCTCGGCCTTCGACATTCGCTCGAGGGTCGTATAGCTTAATGCAATAAACGCAATCTCAAATGGTAAGGAAATCCACACCAACAAACCGCTAACAATACTTAATACGGTGGAACCAGACACCGACCCAAGCCAATCGATTCCCCAAGCAATCGAAACAGGAAAAACAATGCAAAGGACTAGCATTGCCACACCATTTTTTCGCGTGGTCGTCCAGGACCACTTAAAAGCATCGAATAGTCGCAAATCATCATTGGTGCAAACTGCTGGAAAAACGAGCATGAATCTTCCAGCCAAATAGATGGATGGAAGAAACATCAGCATGCCGAGCGCGCCAATCCCTTCAATCTGTTGCGCGAAAAGCATCAGGACACTGCTAACAACTGACAGGACAATAATGAACATAAACGTGATCCCAAACATACCCAAGGTAAATTTGGTTTCACTAAGACCCCAAGAAATAGGGAAGCGGAATTTTCCATCCTGACTGTTGGCCAACAAAATTTGGTAGCTTCGCGTTGAGACGATGACTGTTGCCGCAAAAAGCAATCCGAGCCAAATAAATATCTCCGCCGGATTCTCACCCCCACTCTTTAAATCAAGCCCCGACCCAAAACCTGCCCATAAAGACTCATAGAGGGTTAAGCAAAGCCCAAGCAAGGCTGGTAGCCAGAGGCCTTGAAACAACTGCTCTCTCTTTTCCCAAGTGAATACAATGGAGCTAAAGATAATCTTAAATATAGGTAACCGACTCAAGCGACAATGCTCCTAAAGAAATTTCTTAACTGCGAGATTTTCTAATCTCAGTCTCCTCAGACCACTCGAGAAGGCCATTCTGTACATTCCATAGCTGGAGATTGATCTTGTAGTACACGTCTTTCGTATCGCTATTTTGTTTGACAATCGATGCGACATTCCCAGTCAATCGATAGGCCGCCCCAACCATTCTCCCCTTTTCGGTAGCCGTATCCTGATCATAATATTCAGAGTTCTGTTGACGCTCTATTTCTGAAATCGCCTCTTGCATCGCAACTTCATCTACTACAAACCTCACGACACTACTTTGGGAGAGTTGGGTCCGGATCGAATCAGTGATCATTCGGGTATCAATATACTCGCTGGTTTTATTATTGACTTCCTGAACAGTTACTATTGGGCCAATTCCTGATGTCACAACCTTGGAGTTCAAAAACGATCGGGTCATTTCCTCAACGATTTTCTGCAAGTCGGTCGAACCGAACTCGACGGTAACCGTTTCAATTCCCTTCGGGTCACCATACGTAATTTTTTTTGAACAACCCCCCAAGCACACAATCATGCTAAGGCTACAAATAATCAACATTAAAAATCTATCGGTCATATTCACCTCTAAAAGATTATTCTTTAAAAAGAAATCTAAAATCAATCGCCTCTTTAACCGGAGCTACTGCTCTAATCGTTTTCGTTTCCTTCTTATAAAAATAAATCGGCTTCCATGCCTCTTCTCTCCCAACTAGTACTCCATTTTCATCAAACCAATCGAAACGATACGCGAGTGACCGCTCTTTTCTGTACTTACTCTGAACATCAATATCAACACGAAGGTATCCATTTTCTACCCGACAAGCACTTCCAGTTACTCTCACATCTGCGTCATTTATAAACGTCACCAACTCATTCTTACAAATCGGTGAAGAAGCACACCCGACGACCACAATGGATGATAGCAACAGTACTATGTACTTGAGAAAGCCAAATATCCGCGAACTAGATTTATCCATAATTAACTTACTCAATTTTTATTTCAAAACAGTGAAGTGTGAAAAGAAACTCGACCCTAAGCTCCGAACGAATAATATAGCGTAGCGACCATCAACTTTCATCTTTATTTTTTTGGACCCATATTGCGACTGAATAAACATCTCATAGTCACCGTGTTCAATAGCAGTACGAGCAAGGCTAATTCTTTTGGGTAGGCTGCGCCAAATTCGCTCATCGGCTTCTTCGGTAACAAGCCCCCCTATTCTTGCGAGCTCCGCACTTATCCCAGTTTTATCCTGCTTATTTAACGCGCTCTGCAGAGTTGCCTTTAGACCGCCGCGGGTAATAGCCCTGAGTAATATAAACGGAAAATCATCTCTTAACGCTCGCCTTGAAAAAAGATCGATATTGGTCATGACATCCACATTTTGGTTTTTTAGCTCAATAGAAGCCCCCGTTAAATCGAAAGAAGTAATATCGTTTCCCTCAGCAGCTGAATTAAAGGCGGGAAAAGATAACGGCAACAATACAAACCCTTCATCCGTATTTATAGGAACATCTAATCTAATCGTACTCTTCGCAGGACTTAATCCATCTTCAAATACTACTAATAGATCAGTTTTAGATTCGTCTGGGTTATCCAGATTACGATCTAAACTTGCTAGCGCATGTCGACCTAGATCGATGGATGGTTGCAACTCAATGGCCTGACGGTAACCTGGAGCGGCCAACCCCCTCTCACCCAAAACCTCATAAATAAATCCGGCTAGGTAATGACTGAATGCACTTTGATAACTATTCTTTAATTGAGTAACCTGTGGGTCATCCAGCGTAGCAACTGGGTAACCTGGTAAATCATTTATGTTTTTGATAGATGCGTCATCTGAGTTCTCTGCTCCTATCCTCTCGTATTGGCGCTCACGAAAGGTAGCTATCACCGCCTCCCTCTCATGCGCACGCTTTATCGCAACACGTGCATTCCGCAAATCCCCCACAGCTAAGTAGCTCATGGCGATACGCGCAGTCAACATCACCTTTTCGAAATCATGTCCTTGATAGACACGAACCTTGTCGTTGACTAATACTGACCCTAAGTCCTGGAGTAGAAGATTTGGATCGGAACGAGCGCGCGTTTCCCAATCTTCGATTAGCTTTTCCGCCTCGCGCCAAACAGAAATGCTCTCAGGAAATTTCCCCTGTAACCGGAGAAACTCGCCCAGCTCGAATAAATACAAAATATCTCGATTCTTTCGATTAAACCGATCATGGAGCTCAATAGCGCCTTGGAGATCGCCGATTTTTGCGAGATCGAGGGATTGATTCAACTCCGATTCATAACTTCGTATCGCTTTGCCACACCCGCAAAACAAAAGCACTACAGCTATACAAATTAATCGGTGGGTTAATTTAGCCATTACCTTACTGCCTATTTCTCACTTAGGACTACGGGTTTTATTTTAGACTGGCTTTCCTCTACGGTAACCGACCACCATCCAGACAAATCCGAATAACTGAAGAGCCATAAAAATACCAAATGCAACCGCGTACCCTTCCGGGTTATAGCCAGTACCAACCAATTCCCACTGGTTAAGGATAACTCCAAATATCCACTGCGATAGAAATGCTGTGACGAAAACCAATAAGTTCAAAGCCGTGGTCGTCCGCCCAGTCATGCTAAGCGGAAAACTCTGAGAAATAATGGTAAAGGCAAGACTTCCAGATGTGCCGAGTAACCCCCAGCCGATCCAAATTACCCACGATAGTTCGGATAACCCGAAGACAAGTAACAACTGAAGCAATAGATAAAGCGCCGTTGCGACTATCAACAACTGAATGGCTTTGATACCACGCTTTGCTAGGTATGTCGCGAACGCGCCCCAGAATAAAAATCCCAGCATCGTAGAGATACCCAGCCCCATCAAATGATTCGCTATATCGGCTCGACTAAGGCCAGCTACATCGGCGAGCCATGGCCCTGCCCATAACCCCTGCACAGACATATTGAACGCTTGGAACAACGCTGTACCCATCGCGATTCGCCAGAATACTGGCGAGCGATATACACCAAACGCGCCGGATAGCTGCTCTCGAAACGACGCGGTACTCCGCTCAATCTTCTTCTCTGGCACCACGAAAAACACAATGATCGAAGCAGCAATAACCAAAAATGCAAGCCCTAAAAAGATCTCTCTCCAACCAGTCACGCGTAATAACATCTCAACTGGTTTAGTTGCCGAGATTGCGCCGAGACCACCAACAAACATAATTCTTCCGATCATTGTTGACAAGATCTCAGGAGAAAACCAGATCGAAAAAACCTTAATACTGGACATGAGGCACGCAGCCACTCCAAATCCTATGAATACCCGACCCAGGAGTAATCCTTCAAAACTTTGAGCCGATGAAAATATAAAGGCGCCCACACCGGCTACGATTAAGAGACAAGCGTTTGTTCTTCTAGGACCAAATCGATCTAATAAGAGACCGATTGGAATTTGCAGCGACGCAAAAGATAGGAAGTAAACCGAGGTCAATAAACCGAGTTCACTTGCCGAGAGCTCGAACTCAGATACTAAATTTGGCGAAATTACGGCGTTTACAGATCGGAATAGATAGGAGAGGAAATAGCCTATCGCGAATGGAAGAAACACTAGAATAAACTTCTCTTTCCATCCGAATGAATCTGTATTTTTCATGTTGTTCAGTGCCACAAATCTTTACATTTAAGATTTTCTGCGAAACTCATCGAGCTCCTCTCGAAGGAGCCGAATTTCCTTATGAAGGCTTTGGATATCATCAACCAATTTTTGGTTTATCACCTTCTCATCCTCACCAACAAAGTAAGCCGAGATCACTGCAATTATCATCGAAAACATTCCGAAACCTACAAATACCATTAAAACTGCGAATATTTTTGAGGAGGTAGTGGTCGGAACAAGATCTCCGTAGCCAACCGTCGATGCAGATACGAACGCGAGCCATAGACCCTCGCCAAATGAATGGATGGTAGGCTCCAAAAAATAAAATCCAAGTCCAGACAACAACCACGCTAGGACTGCGACCCCGATCACTATAGGCACACCACTCGAGATCAACCAATGACCAATCGAGTGCAAGGCTCGTGCAGCTAATAATCCGATGGAAACCAAACGAAGTGATCTCGCAATAGCAATCCAAACCCCGTGGGCCACCCCAGTTACACTCAATACGGAGACGATGATTATGATCAAATTTAACCAATTTCTTGAGACGTAATCGAAGCGCTCTCTGCTCAGCGCCATCAGAATAAGAAACTCAAGAGAAAACCCACTGAGAATCACCCATTGGAGCGCGTATAGGATACTTCCAGAACGATCGAGACTTTCATCGAACACAATAAAAACGAGTGGTAATGTCAGCAATGCCAAGACGATCATCAGGCGATCTAGACGGGCGCCCCATATCTGCGCGAGGTTAGAATCCGAGGTTGACACCCCAGCCATCCCGAACCATGCGCTCAGTGACTTTGCACTCATGACACTAAAAATTAGTCACCAGCAACAGTCATTTGCTCAAATAAGATGGAACCCACCTTAGTCGTCGAGCGTTTAAGAATATCGTTACCCAAGGCCGATATACCGGAAAACATTTCTTTTAAATTTCCGGCAATGGTGATCTCTTGCACTGGATACTGGACAATTCCATTTTCCACCCAGAAACCAGAGGCCCCACGGGAATAATCTCCCGTAACCATATTTATTCCATGCCCTAGAAGATCCGTGACCCACAATCCAGTTCCCATATCTTTCAGTAATTCTTCGAACGGTTTAGAGCCAGCAGAGTCCACAACAAGATTGTGCACACCACCCGCGTTACCCGTGGTAACCATTCCCAGCTTTCTGGCAGAGTAGCTGCTCAACACGTACCCCTGAAGTAAACCCTTGTCCACAATTACCCTTGATCTCGTCGCAACTCCTTCGCTGTCGTAGCAAGAACTACTGAATCCCTTCGGGATATGGGGTTCTTCTCTGATAGAGATAAAATTTGGGAAAACGTTTTGACCCAATGAATCTAGTAAAAAAGATTGCTTACGGTACAGCGCACCACCACTAATCGCCGACACAAAATGTCCAATAATCCCGGATGAGATGGTGGAATCGAAAATAACTGGGACCTTCTTCGTCCCTATTTTCCTGGCTCCGACTTTTCGAACTGCTCGGCTGGCAGCACGATCTCCAACAGACGCCGCATCTTCCATTTCTCGTGCATCTCTGGCGCTCGTCCACCAACCGTCCCGCTGCATCTCACTTTTTTCGCCGGCAGTTACTGAGCAACTGATGTAGTTCCGGCTGCTAGGGTATCCATGCATGAATCCATTGGAATTGGCATAAATAAAATGTCCTTTCTGCGACGATACAGTCGCACCCTCCGAATTGGTGACGGATGGATTGGACAACGCTACCGACTCGCACGCCTTGCCCAGATCAATCGAGTCATTGACGGAAATATCCCAAGGGTGAAAAAGATCTAAGTCCTTAAAGCTAGTTGCCAATAAACTAGGGTCAGCTAAGCCAGCAAACTCATCTTCTGCCGTTAACTTTGCGATGGAGACCGCCGCCTCCACTGTCCGCCTGAGAGAATCTGGAGAGACGTCAGAGG
>Ga0255776_10006433_pt1 | contig 11981 bp, 12 predicted proteins | sample 071ome_19_FD_179974 | JGI IMG/M metagenome (GOLD analysis project Ga0255776, IMG submission 179974) | Coastal salt marsh microbial communities from the Groves Creek Marsh, Skidaway Island, Georgia - 071413AT metaG (version 2) | ecosystem: Environmental > Aquatic > Marine > Intertidal zone >...
ACTTTGATGTGATCATGGAAGTCTGGTTTCCCGACCAGCGGGCGATGGCCGCGGCCATGGAGGCTATTAACTCGCCCGCGGCGCAGGCAGAACTGAAACCCGACGAGGAAAGACTGTTCGACCAGGCCGCAACCAAGAGCTTTGTGGTAAACGAGTGCATGTCCTGAAGTTTTATCTGTCCAAAATGTTTTGCTGCTCCATGGTTTGTTATAAACCGCATCGTTATGAGCTTAAAAAGGCATAACAACAGCTGAATAAAAAAATCAAAAGCCGCTCTTGTCTGCATAGCCGCACCAAGCGTTTCTCGGTTAGCATCGAGAAAACGGCTTACCTTTAGGTGTTGATCCGATGAAATTAATTATCAAATTATGTTTATCTATTATTGTATTGAGCAGTACTCAGTTTGCCGCAACCGCGCAGGATCTGCTGCCGGGCATAACGCCTCTTGTGAACGGCGCGGTAGCGGACGCTGACCAACTTAATAGCAACATGGGCGTGGTGTCATCTGAGATTTTGACTTTACAGGACCAGGTCGAGCTACTTATTACCGCCTCCCCTCGTCTTATCCGCCTTCCCGACGGCAACCAACGTTTAAGCACTGGCGTGAGAATTGTTAACAACAATGGTGAGTTGTCGGTTGATGCCCAAAACCGTACGGATGGGTCTTCCTTGGTGGTGCTCGAGGGAGGTCGCCTCATTTTAGATGTCGACTGTACCGAAGACCCCTACGCACTCGTAAATGCCTATCAAGGGCACACACAGTATTCCAGGATCATTTTTAATATTACTGGCGAGTGCTACGGCGATATTTTTTGGAATGCGGACTACACAAAATACGTGCAGGAGTTTTCCCAAAATATCACCATCAGTGGGGCAAACCCAGATTCGAGTTACGCCGTCATAAAACCCCGGCCGCTGGTTTCAGAAGGTTGTGTGTCTGGCGGTAATGCAGGTACTGGAGGAAAGAGCTCTCTAGTCGCGTCATTCGGTGGCAGTTTATACATGGACTTTGTCGAGCTCCGTCTTGGCGAATGTGACAATTTCGGTGTGCTCTACTCAAGGGGCGCGGGCGGCGATCTAAACCAAGTGAGAATAATCGGGTCGGACCAGCGAGACGCTACCCTGGTTGAAGTGCGACACAACGCCATTATCTATGCAGGTCATGTCGAACTTCAGGGACAGCACCCAAGCTCAAGTGGTCTCAGTATATGGAACGGTGGAACCGTATACGCTTACGGCGGCCTCTGGGGTGGGCCCGGCTTAGTAGTAGACATGGGCAGCTGGGAGGAATCAACGACCCTAGGATGGGCCTTGATAATGTACTCTGACGGGAGTTTTTTCAACTGGGGAGGGAGCGCTTCATTGACAGCGAACAATGCGCTGTATATGTCAGAATCAAAATTTACTGTTAACGAATACGGTAACGGGGACCGCCTTACCGTCATAGACGGTAATCTCAATCTTTTCAGAGACACCACTTTTAAAACAAAAAACCTTCACCTCACCGCCGATTCAGCGCGGGATAATCGAATTTCAGGCAGCCTCTTTGAAGTCGGCGGAGAACTGACCTCTTCAGTAGACCAGGTTTTTCAATGCAGCGGTTTGTCCACTGTAAATCTTCCCCCGCGACCTGAAGCGGTATCCACTTACGCTTCTGCCCCTACCTGCATGAGTGAGTTCGAGTGGAATAATTTAATAAGCACCCATTTGGGGAGCAGCCCATAGACCGGCCTCATGCTAAATGAATATTGACACTCGGTTGTACGCGAATATGAAGCTCCGCCACAAAGGCTGAGGTAGCGAGCCCTTTTAGGGTTTTTGAACGCCGATAAACAAAGAATTCACGCCATAAGCGGTCCGTCTGCTTGTTATAGACCGTCTTTCCGACAGACATTGGGGGTGACCCTGCTTAGGCAGTCATCACTCTAACAAACATATTTTCAAGGGGGCTATCATGGGCCGCTTCATAGCAGTCGTTACACTTTTACTCTCACCCTTCGTCGCCGCTCAGGAGTACGAAGTACGTTCGGAATTTCATTGGTGCACGCTTAACGAAGGCAAAACCATGAAGGACGCCATCGCAGACAGCAAACGCTATGGCGAGTTTTCGGCCTCGGAAGGCACCAAATACATGCAGTTACTGCTAACGCCAATGCACGCGGGGGACTCCAGCGATTACGACTATATTATTTGGGGGAGCTGGCCGGATGGTGAAGCCATGTATGAAGAATGGGGCTCCTTCGCCAACAACTATGGCGGCTGGAGCGGTAATGAGGATTCAGGAACACCCGCCGGTACCTGCCACCGGTCAATTGCCATGTTTAACGCCGGTGTTGTGCATAACCGCATCCCCCAGGATGAGCGGGACCAGCGCCAACCCGTGCAGTTTGCCCAGTGCTCAATGCGCGATGGCGTCACCGTTGACCAACTCTACGCCCAGGCGGAAAAAGACAAGGCGCTCATGGATAAAGGCGGGTTCAAAGGCTGGGGCATTCACTACTTCTTCCCTTATATGGGTTTTGACGGCACCCAGGATTACGACTTTGTCCAGATGAACCACTGGTACTCATTTGAAGCACGCGGTCATATGGCCAATAACTGGCTCGAGTTCGTCGAGAATAATCCCGAAGTTGAGGGCGGCATGAATCTGCTGGTGGACTGCAAGGCATCAAGATCTTTTGTCGCGGAGCTGATGTTCGACAACAACTGAGTGCTACCGGGCCACTCCAGCGGCGTGGCCCTTCAATTTCTTTGCCTAAAGTCGCCACCGCAATAAAAATACTGCGCCTGTCGGACCGATTAATAACAAGGTCATGAACCTCAGACAGACAGCGGCCTGTGTAAAGCTCGAGGCGAATGCGGCGAGTAATAAATCCTCAAAGTGACCTAATAAAAGAGGTCGGCTCAGCAAGCTAGCGACAGACGACCTTCCAAACCGAACCATCACCATTCATCTGTGGTTCGCACTCAGAGCCCCCTCTGGCCTGTGACTCACGGGGCGTCGGGCTTTCTTGATCTTCTTGCGTAGCACAGCCGCCGCACCAAAGGCTCACGGCTGCCATGAAAACAAGCAGTATTGGTTTCAATGAGCAAGCTCCGCTCAAACAATGGACTACCCACCATAGCAGTTCGCTGGGTGTCCTCAAATACTGGCTGATCAGCAATCGGGGTTCGACCGCCATCTTCTGGCGTACACCCGGTCTTTGGCGTGAGTAAGGACTCGCCTAAGTCCAGTTCCAGCTGCTCCTGGGCCGGCGCGCGTTTCGGCTCCTCGGCTACCCTCGCGCGCTTATACATCGCAGAGGCCACCGCTTGTTGCATCGTTGTCTCTACCGCCATAACGACTCTTCTCCGCTATTTCGTCTGAGGACGGATTATTGAGATGCCTTGCGCCGAGGGATTGGCACAGCGCGCCAAATGATTGGCTCAACGCGCCATGACGCGTAAACAGCCTCGACAACGCTTTGCAGGCTCGCTAGGGTTAGCAGGTGGGTCGTTGGGGCATGGAGAAGCCCCGGCGAAAAACTAAAACAACGATGACAAATGGAGTTGTGCTATGAAGATATTGAACTGGCGTTTCGTAATTGCTCCCCTCGCACTGTTCGCCGCTACATTGAGCTCAGCGGAATTGAGCTCAGCGGAAGACCTTCGAATTATTGGCGAAGACAAAGTCTTTGTGACGACGTTACCTTCCGGAAAAGAGATTTCCATTACGCGACAGATGACGCCCTGTGCGAAGAACAAGGGCTGGATTCAGCCGCTGGTGCCTTCACCGGGTATTGTGCCCGTCACCGAGATGGAAGTTTTGAATGCTATTGGCGATCCGGAATTCACACTCGTCGATATGCGTACCCAAGAGTGGTACCTCGATGCCACCATCCCCGGAGCGGTCAACATTCCCTACACCGAAGTAGCCATGCGCATGGATGAATTGGGATGTAGCAAATCCGATTCGGGCTGGGATTGCAGCAGTGCCCAAAAAGTCGTCGGTTTCTGTAACGGCCCAGTTTGCCCTCAAAGCCCTACGGCCATGAAAGCCATGATTCGCGATGGCTTCCCCGCGGAGAAGATTTACTACTATCGCGGCGGCATGCTCGATTGGGATGCGCTGGGGTTAACGACTGTGGAAGGCGAATTTTAAGCGCCAATCGGAGCAGCGTCGGGTCAGCATAACAGTCTGAACCCTATTATCTGTCCACTGAAGTGGTGGCTGGATAAACCATGGGCCTCCTAGTTGAGGCTCTTCATATTTGATTTGCCTGCACGACTGACTTTCTGTTGATTCGAACCACAGTGCGCATGTTGCAGCAGCACATTCAGAGATACAGACCTTCATTTGGATGACGCTAGGCAAGCGCTCTGCGCTACACTGAAACCGGTTTTCAAAGGCGCGAAACTAGGATGAATCGCGTTATCGCCCTGCTGGGACTGGTGCTCTGCTGTGGATCGGCCCTTCCCAGTCCGACCACCGAACAATACGTCGAAATCGAGCACGGGCTCTCTTCCAGTGAGGCTTAAGCAACTTCCGTAGTCCCAGCTTTTCTCAAATTGGCTTCTGATGTGTGGCTGCAGTACCACTGGTATCAGCAGGAGACTTTACCGCGCCCCGTCCAGTAACAAGGCGTTTCGGGTGATCTTATGGGAATTGGTACTTCCACCAGCAATTTGAAGTCGTCTTTGTAGCAAGGCAGACTAAAGGCACCTACAGAGGAGCCTTGTTATGAAACGCGTTGCCCTTTTGCTGTTCTTAGCGCCTTTTGCGTTTGCTCAAACCCAAGTACCTAATGTCTTTGAGGATGGGCAACCGGCTAAGGCGGCAGAGGTTAATGCCAATTTTGCTGCGCTTCTAGAAAGAATCAGTGCTCTTGAATCCCAACTGGAAGAGCAGCAAATCTTGAGCGTAGCTAACAAAACATACCGGCTACACTTTTGGTCTACGCGTGTAGAGCGTTTTGATGCTAATCCACAGAATTCGTCTACGGAATCAGGCTTTTGGAACGTCGACTTAGAAAACGGAGAGTATAGTCTTACTTTTAATAATGACGCTGACAGAACGGCGTCACTCGAAGTAATAAAAGACACCACCGGAGATTTATATGCGGACGGATCTTTGCACCTAAACTCTGAAGTAGCTGGCGAGATTGAAACGTTATTCTGGACTCAAAACGCCGATGTCGTTTCTCTGGCAGAGACGCTCGGTGGCGTGCCCATCGCAAGGCTTTCCGTTGTAGAAGGTGCCACAGTAATCTTCTCTTCTGCTTCTGACGTGAAATCCAATGCAGACACTGGCAACGACTCTTGTGGCAACGGATCAGAAAGATGTTACGGCGACTCATATAAGAACTTGATGTACTTCGGTTTAAAAATTATTTGACCGCCTTAAGACCTCTTGCTCAGTGCTAGTTGCCAAGGACTGGCAAAATCCCTGTGCGGTAGTGGGGATTATAAAAATCACCACATTCAAGACACTTGTGATACCAATCCATCGCCATAAGATGTCCGCCTCCACCAACGGGTGCGCTCTTATAAAGAATGGTACGAATCAATGTTGGCTTCAAAAGATGGCTTGGCAGATGATGCCAACTGACCGCCTATGACGTTCTAGATCAGCACCCAACTAGGCAGACTAGGTAGACAGCGGTGGAATGGAGGACTGCTGATACTTCCTTGTTAGACAGAGTAGCCAGAAACATTGGCTCCTTTTTTTATTGAACTTACCGACGCTTTTGTTTAACGTTTTTACATGCGTCACTTGCTCACAGCCTTATGCCTCCTGCCAACTTTGGTGTTGGCCCAAGAACTTCACACGTTCAAAAACGGTGAGGTGGCTGATGCTCAGAAGATCAATGAGAACTTTGATGCTTTGATGCTTCAACTTGCAGCTGGGAGACATCCGGAGGGAGACATTCAGTTTTCGTATACTGACACCATCAGCAGCACAACCTTTACCGGTTTATTTACTGAGCCGAATAAAGTTTATGAATACGCCACGGAGTTAAATGTAGAAGTTTTTAGAGAAGACTTCAGAGTAATACAGCAAGGAATTCCGTTTTATGCCCGCAGGTATGTGCGGTTTTTTCCAATTTTCTTCTCGGTCGACCTTCCCTTTTGTCCCGGGGCTATAGCAGCAGTTCCGGTACAGATATATACCACTTATTTCAATAATCTAGGCGGTATATTGGTTGGTACTGCTTGGGACTGGGGAGAAGAGATAGGCCCTACTGCAGACAACGTCTTCGACAACCCGACAGGAAGCTATATTTGCCTGACAAGTGGCGAAGATGGGCTCCTTGGCAAGGCCTCGTATTATAATAAGTCGTTTGGAGGTACTGGTCGTTATCGATGCGCGGCAGTAACCCCCCCCGAACGCATAGAAGAAGTCGTACCCCTCAATGCAGAAGACGAAAGAGTGTCAGTCAGCATTGGCGAGGTAAACGGCGAACCCACTTCTAGCGTCGGGATAATAACAAGCAGCTCGTTTGTTGCTGCGCTCTCTACGGATGTCCCCGCCGAATGTGAACAAAGCCGGGATTCTCTATCTAGGTCACCTGCGCTTCCCCAGTCTTTGCATATCTTTGGCTTGCAAATCCAGCTTCCTGAGGAAATTACTGCGAGCCCGTGAGAAACTGGTGCTGATGTACACCCTTTTGTTTAGACTGGCACCAGAACAGAAGTTTCTCTCGCTCAGTAACGGAGACAGAGCTGATGCAGGAACGAGGCACGAGACTCTGCCTGCGTGGTGAAGTTCAAGCACCTCGAGCCGGCTACCCAGTCCCACTAGAGCAGCTGCCTTAGCGGTGCGCTAAAGAAGCTTTTTTGCTATCTTTTAGTCGATGAGACCGCTAGCTTTTCTATTGCTCCTTCCGGGCTTGGTGTTAGCCCAAGAACTGCACACCTTCGAGAACGGGCAGGTGGCTGATGCCGAGAAGATTAACGAAAACTTTCAAGCGTTAGCAGATGGGCTAGGCACCCTGTCCAGTGTCCCTACAATCGGCGGCCTAGATAATGGTTACATAGAAGTCGACTGCTCCGTTAATGCGGATGCTCTCTCGAATGTTATGTTTTCAGAGGCGGCTCTGCGTATTAACTCGATGACGGTTTTTGTTCTAGCCGGCAATTGTAACTATCCCGGGAATCAATGGCTCCGTAGCCGATCGGTTGGTTTGATAGCGGCTGAGCAAGGCATGGAGCTGATATTTACAACTGAGCAAAAGTTCCTAAATATTAAGAATGGAGACCTTTACCTCGAAGGTTTTACACTGCGTGATGTACAGACCATCAGCTTATTTCAACAAGCCAGCCTCCAAGTAGCCTCCGTGTCCTTCAAACATTCAAGTGAGATGTTTCCTCCCAGAATAAATGTGCGGAGCAATAGCCTTCTCAGGATTAGCGAAGCCTTCGAATCGGTAGAGCCTTTTGTCAGACCGAGCATATATGCAACAAACTCTGAAGTCAGGATCTTGAACGTTGACACCACAGCGGTAATGGGAACGATAGACTTGGCACTGAATTCGACCTTTTGGTGCAGATTTTGCCGACTAGACGCGGAGGCATTGAAACTTGATACGAATTCTTCGTTTTGTGGGTTCGTGGAGAGCTTGGATGGTAATCCGGAGGAGCTGGGTATACAGTCATTATCTGTAAAAGCTGGCTCTGTGTTCCTACATGATTGGGCTCCCACCTCACCCCCATCTTATCCTGCTACGGTGGATGAGGATGCCTTCGCCGTCTGGGACAATGCCTCTCCAGCTTATTCAACACGGTGTTTTCAGCGATAAAATCCGGCAAGGCTGAAACTATCTTTTTACGTTTTCTTAATTCAAGCCTTTAAAAACCTGCACAGGTAAGTGCAATCACCTCCAGCCGCCTATCCAGTGAGGCTTGAGCAGCTTCCCTAGTTACTCTTTTTTTAAAATCAGCTTCTAATGTGTCTCAGCGGTACCACCGGTATCAGCAGGAGGCTTTTGCCCCTCCCGGGTGGTCTAAATGTCTGGCGATAGCCGTTGAGACTGCACTGAGTTCGGTGATGGCTTACCGACTACAACGGATGGACGCTAATGATGCAGTTTGTAGGCACATTGTAGGCACAGCAAAGTGACAGCGCTGCGCAAAATGTTAAGTTATTGATTTAATTGGTCGGTGTGAGAGGATTTGAACCTCCGACCCCTTCCTCCCGAAGGAAGTGCGCTACCAGGCTGCGCTACACACCGATGTGGTCGAAATCTAGCAGGCAAGACCGAGAATTACAATTTGAGCCGGGCTAGTAAACCCCGGCCCATATCGCGATTCCCTGACTCAACAAGCTAAAGCCGGTGACCACGGCTATCAAGAGGAAAATCAAAAACACCGGTCGAAAGGGCTTTCGCTCAACGGAATTGACCCCTCGCTTTAAAAAGTCGTCAACCCGGGATTGATCCTCGTCAGACAACCGTGGCTCTTGCTGATCAGCGTTGGTCTTAGCAAAGGTCTCTGGGTCACGGAGCTTATCGGACATGACGGAGTAATTCGGAGTCTTGGGGACCACAAGAATAGCAAAATAATACGGAAGGTGATGGATTGTCGTCGGTTTTGCGCTGTATCGCATCGCCCCCATGCCGGAATATAAGGCAATGACACCCGGCACTTCCCTCGCCACTTTTGCGAGCACCTTTGCGCGCATGCTGGCACAGCAACTAGGGCAGGATTTTCTCCCGGCCTACTGCGTGGTTTGTGATCAGCGCTGCACCCAACTTACCTGGCTCTGCGGGCACTGCCGGCAAGATGTCGATATCAACCCCTGGCCCTGCCCCCGGTGCGCGCTGCCGGGGGTCGGGCCGAGAGGGTATTGCCATTGCCATAAGACCACTTCGACGCCCTCCAGGGCAGAGGCTCCACTCCTCTACACCAAAACACCCCGCGCACTCATCAAGCGCTGGAAGTTTGATCGGCGGATCGAGCTCACCCATCTCCTGCTAACGCTCGCCCTCGAGGGAACAACCGCGAAACGCTCTCTCCTGAGCCACCGCGACTACGACGTAGCGATCCCGATCGGGATGCCTTGGCGGACACGCCTCAGCCGGGGCTTTAATCAGAGCCACTGCTTAGCACTGGCGCTTCAATCGTCAGTAAAGACCCTCGCTGCCACGCCTGTGGTGTCGGCTTTATCGAGCGCCAGCAGAAAACGGGCCCAGCATCATCTCTCTCGTGCGGCGCGTTTGACGAACGCGGCCCAGCGATTTTCCGTCGGGCGCTCGGTATCTGGCCTTCGGATATTGCTGGTTGACGATGTGCTGACCACCGGCGCGACGGTGGAAAGCGCGGCACAGGCGTTGCTAAACGCCGGGGCAGCCAGGGTTGATGCCTGGTGTTTGGCACGATCACTCCCCCCGAGAGCAAATCGATCTGAGGTATCCTAGCGCTTTGGTTGTGTAGATACCCAATGACCCACCCATACGACGCGTTAACGCCAGACTGTGTCATCGACTGCCTCGAACAAATTGGGCTGCGCTGCGATTTGCGCTTGCTGGCGCTCAATAGCTATGAAAACCGGGTGTACCAGGTGGGCATTGAAGATGACGCGCCGGTAATTGCCAAATTTTATCGCGAGGGCCGGTGGTCCGACGCACAAATTCTGGAGGAGCATGGATTTGCCCAGGCGCTCGCCGATCACGATATCTCGGTAGTCGCTCCTGAAAAAATAGACGGCGCGACGCTTCATCATCACGTTGACCAACGATTCAGCATTTTCAAACGCCGTGGCGGCTATCCCCCGGAGCTCGATAACCTCGATCATTTGTATCGTCTCGGGCAAACGTTGGGACGCATCCACCGCGTAGGATCGGCGCGCCCCTTTCAACACCGGCTGGCGCTCGACATCGAGCGCATGGCCACCCAGAGTCGGTTGTTTTTAGAAGCTCAGGTGGTACCTGCTGACCTGCTCCCTGCCTACAGCTCGGTCGCAAGAGATTGTGAAGTTGCGGTGACCGAGTTGCTCGCCACCATGACAGCTAAAGACTTCGTCCGCCTGCACGGCGACTGTCATTGCGGCAATATTCTGTGGCGCGACGACACACCCCACTTTGTCGACCTCGACGACTGCATCAACGGGCCGGCCATTCAGGACGTTTGGATGTTTCTCAACGGCGAGACAGCGCAGCGAGAACAGCAACTCTCGGAGTTTGTTGCCGGCTATGAGGAATTTCATGATTTCGATCCGCGGCAGCTGCACTGGATCGAGGCTCTACGCACTCTGAGGATCATGCACCATGCCCACTGGCTCGCTCGACGCTGGGATGACCCCGCGTTCCCCAAAGCCTTTCCTTGGTTCGGCCAACCGCGCTTTTGGTCTGATCATATCCTTGAGCTTAGGGAGCAACTGGCGGCGATGAATGAACCGACGCTTCGTTTGCTATAAATCCCAAGGACGCCGGGGCGCTTGCGGGCAGCTCTCATCAGGAGTCTCAGGCTATCTGCGTCAGCAAGCACGGGTTTAAACAATAGGCCCTGGCAATCCGCGTTGACGTCAAACTGCCCTCTCAATCAGGTCGTGATCGCGGGTAAATAACGCTCATTAACCAGGGTAAGAATTTATTGTTGGCCAGCACCTCCCGATCAATTGCATCATAAAACTGCGCGGCCCCCGCGGGATCGCCATAAAGATCGAGCCGGGTGCGGATAGGTTCGTCAGGATTCAGGCGCTTCACGATGACCGCCGGATTACCGGCCACAATGACATTGGGTGGTACGTCTTTGGTCACAATCGCGCCTGCAGCCACAATGCTGTTCTCCCCCACCGTGACGCCTTTAAGAACTTTGGCGCCATCACCGAGCCAGGCGTTTCGCTCAATGACCACCGGTGTTGGCTTGCCGGGACGATCTACCCGATCATAAGTCCCGTGCCAATCACAGTCGGTCACATACGCGCCGTTGGCCATCATCACGGCGTCGCCAATCGTAATCTCGTCGCTGCAAACAATACGCACCCCCGGACTCATTAAAACGCCATCACCAATGGAAATCCGGCCATGATTAGGTTCTCGACCCCAGACACCAATTTGTACTCGCTGGCTGGGTTCCCCAACCGCCGTGAAGGAATGACCAATCCGGATGTTGACCCCAGAAATGTCTACGTACCATGGCTTCATGATGTTCGCGTAGGGGCCGAGCGAGCTGCACCGGGGGCGAAGAAAATAGTCGATATAGGCGTCCCGAAATCGCAAATAGGCTTTTTTAACCCAGTAGGGCCGCAAATCAGTGCGCATGGCTTTGTCCTTTTGTGGCGACTCACTAACGCCGGGGTCGCTTGATTTTCATTTTTCACAATCAGTCACGTTATGATGACAAGGTGATTACTCCGCCGCAAACCCCCATCGACCCTATTCAAAGTGATCAGCAGCATATCCATGCCGATCTCGCGACCGTTGTGCGGCGTCACGTCGATCGCCCTTGGGAGAGGCCGGTGCCAGGGCACACGCGAATGGCATTTGAAGAAGCCATGGCCTGGTGGCAGGGGCGGTCCACGACGCCGCTCATTCTGGACTCTTTTTGCGGCACCGGTATGAGCACAGCCTTGCTGGCAAAAAAGAACCCGAACGCCACCGTAATCGGCGTCGATAAATCACAGCATCGCTTGGCGAAACACCAAATGACGGGCTCGAACTACCGACTTTTTCGCGCAGACTGTGAAGGATTCTGGCAGTGCCTGACGGCCAACAACATCACGCTCAGCCAGCATTGGCTGCTCTATCCCAATCCCTGGCCAAAGTCGGGGCATTTAAAGCGTCGCGTTCACGGTCATCCCGGCTTTCCATTGCTGAAAGCACTGGGCGGACGGATTGAACTGCGCACCAACTGGCACATTTATGCTCAGGAGTTTGCCCAAGCCTGTCACCATATTGGTATCGACGGGCAACTCTCTCGCTTCAGTGCCGACTCACCCATGACGCGCTTTGAAGATAAGTATCAGCACAGAGGACATGCCTTGTGGCGGTTTGTGGGCGAGT
>Ga0255776_10006443_pt1 | contig 11971 bp, 8 predicted proteins | sample 071ome_19_FD_179974 | JGI IMG/M metagenome (GOLD analysis project Ga0255776, IMG submission 179974) | Coastal salt marsh microbial communities from the Groves Creek Marsh, Skidaway Island, Georgia - 071413AT metaG (version 2) | ecosystem: Environmental > Aquatic > Marine > Intertidal zone > Salt...
CACCTTGATACGGGCATATTTCTTGGTATTGGCGGCAATCACGTTCCAGGGCGCGCGTTTTGTATGAGTCTCGCTGAACATTTCCGTCGCCGCCTGTTCATAGGCCGCGCGCTGTCCAAAGGCGCGCAGATCCTCGGATGAGAGCTTCCAATGTTTCCACGGCTTGTCGAGCCGTTCCCGGAGACGCGCCTTTTGCTCCGCCGCGCTGATCTGGAAATAAAGCTTTACCAGCCGGCAGCCGTCATCGACCAGGGAACGTTCGAACTGGTTGATTTCCTTATAGGCCCGCCGCCAGCGCTCTTCGGAGGCCAGCCCGTCAACCCGTTCCACCAGCACACGCCCATACCAGGACCGGTCGAAAATGGAGAGCATTCCGCGTTCCGGAATACGTTGCCAGAAACGCCAGAGATAGTGATTGCGCGCCTCCTCCACAGTGGGTGCGCCGATCGGCCAGACATCGTAGTGGCGGGGGTCGAGCTCCGCCGTCATCCGCCGGATCGCGCCACCCTTTCCCGCTGCATCGGTGCCTTCAATGACGATGACCGCGGGCAGGCGCTGCTGCCGGTAGGCCAAAGAGATCGACCGCATTTTGAGCTGCAGCGGCCGCAACCGCGCCTCATATTCCTCAACGGTGATTGACGGGTGATCGTCATCGCCGGGCAAGACCGGCTTGCCGTTTCCGTTCGCCATGACGCGTCTAATTCACCGGCAGGGCCGGCAGCGGGTCCTTGCCGAGGATCATGTCGGAACCTTTTTCACCGATCATCAGCGCACAGGCATTGGTGTGAGCGGAGACCAGATCGGGCATGGCGGAGGCATCGACGACGCGGAGATTTTCAGCACCCCTGACCCGAAGCTCGGGATCAAGCACGGCGTCCTCTCCCGTTCCCATCGGGCAGGTCGAGACAGGATGTTCCACCGTGGCGCTGGTGTTCCGCAGATATTCATCAATCTGATCATCGGTGCTGATATCCGCGCCGGGAAGAACCTCATCGCCGCGATACGGGTCCATCGCCTTTTGCGACCCCACGTCTCTGGCGATTTTGAAACCGTTCCGCAGCATCGCGATATCGTCGGGATGCGAGAAAAAGTTGAAGAATATCCGTACCTTGTCCTGCGGGTTGGTCGACCGAAGCAGGATTTCGCCGCGGCTCTTGGGGTGCAGGATCGCCGGACGGATGGCGTAGCCATCGACATATTTCTTCTTGATCCCCGGGAACCAGAGATGGGCATGGAGCGGCGCCCCGCGAAACAGATATTCGATATCCGGCACCTCCAGCTCGGGTGACGTCTTGATAAAGGCATGCATGCCGCCCGGCAGCACCGTCGCCGGGCCGCTGCTGAACAGCCAGGCCCGCGCCATCGACGTCATCATCCGGTCCCAGCGCATCTCTTCGCGGAACTGGCTGGCGTTATTATCGGGCCGCGACCAGGCAACTGTCGCGCAAAGATGATCTTGAAGATTCTTGCCGACCGGCAGATCAATCAGCGTATCGATCCCCATCTCTTTAAGATGATCGGCCGGTCCGATACCGGACAGCATCAGGATCTGCGGGGAGTTAATGCTGCCCCCGGCGAGAATGACCTCGCCATCGGCATAGGCCTGTCTGGTCTGGCCGCCCTGGATATATTCGACGCCGACGGCGCGCTTGCCGTCCATGATGACCTTCGCCGTCAGGGCGCGGGTCTTGATCGTCAGGTTGGGACGGCCCTCTGCCGGCCGTAAATGGGCATTGGCGGAAGAGCTGCGTTTTCCGTCGCGGATCGTGTACTGGCTGCGTCCAAACCCGACGCCGGCGGGGCCGTTATAGTCATCCGTCACGGGCCAGCCGGCCTGCTCTGCCGCTTCCAGCCAGGCCTCATATAGCGAATCTTTTGTTTTACCGTACTGGGTGCCGACCGGGCCGCCGCCGCCGCGCCGCTCGGACTCGCCATGCTCCCATGTCTCCGCCCGCTTGAAATAGGGCAACACTTCGGAGAAAGACCAGCCGGCCGCGCCGTTCCGCGCCCAGCGGTCGTAATCGCCGGGATGACCGCGCGTATAGGCCATCATATTGATGGAACTGGAACCGCCGAGAACCTTGCCGCGCTTTACCTCCAGCCGGCGGCCGTTAAACCCCGGAATGGGTTCGGATTCATAGCGCCAGTCATGCAGTTTCCATTGCTGCATTTTCTGAAAAGCCAACGGTATATGGATCAACGGATCGCGGTCCTTGCCGCCCGCCTCCAGCAGCAACACCTTGTGGCTGCCGTCCGCGGTCAGCCGGTCCGCAAGGGTGCAACCCGCCGAGCCCGCGCCCGCGATAATGAAATCGTATCGTTCTCCGGTCATTTTTTCGTCTTCCTGCGTCTGTTTTCTTCCGGGGGCCGCCATTTTTTTTCGACCAGCGCGACGATGACGCCACGCAGGGTGCGGACCTCCTGATCGGTTAATCTTATCCTATTGAAGATGTTGCGGATATTCCTGACCATGCGCGGCCTTTTTTCAGGCACCCGCAAAAAACCCGCCTTGTCGAGTTCGTCCTCCAGATGCTCATAAAAGGCGATCACCTCTTCCTGCGGCGCCAGCTCGCCGCCATAGCCCTTTCGCACGATCTCGGGCGGCGGAGCCGCGCCTTCGGACAAGCGCCACTCATAGCCAAGCAGCAACACCGTCTGCGCCAGATTGATCGAGGAAAAGGCCGGGTTGGTCGGCACGTTGACCAGCGTGTCGGCCAGCGCCAGATCGTCATTATGCAGCCCGACCCGTTCCGGCCCGAACAATATACCGGCGCGTTCGCCGGATTCATCGATGGCGTGTCTGATATCCCCGGCCCAGTCGCGGGGCGATTGCACGTCCTTTACCATGTCGCGCATGCGCGCCGTCGTGGCGGCGAGCCTTTGCAGACCGGCGACGGCTTCTTCCGTGGTATCGAAATGTCGCGCGTTCTCCAGCACCGAATGCGCGCCCGATGAGGCGTTGATCGCCTTCGCATTCGGCCAGTCGAATTGGGGCCGCACCAGCCGCATTTCGGTCAGCCCGAAATTCAGCATGGCGCGCGCCGCCATCCCGACATTCTCACCAAGTGACGGTTCGACCAGAATCACCGCCGGGGCGGGCGCGACGGTGCGCTCGATGACCTGTTTCTTTGTGGGTTCCTGATCCGGCATGACAACGGCTCAGCAGCCGCCGCCATTCTTGAACAGGCGGTAGGTGATGGCGTCATGCAGCGCGTTGAACGAGGCATCGATCACGTTGGCGGAAACGCCGACGGTGGACCAGCTTTCCCCCGCCCCGTCCCGGCTTTCGATCAGCACGCGGGTGACAGCCTCCGTTCCCGCGCCGGGGGTCAGGATGCGCACCTTGTAATCGACCAGCCGCATGTCATCCAGCGCCGGATAAACCGTGGTCAGCGCTTTCCTCAGCGCGTTATCGAGCGCATTCACCGGGCCGTTGCCCTCGGCGACTTCCATCAGATTATGCCCGGCGACTTCGACCTTGATAATGGCTTCGGACATGGTGACCAGTTCGGCCCGTGCGTTCCAGCGCCGTTCATCGGTGATGCGAAAGCTCTGCAGCTGGAAATATTCCGGCACGTCTTCCAGCGCGCGTCGGGCCAGCAATTCAAAGCTCGCCTCCGCCCCGTCATAGGCATACCCCTCATGCTCGCGCTGCTTCACGTCTTCCAGCAGCTTGTTGAGCTTGGGATCCTTCGGATCGATATCGAGGCCGATTTCGCGGGACCGCGCCAGCACGTTCGACCGCCCGGCCTGGTCCGACACCAGAATATGACGCTGGTTACCGACCTTCTCGGGCTCGATATGCTCATAAGTCTTCGGGTCCTTTTCGATCGCCGAAACATGCAGCCCGCCCTTGTGCGCGAAGGCGCGTTCGCCGACATAGGCGGCGGCGGTATCAGGGTGCTTGTTGAGCCGTTCGTCGAGATAGCGCGAGACATGGGTGAGACGGGAGAGGTCTTCCTCCGTCATGCCGGTCTCATAGCCCATCTTGAAAACCAGCGACGGGATGATCGAGATCAGATTGGCGTTGCCGCAGCGTTCGCCAAGCCCGTTTAGCGTGCCCTGCACCTGGCGCGCGCCCGCGCGCACCGCGGCCAGGGAATTCGCCACCGCGTTATCGGTATCGTCATGACAATGAATGCCGAGATTGGCACCCGGGATATCCTTGGCGACCTCACCCACGATTCGTTCGATCTCATCCGGCAACGTACCGCCATTGGTGTCGCACAGCACGATCCAGCGTGCGCCGGCTTCATAGGCCGCCATCACGCAGGCGCGGGCGAAATCCGGATTGGCCTTGTATCCGTCGAAGAAATGTTCGGCATCCAGCATCGCCTCATCGGCGCGCTCCGCCGCGAGCGCGATGGAATCGCGGATCATGGATATATTCTCGTCCAGCTCCACCCCCAGCGCGACCTTGGCGTGGAAATCCCATGTCTTGCCGACCAGGCAAACGACCTTGCTGCCGCCATTGAAGACCGCCGTCAGACCGGGGTCGTTTTCCGCAGACCGTCCGGCGCGGCGCGTCATACCGAAGGCAGACAGTCGCGCGCGCTCCAGCTTCGGCGGATCGCCGAAAAACGCGTCATCGGTCGGGTTCGCCCCGGGCCAGCCGCCCTCGACATAATCGATACCGATGCGGTCGAGCTCCCGCGCCACGGCGGCCTTATCACCGGCGCTGAAATCCACACCTTGGGTCTGCGCCCCGTCGCGCAGGGTGGAATCGTACAGATAGACGCGTTTATCGCTCATCGCTTCAGCCCCGTTTCCAGCGCGTGCCATCGGGACCATCCTCCAGGACAATATTCTGTGCCGCCAACGCGTCACGCAGGAAATCCGCCTTCTCGAAATCCTTCTCCGCGCGCGCGGCATTGCGTTGCGCGATCATATCCTCAATCGCCGCTTCATCCAGCCTGCCATCATCGGCGCTTGAATCACCGCGGAACCAGACCTCCGGATCGCATTGAAGAATGCCGAGCGCATCACCCATCTTTTTCAAAGCCATCTTATTTTCACCGACCGCAATCGCTTTTCGGCGGCTTGGACTCGTCAATGAACTATTTAGTGAACCCGCCTGACCATGAATGAGCGAAACAGCCTTTGGCGTATTCAGATCGTCTTCCAACGCGCCCCAAAACCCTTGATTGACCGGTTGATCATTGGAAACCGCTTCCTCGAAATCTGAGGCGCTTCGTAATGCCCCATAAAACCTATCCAGCTCCGACTTGGCTTCCGCCAGCGCCTGTTTGGAAAAATTCAGCGGCTGGCGGTAATGCGCCTTGAGCAACGCCAGACGGATCGTCTCGCCATGCCAGCCTTCATCCAGCAACTGCCGGACGGTGTAGAAATTGCCGAGTGATTTCGACATTTTCTCGCCATCGACGGTCAGATAACCATTATGCATCCAGTATCTGACGAAGGGCGCGCCGTCATGGGCACAGACAGACTGCGCGATTTCGTTCTCATGATGGGGAAAGATCAGGTCCTGCCCGCCGCCATGGATGTCGAAGGTCTCTCCCAGATGTTTTTCGCTCATCGCCGAGCATTCGAGATGCCAGCCCGGGCGCCCGAAGCCCCACGGGCTGTCCCAACCCGGCTGATCTTCGGTGGAGGGCTTCCACAGCACGAAATCGGCCGGGTCCTTCTTATAAGGCGCGACCTCTACCCGGGCGCCGGCGATCAGCTCATCGCGTGAGTGGCGCGACAGCGCGCCGTAACCGTCCATATTGGTGACGGAGAACAGCACATGGCCTTCTTTCGCATAGGCAAAGCCCTTGTCGATCAGCCGTTGGATCATGGCGATCATCTCACCGATATGATCGGTGGCGCGCGGCTCTATATCCGGTCCCTGATCGTTGAGCGCCGCCATATCGGCATGGAACTGATCCGCGCAGCGCGCGGTGACGGCGGCGATATCCTCTCCGCCCGCGCGCGCGGCATCAATGATCTTGTCATCGACATCGGTGATGTTCCGCACATAGGTGACCTTCGGATAGAGCCTGCGCAGCAGCCGCGCCAGCGTATCGAACACCACCACCGGGCGCGCATTACCGATATGGGCGTAGTCATAGACCGTCGGGCCGCACACATACATGCGGACATGACCTTTATCGACCGGAACGAACTCTTCCTTTTGCCGGGTCAGCGTATTGTGGATTTGCAGCGCCATCGGATTATTTCTCTGCGAATCCGTCGGTAATCGGATAGCGCCGATCGCGCCCGAAGGAGCGTTCGCTGATTTTCACGCCGGGCGGCGCCTGTCGCCGTTTATATTCGGCAATCAGCAGCATGCGCCAGATACGCGCCACCAGATCGCGGTCATACCCGTCGGCAATGGTCGCCTTAATCCCCATATCGCGCTCGACCAGGCAGGTCAGCGCCCCGTCCAGAACATCATAGGGCGGCAATGTGTCCTGATCGGTCTGATCGGGCTTGAGCTCGGCCGAGGGCGGCTTGGTGATGATACGTTCCGGCATCGCCGGCCCGTTGGGGCCCAACGCATTGGCGGGCACGGTTTCATTCCGCCAGCGGCAGAGATCGAACACCATGGTCTTGTAGACATCTTTCAGGACCGAATAGCCGCCGCACATATCGCCATAGAGCGTCGCATACCCGACCGACATTTCGGATTTATTGCCGGTGGAGACCACCATCGCGCCGGTCTTGTTTGACAGCGCCATCAGCGTCAGCCCGCGCGACCGCGCCTGAATATTCTCTTCCGTGGTATCGGGCGGCGCGCCTTCGAATAGAGGCGTTGTCATCTCATCAAATGCCGCCATCGCCGGGCCGATATTGACCTCATCCAGCCGCACACCGAGCATGTCCGCACAGGCAGCCGCGTCTTCCAGACTTTCGGTCGAGGTATAGGGCGAGGGCATCATCACGCAATGCACCCGGTCGGGCCCCAGCGCATCCGCCGCCACCGCCGCCGTCAGGGCGGAATCGATCCCGCCCGACAAACCGATCAGCACACCCGGGAAACGGTTCTTTCCAACATAATCGCGCAACCCCAGCATCATTGCCGAATAGACACTGGCCAACCGGTCTTCCGGCTCGGCGATGTCGCCATCGGCGCAAGCCCAGCCGCCCGCGTCCCGCCGCCATTGGGTGATCTGCACTTCCTCGACCCAGTCGTCGCAACGGGCGCGCAAAATCCGGTCACTGCCGAGGACGAAAGAGCCGCCATCAAAGACGAGCTCATCCTGGCCGCCGATCTGATTGACATAGACCAGCGGCAGGCCGCTTTCGCCGACGCGCGACGCGGCAAGCGCCAGACGCTGGTCCCATTTTTCGATCGAATAGGGCGAACCGTTCAGCACCACCAGCAATTCGGCGCCGGATTCCTGCAGGCACTCCGTGACGTCCGGCTTCCACATATCCTCACAGACCATGACGCCGAGGCGCACACCCCGCACATTGACCGGGCCCGGTAACGGGCCCGGCTGAAAAACCCGCTTTTCATCGAACACGCCGTAATTGGGCAGATCGTATTTGTAACGAACGGTCTTGATCTCGCCTTCGTCCAGCAGGATCGCGGCGTTGTGCAGATTGTCGCCATCGCGCCGGATCGACCCGAGCAGAACCGCGGGACCGCCATCGGCGGTTTCCCGCGCCAGCGCCTCCACCTGTTCCGCCGCCGCCTCCTGAAAGGACGGGCGCAGCACCAGATCCTCGGGCGGATAGCCTGGAATGACCAGCTCGCTGGTCACCATCAGATCAGCGCCGGCATGCGCCGCCCGGGCGCGGGCCGCGCGTACCTTCTCCGCGTTGCCGGCAAGATCGCCGACCGTCGGATTTAGCTGCGCCAACGCGATGGAAAACCGGTCTGTCATGAGGAAAGAACCTTTACCACCCGCCGCCGGTGCGGCGGGCTCTGGGAAATCGCTGCTCAGATCAACCGGCGGCCGCCTGGGGCGCCGCGGATTGCTCCTCGCGCTCCTGCTTCAATGTTTCCGCGATCAGGAAGGCAAGCTCCAGCGACTGATCGGCGTTGAGACGCGGATCACAATGGGTGTGATAACGGTCGGCCAGCCCGGCCTCGGTAATCGCCTGCGCCCCGCCGACGCATTCGGTCACGTTCTGGCCGGTAAGCTCCAGATGAATGCCGCCCAGATAGGTGCCTTCGGCGCGATGCACGGCGAAACACCGTTCCACCTCGTCGCGGACGCGGTCGAAGGGGCGCGTCTTGAAGCCGTTGGCGGATTTAATCGTGTTGCCATGCATCGGATCGCAGGACCAGACGACGTTGCGGCCTTCGCGTTCGATTGCCCGGATCAGCGCCGGCAGTTTTTCCTCCACCGCCTCGTTCCCCATGCGGGTAATGATGGTGATCTTGCCGGGAATATTATCGGGGTTAAGCGTATCGATAACCCGCAATAATCCATCCCCGTCCTGCGACGGGCCGGCCTTGCACCCGACGGGATTGCCGACACCGCGCAAAAACTCGATATGCGCCTCTTCCGGATCGCGTGTGCGGTCGCCGATCCACAGCATGTGGGCGGAGGTGTCGTACCAATCACCTGTGGTGCTGTCGACGCGGGTCATCGCCTCTTCGAAATTCGGCAGCAGCGCTTCATGAGAGGTATAGAATTCGGTTTCCCGCAATTGCGGCGCGCTGTCGGACGTCAGACCGCAGGCCTCCATGAACCCCAATGTCTCGCCGATGCGTTCGGCCAGATCGCGATACCGGTCGCCGGCCGGGCTGTTTTCCAGAAAGCCGAGCGTCCAGCGGTGGATCTGATGCAGATCCGCATAACCGCCCTGGGCGAAGGCGCGCAACAGGTTCAGCGTCGCCGCCGACTGATTATAACCCCGAATCATGCGGTCAGGATCGGGCAGCCGCGCGTCTTCGGTGAATTCGATCGCGTTGACGGAATCCCCCCGGTAACTCGGCAATTCGATATCGCCCTGCTTTTCCGTGGGCTCCGACCGCGGCTTGGCGAATTGCCCCGCCAGCCGCCCGACCTTCACAACCGGACGCGACGCGGCAAAGGTCAGCACCACCGCCATCTGCAAAAGCAGCCGGAAGGTGTCACGGATATTATCGGGGTGGAATTCGGCGAAGCTTTCCGCGCAATCGCCCCCCTGCAACAGGAAGGCGCGTCCCGCGGCGACGTCGGCCAGCCCGTCACGCAGCCGGCGGGCCTCGCCCGCGAACACCAGCGGCGGGTACGTCCTGAGCTGCGCCTCGGCGGCGGCCAGCGCGTCCTTATCGGGATAGTCGGGAACCTGGCGGATATTCTTTGATCGCCAGCTGTCGGGAGTCCAGTTCGTCGTCATTTCATAAACCCGTCAATTGCCGCGCAGCAGGACGCAGCACAAGAATTCACCTGTATCGGTAGCCGAAAAACAAGGTCATACGCCTTTTGGACGACCGATTCCAGTCTCTTTGAATTCCCGAAGTCAGCGGATTGGCCACAGATATAGAACCTGCCTCCCGGCAGCGGAAAAATTTATGCTTGTAAAAACTATATTAAACTTCCGGAGTTTAGTATCATTAGTTGAAATTGTTAGTATCAAATGAGCGTATGGTTTAGTTCTTGTGATTTTGTGTCATTCGTTTCCGGGCGGATGACACGTGAAACAAGCGGCGAACCATGAGCCGGAATAGGCAGATGACAATTCAGGAACGGCGCGTACATTAGCGTTTTGAGCTGAACGAAGAAGCCCTGGTCGATTTCGGGTCCGGGGAAGTCCGCGTCAAGCTGATCGACATTTCGATCGGCGGCGCGCGGGTTGGCATTCCGGCATTTATCTCCTCAACCGTCACGGAACAGACAGGCAAGATCATTGTGCCGGATGGCGGCGAACATGGGTTTAGAATCCAATGGCGGACGCAAAGCGAAATCGGGCTTGCCTTTACCCAGCCCGTCGGCGCCTCCGCGGCTTTACGCAAGAAGCTCCAGGCGCTGGGCGAAGCCCATACACAAGGTTCGGCCCCATTGGTCCCCCAGTTGGCTCTATTAGAAAAATTTCTCCTGAAAAAATCACCCCTGCCCTTTCTGGCGGAATCTTTTTTTCCCTGATAGCATGATTGCTGTTACCCCCTAAGAATCAAAAGCAAAGGGGGTCGATAAACATAGGGAGGATAACATGCGACCGATTAAGGGTTTGGTTGCGCTGGCGGCTGTCTCTGCCGTTCTGGCGCCGACCGTGGCAGGGGCTGCGGATTACTACAAGGACAAGATCGTCACCGCGATACTGGGTGCCGGACCGGGCGGCGGGTACGATCTCTATGCCCGGACCGTGATGAAACACCTGGTGAAACACATTCCCGGCAAACCGCAATTCATCATGCAGTTCATGCCCGGCGCCGGCGGCCAGAAAGCAGCCGCCTATGTTTATAACGTGGCCTCAAAGGACGGCACCAAGTTAGCGAAGCTTTCCAACATGTTGCCGGCCTTCCAGGTGCTGCGGGGCAACGTAAAATACGATGTCCGCGAACTGAACTATATCGGCCGCGCCGCGTCGATGCAGTATGTCACGATGGTGTGGCACACCACCGGCGTTAAAAGCCTGGAAGACGCGCAAAAAGCCAAGAAGCCGATCATTTTCGGGTCCTCGGGCAAGAGCCAGTCCAACTACATCGTGCCGGCCGTCATGGCGAATATGCTGGGACTGAATGTCAAAGTCATCGCCGGCTATCCAGGAACAGCGGCAATCAACAAGGCGCTGGAACAGGGTGAGGTCACCGGACGAGCCGGTGCCTGGTCAAGCTGGATTTCCCGGGCAGGCCGGCTTATCAAGGAAGGCAAGGTTGTTGCTATCGCCCAGTCCGGTCTCGAAAAGGCGACCGATATCAAGAACGGTTATGGCCAGCAGACGCCACTGTTGCTTGATCTCGCAAAGAATGATGATGAACGGGCGATTCTCAAGCTGCTGGCTGCGGATGCCGCCATCGGGCGGAACTTCTCCGCCCCGCCGGGCACGCCCAAGAACCGGATCAAGGAATTGTGCCGAGCGTTCGATGCAACGATGAAAGATCCCGCCTTCCTTGCGGAAGCAAAAAAGCGCAAACTCATCATCGAACCGAAGACCTGTGAATGGTTGCAGGAAACGGCAACTGCAATTGTGAACACGCCGGCGCCGTTGGTTAAACAGGCCAAAGCGCTTCTGGGCTGGTAATTTCCGGATCAGACTCCGGAATGAATTGAAGAGGACATGAATATGCTCAAGAAACTGGTTAAATTCGCATCCGCTCTCGCGGTATTCGCTTTGGTCGCCACCGCTGGCACAAATGCCAGCATCGCGGCCGATCTTGAACTCGTCGTGGGATCGGGCTCGACGTCCGGCGAACTATTTGGCGCGGGCAGCGGCCTTTCCGTCGCCTCCGTCATGCACGGCAAGGGCATCAAAATCTACAATTATGGAACCAAGGGCGATAAGGACAATATCAAGCGCCTGACCAAGAAAAAGCGCGCCATCAATCTCGCGCTGGTTTCCGCCAAGGGGCTCGCCAAGGCGAACGACAAGCAGAAGAAAGCGATGAGTGGGTTGCTCGCCGTTGGCAAATCCAAAGGCGATACGGTTCTGCTGATTGTCCGGAACAAGGGTCCGAAAGGCGTTTCCAAGGCCGATTACGCGAGCGCCGTGGCGGAAGTCGTCCGGGTTCTGAAGAATCCGAAATCGGCGGCGGTGATCAAGGGCCAATGGTCCGGTTGGTCGGTCTCCAGTGGCGAAGCCGCGTTCAAGGCCGCGGGCGTCAAGGTCCACAAGGCGGCGATGTAATCTCGCCGGATAGAGATTACGGGCCGCCGGTGCTTTCCGGCGGCCCTTTTTTTGTGCATATTGCCCGCCAGCGAAATACCGGCCCCAGAAAAAATACGCCGGTTTCAGCCATTCAACTTTTCCGGAGAAGATTCATGCGGCTTTTGGCTTTTCAGAAAAACGGCTCTCAGCATATCGGCGCACTGGACGGCGAAGAGGTTGTCGATCTCAGTATCGTGGCACCCGACGTCCCTGGCGAACTGGT
>Ga0255776_10006454_pt1 | contig 11959 bp, 14 predicted proteins | sample 071ome_19_FD_179974 | JGI IMG/M metagenome (GOLD analysis project Ga0255776, IMG submission 179974) | Coastal salt marsh microbial communities from the Groves Creek Marsh, Skidaway Island, Georgia - 071413AT metaG (version 2) | ecosystem: Environmental > Aquatic > Marine > Intertidal zone >...
TAGCCTGAAAATAAAATGGCATGTACGTTTTTGATTTTATTGGTGTGCTGGCCTCCCCACGAGGACTCGAACCCCGATCACTCGCTTAGGAGGCGAACGCTCTATCCTGTTGAGCTATGGGGAGAAGGCCGTGCAAAATTCTACCTGTCTGAAAATTTAATGTCACCTGAGTTTCTTAAAAACAAACTAGGAATCTAACTTGCTGTTTCATAATGCCTTTCGAGATAGATTTTTATTTTGATGTGGTGGATGTATTTGAAACCTTTTAAACTCGATGTAATCAAAGGTGATAGGGGCTTATTCAAAGGTTCCCTGGGAATCCCCCCATGGATTCCTATAAAAATAAACACCAAAGATATACACCAACAAAAAAGAAGCCTGATGAAAGATACCAAACCTTTACTGCTCGAAACGGATTTTCCAGCCATTAATCGCTCTCAACTGACTACCTTACAAGTGAATCTTGGTTACTTATGCAATCTCAGTTGCACCCATTGTCATGTAAATGCCGGTCCGAACCGAACTGAATTGATGACGAAGGAAATTCTGGAACTGATCGTAGAGTGCATGGATGCTCTAAATATTCAGACGCTGGATTTAACTGGTGGCGCGCCTGAAATGAATCCCCACTTTCGATGGTTGGTTTCTGAAGCCACTAAGCGAGGTGTCGAAGTAATTGATCGTTGTAACTTAACGATTTTGCTGGAGCCTGGGTACGAATGGCTACCTTCCTTTTTGGCCGAACACAACGTAGAAGTTGTCGCTTCATTGCCTTGCTATCTTGAAGACAATGTGGATGGACAGCGTGGAAAAGGGGTATATCAGAAAAGTGTTGAAGCACTTAAATTGTTGAATGAGCATGGTTATGGCAAGGGCAAAGATCACCTGCCTTTAAGTTTGGTTTATAATCCAACGGGTCCCTTCCTTCCTCCGCCTCAGCAAGCACTTGAGCAAGATTACAAACGTGAACTGGCTGAGCGGTTTGATATCAGTTTTGATAACCTTTACACCATTACCAATATGCCTATCAGCCGTTTTGGTGCTGTGTTGTTAGCACAAGATCAATTTGTAGATTACATGAAACTTCTTCGGAATAATTTCTCAGAAGCGAACCTTGGTAATGTCATGTGCAAAAGTCTCGTGAGTGTCGATTGGCAAGGTTATCTCTACGACTGTGATTTCAATCAGATGCTGGATATGCCATTACTAGCGACTGATAAAGAACGACCTCACCTCAGTGATCTTCTTCAAAATGCCTTAGATGGTGAGAGTATTAAAATTGCTGACCATTGTTATGGCTGTACCGCAGGGCAGGGCAGTAGTTGTGGTGGCGCACTTGACTGATGCTGATCAGCCATTGATACCGTTTCTAAGTGTCATAATTCCTGTTTATAAAGACGCGGAACCGCTAAAAAAACTGCTAACAGATCTGAAGGCAATAACTTCTATTATTTGTGAGGTGGTGGTTGTAGATGGCAGTCGCGATGAGGATTTAAAACCCCTGATAGAAGCGTTCTCTAATGTCCGCTTTATTGAGTCTGAACCCCAACGTGCCGGGCAGATGAATGCAGGTGCTAAGCATGCCACAGGGGAGGTTCTTTGGTTTTTGCATGCGGATACCCGGCTTCCAGACACTATTATGGATGTCTTTTTGTCCTTCAGGAAGCAAACGGCGAGAGTCTGGGGGCGCTTTAACGTTGAGCTCGATGGTAATTTAAAGTCGTTGAAATTAGTCGCTTTTATGATGAACAAACGCAGTGCGATCAGCTCAATTGCAACGGGGGATCAAGGCTTCTTTTTGTTTAAGGATACTTTTTTGAACATCCAAGGATTCCCTGCTCAGTCGTTAATGGAAGATATTGAATTCAGTAAGAAGCTTAAATCTTTATCAAGACCTTATATCCCCAAGGTGCGTTTAACTACGTCGAGCCGAAAATGGTTATCGGAAGGCGTATTCAAGACGATCCGGACAATGTGGTACCTGCGATTTATCTATTGGCTGGGCGCATCTCCTGATCGTATTCATCAACTTTATTACGGTGCTTCAAAAGAGAAAAAATCATGATTGTGTCTTTTCCTGATGACTTTTTGAGTGATTTAAAACCAGTTAAGAAGATTGCGGTGATTATTTTTTCCAAAGCGCCTATTGAAGGGCAGGTGAAAACCCGCTTAGCCAAAAGTATCGGTGACTCTGCTGCATTGAATGTTTACAACGCGTTGTTAAAGGTGGTGGTTAGTGAATTAGCGTCTGAAAGCTCATGGGATTGTTATCTGAGTGCGGCTAGCGAGTTGGATCATCCGGTGTTCAAAACGCTCTCCGATGAATTGAATTTAGGCTTTCATCTTCAGCGAGACGGTGATCTTGGAATCAAAATGTTCGATTGCTTGCAGGAAATGTTAGAGCATTATGATAAGGCGATCATTGTCGGTGGTGATGCGATCAGTATTTCTTGCTCGGTGATCTCACAAGTATTTGATCATCTGTCATCCCATGCGGTGTCGTTTGTTCCAGCACTCGATGGCGGCTATATCGCGATCGGTGCTGAGTCGGTTCATTCAAATATGTTTGATGGGATTGAGTGGGGAACCGAGAGGGTTTTGACTCAACAGCTAAACCAACTGGAATATCTGAAGACATCATTTTGCTTAACGGAACGTTATTGGGATCTAGATGAATATGAGGACTTCGAGCGCTTGAAGCAGAGCGCAACACTCTACCAAAGAATGCTCGAAGCAGGTTTAAATCCTGGTATCTGATTGAGCCTGGATGACTACAAGTAATAGCTTATTCGAACTTCTGTTTACGCGCGTCTCGTTGAAGCTCGTTAACAAAACGCTCCATGGTTCGATGGCCTAAACCGAACAGTTCTTTTAATTCAATGCCTAGAATGTAGCTACCATCGTCTTGCTCATCGCTGAGGAAGCGCAGTTCTGCTTCGCCTTCAACCTGTATGTTTCGACTGATTTTCATAAGGAAAACCGGAAGCGTTTCGCCTTTTTCAAACGGCGGATTTGGCATTTGTTTTAATTTTAGACGACAACCGGTAGCCGATACATCAAGTACCTGAGCATGGCTGGTGGATTGATGATCTTCACCTCGGAGCTCAGCGAAGATTTCATTGTCTTCAGGTATGTCTACGCGAAACGCATGTCGACGTTGTAGATAAAGGATTTCATCGGGAAATTGAAGCTTATAAAACATGCCGTCTTCAGATTTACCTGCACCGAGAATGCTGGAGCCCTTAACGATAATCTCAACACCGTTTAGCTTTGTGACAATGTCAAAGGTTTCTTTTGAGGCAGCAAGTTTATGGCCGCTTGGTGGTCTTAGTTCATCAATGAAAAAACAGCGATTTTTAATATCGGCTTTGATGACTTGAGTAAGATATTCCTGATCATGCGCGTGGAAGCTTAGCGTTGTTGGATAACGATTGTCTTGAATGGTTCGAAGGACCGAATAATGTTCTTCCGGTGTTTTTAAAATTCTATAAGTCATTCAGTACTATCCAATAACTGCTGGTCGGTATATCCATGTCACTATTCATTTCATGATCACTGATTTATCGGAGTGATCACTAGCTAAATTAATTAGCTTCAGCGAAAAGGTCAAATACCCAAGTCACATATTAAGTAACAAAAGGTATTCGACGCCTTTACCTAAGGTTTCAGATCACCTTAGGCTTCCCCAATTAAATTACCTGAAATGATGGCAGCCGTATTTCCAAGAGGATTGTAGATGTTGGCTTTGTCTGATTTGCCTTGAACAATTTTCAATATGCGTTCAATGGTGTGGCGCGCTCTTGTTGCCAGTTTGCGATTTGCTTCATTTGCTTCCTGGCAGAAGATGAGTTCAGATTTGAGTTCTGGCCAGGATTGTTCGATGCGTGTTCGCGGGGCACCTTCGAACAATTCCATAATGCCAGTTTCATCATTGTTTAGATTAAATACAGAAAGTATCTCTGTTCGTTGATTCGCTCGCAGGGTAAGAACGTCAGTCAGTTCTGACTTTCTTTGGCCAATGGATTGGATCGAGTCAATGTCCTGATTCTCAAGCGCTTTACGCTCATCCAAGAGTAAAGTTCTCATTTCAGATAGTGCGATGAGGTCATCATCGATACCATCAATAATCAGTTGTCTTGCTTTCTCAATATTCTCAGACATTGAATCATCCTTTATAGCTGGACTGAGCTTATCAACTCCTTTCGGTTAACCTTGTTTAATAGAATCAGGGTGCAGTTAGGATTGCAGATTTAAGGACAGGCTTTGTCCTTCAGAACATGCAGACACTAAACTACAGGCCTAACAACAAGTTGTTAGCCGAGCAGATCGTCAAACTCAATCATATTGTTAGCTAAAGCTTCATCGTCGATGACAAAATTGCCTTCTGCGATTTCCGCTTTAATGCGTTCTACTTTCTCAACATCAAAATCCGGCTCTGCTTTGATAGAGCTCTCAAGATCTTTTAATGCTTTACTTTCTGAACTGATAAATACAGTTTCACCTGAAGCAGGCTTTGCTTCGTCTACTGAAACTTTGCCTTTGCCTGATGATTGGCTATCGGCTTGCCTAGTCTTATGACTACTGCTATTAATATTGAGGTTGTTGATTTCCATAATTTTCTCCAGCCTTTCCGCGAAATTTAATTACTTTCACTCGGTTATATCGGCAGTTACATTCCTTACTTTAGTAATAAATTGAACTTTTTTTCAAAAAATCAGAATGTTTTTCTTCGAGTGATTACTTCTGGTAAAGGCCGCTAGTATAACATCACAACCACGGTGTCTTTATTTTTAACTTTTGCGATAATTTCACGGTCAGATTTCAGATTTCTGACGCGTATATTCTCACCTAAACGTCCCTGACTTAGCGCTTCACCAGCGGTGCTGACGGTCATTGATTTACCAATGGCTTGTATGACCACACCGTCGCCACGTTCAATTAGTTTGGGCTGTTCAAATTGATAGCTGGTAAGCATCTTCCCTTGTCGGATAGGGCGCTTAGCGGCCATACCAAGAATAAGTGAAGGGTTGGTGAGTGTATTGCCGCTAATTTTTGCTCTGTCTATACGGGTAGCTTGGATATGACTCTTGGTAATAACTTCGCCTTTGGCGATAGGCATTGCTGCGGTTAAAATTGTCCCAAACGCCTTAACTGTGGCGCCACTGTAAAAGCTCCATTTCGGTGATGAACAGCTTACTTTTACTGTGTTGCGACCGTAAATGCTTTTGTTGCCTTCTCTGGACAGACTTAATGGTTGTTTGCAGCTAGGTAGTTTCAGTGTCTTACTGATTTTGTTTGGTACGATTTCAATTTCAGTTGTATCCATGGCAGCCGCTTCCATTAGCTCATGGATGTAGTTTTGTATTTGCTGCTGGATAGATTGACTGTCAACAAATTGCAGTGTGCTGGTTGTTTTAGCATGAACCAGATTGAAATTCAGGAAAGTGGCTGAAATCAAACATAATCTAAGGATTTGCTTTGCCTTTTCCGAGAATCGGCTAGACTTTAGAGCAGAGAAAATAGAATACAGCATATAGGTAGCCTTTTGATCTGAATGTGTCTGCGTCATATTTTTGCCGCTTTGTTGGTGTAATGCTGGTCTCATGCAAGGCCTATGCCATTCAATTTTTTGAAATGCATGTCGTGACAGTAAGTCACAGAGCGTTTTTCTTTCATGACAAACGTTCAAGAAACGAAACTATGAGCCGATACTTTGTTAACTATGCTTCGTGTTTCACAGATATGCTTACTATGGAATTGAAGCCGTTTGATCTGTAATTAGGAGAAACCAATTAATGGCCGGTGTATTAGATACGGTGAACTCCCGAACTCAGATGGTTGGTCAGAACCGTCTGGAGTTATTATTGTTTAAGTTAGGGTCGTCTCAGATCTATGGCATTAACGTATTTAAAGTGAAGGAAGTACTTCAATGTCCTAAGTTGACCATGATGCCGAAATTGAACCCAGTGGTTAGAGGCGTCGCTCATATTAGGGGGGGGACTATTCCTATCCTGGATTTGAGTATGGCGACGGGTTCTCCTGCGCTGCCAAATATCGAAAACTCTTTTGTCATTATTTCTGAATACAACCGAACGGTTCAGGGTTTTTTGGTAAGTTCAGTAGAGCGTATTGTGAATACCAACTGGGATGCGATTCATCCGCCACCGTCAGGAACTGGTAAGGAAAGCTACCTTACAGCGGTTACTGAAATTGAAGGTAAACTCGTTGAAATCATCGATGTTGAGAAGGTAATTGCAGAAGTAGTTCCGAGCGGTGAAACCATCAGTGAAGAGGTCTTGGAAGAGATTCCTCAAGAGGAGGGAGAGGATCTTGGTCATATCCTGATTGTTGATGATTCTTCTGTGGCTCGAAAGCAGGTTCAGAAATGTATGGAATCTGTTGGGTTGGAAACAACCTTGTTTAAGAATGGTCAGGAGGCGTTAACGCATCTGAAGGGCATGGTAGAACAGGGGGTTAACCCTGCTGATAAATACATAATGATGATTTCAGATATTGAAATGCCTGAAATGGATGGTTATACATTAACTTCAGCTGTAAAAGCCGATCCTGCAATGAGTGAATTGCATATTATGCTTCATACATCGCTTTCCGGTGTTTTTAACCATGCTATGGTTGAGAAGGTGGGGGCGGATGACTTTATGGCGAAGTTCAGCCCGGACAGTCTAGCGTCTAAAGCCGTAAATGTGCTAAAAGGCGACTTTGATCCCGTCTATAAAGGGGGAGAGTAATCTCCCTTTTGTTTGTTTCGAGGTAGAGGATGTCAATATCTGGCTCAATACGTTTTGAAAAGAACGATTTTGATCAATTTAGACAGTTTCTAGAAAATGAATCCGGCATTGTGCTGGGTGATAATAAGCAGTATCTGGTGGCAAGTCGTCTTAGGAAGATCATGCAGGATGCCGATTTAGGGGATCTTAAAGATTTGCTTTCTAAGGTAAGGATCAATTCACGATTAAAAGAGCGTGTAATTGATGCAATGACCACAAATGAGACTCTGTGGTTTAGAGATAAGCATCCCTACCGCATTCTCAAGGAAGTGATGTTTCCTGAAATGATTTCTCAAAAGAAAAGCAGCGTTCGAATATGGTCTGCCGCTTGTTCTTCAGGTCAGGAGCCTTACTCTATGAGTATGATGGTTGAAGAATACAATCGCTCTAATCCGAGTAAGCGATTAAATCAGGTGCAAATTGTTGCGTCTGACTTGTCCAGTGAGATTCTTGATCAAGCCAAGCGAGGCTGTTATGAGAAGTTGGCGTTAGCTCGGGGCTTAGATGATGATCTACAACGTAGATATTTTACTTCGAATCCGGATGGGTCATGGGCTGTTAATCGAGATATCAAATCCCGAGTAGAGTTTCGTTCGCAAAATTTGTTGGCTAGTTATTCTAGCCTGGGTAAATTCGACATTATCTTCTGTCGTAATGTTTTGATTTATTTCTCTGCTGAGCAGAAGAAAGATATCTTAACTCGCCTTGCTCGTAGTCTTAATCCAAATGGCTATCTAGTAATTGGAGCGACTGAGTCACTGACTGGCTTGAATGACATTTACGAAATGATTCAATGCCGGCCTGGTCTCATTTATAGAGCAAAATAACGTCATTGTTTTATAGTGGTTGCGCAGCGCTGTCTGCGCAATACACTTTCCTGTTTCCTCTCTTTCCTCTCTTTCCTCTCTTTCCTCTCTTTCCTCTCTTTCCTCTGTTTCCTGTTTGCCTCCTTGCCGCATTTGCCGCTCAAAAAATGCACATAAACTCCATAACATATTGAAAATAAAGGGGTTAATTTTTTGGCACGCAAATTGTTTGTATTATGGAAAGTTGAAGGTTTTTAAATTTGAGGGCGGCAGCATGGCAATTTCATTTGATAACGCGTTAGGCATACATCAGTCAGCACTGGGAGTTCGTGTCGAGCGTGCAGAAATTATCGCTAATAATTTGGCGAATGCTGATACTCCGGGGTTCAAGGCAAGGGATATTGATTTTCGTGCCGTCCTCAATCAGGAAAGTGAAAAGTACTCTTCAGTGAAGTTGGATAAGACCAATAACGGTCATTTGGATGGTCTATTGAGCCCTGAAGAAGGTTTGAAGTTCAGAAATCCGCATCAACCCGGTATTGATGGCAACACCGTAGAGACTCAAGTAGAGCATTCCGAGTACATGCAGAACGCGATGCGCTATCAGGCGACATTCCAGTTCTTGAACAGCAAATTCAAAGGCCTGACAGGCGCAATTAAAGGCGAATAAGGAGATTAATTATGTCATTGAGTAATGTATTTGATATCGCCGGTACCGGCATGATGGCCCAGTCTCTTCGTCTGAATACGACGGCCAGTAACATTGCCAACGCCGAAGCAGTAAGCAGTAGCGTTGATGAAACCTATCGTGCTCGCCATGTGGTGTTTGCCCAGCTTCATAATCAAGAGATGGGTTATACCCGAGATGATGTTTCGGTTAATGAAGATATTGGTAATGGTGTGCAGGTTTTAGGTGTTGTTGAAAGTGATGCTCCGCTTGATGCGCGTTATAACCCGGATCACCCAATGGCGGATGAAGAAGGTTATGTGTATTACCCGAATGTGAATGTAGTGGAAGAGATGGCCAATATGATTTCGGCTTCTCGTTCCTATCAAACTAATGTGGACATCATGAGTGCTGCTAAGACCATGATGAAACAAGTGCTGACTCTGGGTCAGTAAGTTAAACGGCTTGAGTAAAACTAATCAGGTGATTTAGTTAGTAGTCTCATAGTCAGATAAGGTGACAAAAAATGACTGGTATTAATTCTTCCACTCAAACAGATGCTTTGTCCGCGTACCGGGCCCAGGAAACCACCAATACAGCGCCTCAAAATGAGCTGGGTCAGGATGCGTTTTTGGAGTTGTTGGTTGCTCAGTTGAATAACCAGAATCCTCTGGATCCTCAGGATAATGGTGACTTCATTGCAGAGCTGGCTCAGTTCAGTTCAGTTGAAGGTATCGACAAGCTGAATACTAACGTTGAGTCCATGCTGAGTGATTACAAATCTAATCAGGCGTTGCAGGCTTCTTCTTTGGTGGGGCGTCAGGTCGTTGTGCCAAATAATAATGCCTTCTGGAGTGGTGAGGGGTCTGTGGTGGCATCGGTTGATGTGCCGGCTGGTGCAACCAATGTTCAAGTTAGTATCCATGATAGTGTTGGGCAGTTGGTGGCTCAAATACCTATGGGGTCTGCGGTTCAGGGCGAGAATTCGATTCTTTGGGACGGTAAAGATGGAAGCGGTAATACTTTGCCGTCAGGTGCTTATACCTTTAAAGCAACAGGTACTGTTGATGAGAAGTCTGAAGAATTTTCGGTATTTGGTTCTGCCAAGGTGACCAGTGTGACGCTTACCGGTAACGAGATGATGCTCAACGTTGCAGGTCTAGGAAAAATGCCTCTGTCAGATGTTCGAGAGATTTCGGAATAGCATCGCTAGAAGCATAGTAACTGATTTATTAAACGCTGACTTGAGGTGATTGATGCCTCAAGTGAGTGTCCATGACACGGTTTTTTGATTGTGTGCTTGCGGCTAAGTGCACAAAGCTAGAGGGGATAGAGTTATGTCTTTTGGAGTCGGCTTAACAGGTCTGAAAGGTGCTCAAACGGCACTGGATGTAACAGGTCATAACATTGCTAATGCCGGGACGGTAGGTTTTAAACAGTCTCGAGTTGAGTTTGGTGATCTTTATGCAGCTAACGTCAGTGGTGTGAGTGCTGCTGGTCAGGGTGTAAATATCAATGCTGTGACTCAGCAGTATAATCAGGGCGAGATTACCTTTACTGAAAATAATCTGGATCTTGCGATCAATGGTAATGGTTTCTTCGTTGTGCAAAATGACACTGGAGAGCAATTTTATACTCGAGCGGGTATGTTCCAGTTAGACAATGAAGGTTTCATTGTTACCAACACTGGCCAACGTGTGCAGGGTTTTGGTGTTCCTGATGAGCTTCAGCTTGATTCTAAGCCAAACCCATCCCGACCTTTAGGTGATTTACAAATTGATGATGCCGATATGGCGCCGAATCGTACTCAAGAAGTAGGGTCGCTGTTTAACCTGGATGCGAGATCTGATTATGCAACCGGTGGATTGCCGGCTACCTCAAATGGTACTGGCGTCAGTGTTCCTCAGGCGGGTGCAACCAATGGATATCAGACAACTACTGCTTCTGGTGTAATCCAGGTGGTGAATGCCGGTTTTACTCCGAATCAGGTGGTTTCTGATGTGTCATGGGCGGCCGATGAAAATGCTTATAACATTGCTCAGACTCTCTCTGCTATTGATGGTGTGACGGCATCAGCAACGACTACGGTTGTGATTGATAACACCTATGCAGGTGCGGATGACATGGTGCTTAATGGTAACTTGTTGACATCTACTACTGGTGGTGGTGCTACTGGTGCTGCGTTGGCTGCAGAAATTAGTGGTCTGGCCAACTTCTCGGCTACCTATGATGCTGCGACCGACTCAATTACGATTGTAAATGCTCTTGGCTTCGATATCAGTCTTGATAGTACGGGGGCTGCAGGTGCCGCGTTTAACGTTACAGGTCAGGCGAATGGTGTGGCAACGGGTACTGTAGCGGCTGGTGGCGTTGCTGGTGGTGGTAACCCGGTAACTACAGGTGGTTATGTTGATACAATTCTTGATCCAGGTTTGTATCTTGTTAATAACGATTCAGCAACCGCGCAGAATACCGTGGTGTTTGGTGCAACTCCAACCAATGATACCAACGTGCTGAGGCCGTTTGATGCTATTGATTCGACCAGTTATAACCATACTACATCGGTAACAATTTACGATTCTTTGGGGAATTCCCATGTGATGACCCAGTATTTTGTCAAAGAGCCGCCAACCTTAGCCGCAACGAACCAGAATACTTGGACTATGTACGTTCAGATTGATGGTTATGATGTGGGTGACACAAACCCTGCTTACGATCCAAACTTGCCGGAATCGGCAACTAACCCGCAGAATTTGCCGTTGTCTCAGTCCTTAAGCTTTGATACCTCTGGTCAATTGGCCTCGGCTAACCCAGCTGCGCCTTTGTTGATAGATGATTGGGTGCCTAGAGATGCTGATGGTAATCCAAACGGGGCTGACGGCCCGGTAACAGGTTCACAACCCACTATTCCGCCTACTAGCTCGAACTTTACGCTGAACGTGACCAGCTCTACACAGTTCGCGTCTCAGTTTGCCATTAATTCTCTAAGTCAGGATGGTTTTGCAACCGGTACCTTGGTGGGGCTGGATGTGGATGTGGATGGCCAGGTGACTGGTCGATATACCAACGGTGAGCAAAGAACCTTTGGCTATATTGCTATGGCGAACTTCACCAATGAGCAAGGTCTTCAGCCAATTGGTGATACTCAGTGGCGTGGTTCTGCCGCTGCCGGGGAGGCAGTAATTAACCTTCCGGGTACTGCTGCTTTAGGTCAGATTCAGTCTGCAGCCCTTGAAAGCTCTAACGTTGACCTATCTGATGAGCTTGTTGGCCTAATCATTGCACAACGTAATTATCAGGCGAATGCCAAGACAATCGAAACTGAAAATACTATTTCACAGACCATTCTGAATATCTAAGGAATGAATGATCTGATTAGTTAGTAAGCTGCTATTTTAGTGAAGTAACAAATCAGATCAACAACCAGTTCAGGGAGGAAGACCAACCTCCAGCCGCAAGTCGCACAAGGAAGTGTGGCGACCTGAGCGGTCTCTGATAGTCATATCAGACACGGACACCTTTGGGATATTAGATGGCTTTGTGACTCATAAATGGCTGGAGACCATTATGGATAAAGCACTATATATCTCGATGTCAGGCGCTAAACAAAATATGTTTGCTCAGCGCTCACACGCCAATAATCTGGCGAATGCAAATACCACCGGTTTTAGAGAAGACTTTGCTCAAGCTCGCAGTCA